>Ga0115004_10003755_pt1 | contig 12281 bp, 13 predicted proteins | sample ArcticOcean_MG_C_10_FD_88737 | JGI IMG/M metagenome (GOLD analysis project Ga0115004, IMG submission 88737) | Marine microbial communities from western Arctic Ocean - ArcticOcean_MG_CB11_90 | ecosystem: Environmental > Aquatic > Marine > Oceanic | place: Arctic Ocean: Canada Basin | collected...
ATTCGGAGGAGAAGTAATCGCAACCTTTAGCTTAGGTAGTTTCTATGAAGCTGTAAATCTAGAAAATGGATTTAAATTTACAGATGTGAAAGAAGAGAAGAAATTAAACGAGGTGCTAAATAACATCTAGAGTAATTAGTCTATTTCACTAGCTAACGATAAAAACTTTTTTAAAGCTTGTTTTTTAGCATCATCAAACTCATAGGAAATATCAGAATTCAAATAGCTCTTCAAATCGATAGAGCTATTTTCTTTTTTCTGCCATTCTAAAATAGCTTTTTCCTTGTTCTCTAAACCTACTTTTAAAGCTTCAGACACTTGGCGTACAAAAGAAGATTCTAATGATTTATTAGCCACCCAACAGGCAAACACAAAAGGTAATCCTGTAAATTTAAACCACTCTTCAGCTAAATCATACTCGTGAGGGAAAGTTCCGTTTAAATCGAAAGCACGATCTCCAATTACCAGTCCGGCTTTGGAACCCTTAATTGTATCTATATAGCCTAGCGATGTTTGCTCAAAAGACACTTCTATACCCCAAAAGTTCTTCACCAATATTTTGGTCAGCATTGCGGAAGTTCTAGATTGATAATCGAGGGCAATAGATTGAATTTCATTTAGCGGACACTCGCTGTACAACATTACAGTATTCACTTTACCTACAGCTCCTATACAGTAATCACTTATAATTATTGGTTGATTAATATTTGGAATTTCAGCCACCGGAATTAATGCCAAGTCCACTTCTCCAGTCTTTAATAAATCGGCGCAAATTGAAGGGTATTCTAGACGCAGATCTAGTTGAGCAAGCAATTTATCATCCTGTTCTAAACCATATAAAAAAGGAATTGTATTTAAATACGAAACGGCTGCAACTTTAATTTTATGTTCCATTAAAACCAGATATTACAAATTGAATAATATACTAAAACAGTACTTACGCCTACTTTCAGAACGGTTCCGGTAACAAAGCCAATAAAAGAACCAATAGCAACTTTAAAAGCCCTGGTATTATCTCCTTTCACCTCTGCCAATGCGCCAATAAAAGCACCCGCAAAAGGTCCAATTAACAATCCAATAGGTGGAAAAAACAAACCTACAAATAAACCTACGAAAGTACCGATAGTGGCTTTTCGACCCCCTCCAAATTTTTTAACGCCCCAGGCCTGTAGCATATAGTCTAATACAAACACCGCAACAACTACAAGAGCCCAAGTAAATAAAAAGGAATTCGAAAACTGAGTAGGCGTAAAAAAGTGAATGATTAAAACACCTAAATAAGACAAAGGGGGACCTGGCAATCCAGGAATTAAACCCCCAAGAAACCCTAACAAAAATAAAGAAAACGCTAAAATTAATACAAGTAAAGTCATAATTTAGTTGGCAAAATCAAACAAAAATATTAGATAATTTTGAATTATAAAGAGGAAAATAGAAATTAATTTTGTTGCTAAAAAAGATGACAATTTTAATCAATCTCATTTAATTGACTCAAACTATTACCTAAAAGATAATTACTCCTAACGCAAGTTAAATTACTAAGAAACCAAGAGCTTTAAAACTAAGGTTTTCTTACCTTTGCAGCCTAATTTTCAAGTAGAAATTATGAAACTGAATGCACTTACCGCTATATCTCCAGTTGACGGTCGTTACCGTAGAGCTGGGAAAGAACTGGCTACTTATTTTTCTGAATATGCTTTAATACGCTACCGCGTTCGAGTAGAGATAGAATATTTTATCGCTTTATGCGAAATTCCACTGCCACAGCTAAAAGATATAGACAAGTCTTTATACACACCATTAAGAGCTATATATTTAGATTTTACAGAAGCAGATGCTCAAGCTATAAAAGATATTGAAAAGGTTACCAACCACGATGTTAAAGCAGTAGAATACTTCATAAAAGAGAAATTCGACACTCTTAATTTAGAAGTTTACAAAGAGTTTATCCACTTTGGTTTAACTTCTCAAGATATAAACAACACCTCTGTACCTCTTTCTTTAAAAGAAGCGGTATTAGAGCAATACTTACCTCAGCTAGATGCAGTAGTTGCGAAACTAAAAGAGTTGTCTGCCGAATGGGCAGAAATCCCTTTATTAGCTCGTACCCACGGACAACCAGCTTCGCCAACACGAATGGGTAAAGAAATTGACGTGTTTATTGCACGCATCAACCGTCAGGTAACTCAATTAAAAGCAGTTCCTTTTTCTGCTAAATTTGGAGGTGCTACAGGAAACTTTAATGCACACGTAGTGGCTTATCCAAACAACGACTGGTTGGCTTTTGGAAATCACTTTGTAAACGATATTTTAGGATTAGATCGCTCTCACCCTACCACACAAATTGAACACTACGATAATTTAGCGGCTCTTTTTGACGCTATGAAACGTATAAATAACATTCTATTAGATTTAAACCGCGACATGTGGACTTATATCTCGATGGATTACTTTAAGCAAAAAATTAAAGAAGGTGAAGTGGGTTCTTCTGCTATGCCTCATAAAGTAAACCCTATTGACTTCGAAAATTCGGAAGGGAATATTGGGATTGCCAATGCGTTGTTTGAACACCTATCAGCTAAGCTTCCTGTTTCTCGTTTACAAAGAGATTTAACAGACTCTACTGTATTGAGAAATGTAGGTGTACCCTTTGCACACACAAGCATAGCTTTTGGTGCTTTACTTAGAGGTTTAAACAAGTTGATAATCCGTGAAGATAATATCCAAGGAGATTTAGAGAAAAACTGGGCAGTAGTATCCGAAGCTATTCAAACGATTCTTCGTAGAGAAGGCTACCCTAAACCTTACGAAGCATTAAAAGGTTTAACACGTACAAATGCCGCTATTACAAAAACAAGTATTGCAGAATTTATTGATACTTTAAATGTAAGCGATGCTTTAAAAACAGAACTAAAAGCGATTACTCCACAAAATTATACTGGGATTTAAAAACCTTATTTTCTTATAAACAAAAAAGGCTGATCTATCGATCAGCCTTTTTTTATGCCTTTGTCTTTTTGAAATTCAAACAAACTTGTTTGACCATACTATTTTAGTATCTTTAAAAATCGCAATTAAAACTTATTTTATAAGCTAGTGTTTCTAATAATTATTTGGGAAATAAAAAATCTTAAAACTGTTATTTACAAGCCATAAACCTTAGCTACAAAGAGAATACTGAAAATTAATTAGAAATATATAAACGCAATATACGTTTACACATACGTTGGCGTGCATTTAAAGAAACCATGAAAATTATCTTCAGCATCATATTGACATTGTGTTTCAGCTTGACAAGCTTTTCCCAAGAAACCTATACAGCAAGGAAAGGTTCAAGATTTTTCCCAGGACACTTACATATGGTCATGAAAGTGGACAGTACTGAAATTCATTATCAATTGTTTAATCATTGGTATAGTTTGTCCTACGCCCAATACCGTGACATTAAAATTCCCATCAGTGAATTAGCTAAATACGGGGAGCAAAATGACACTTTGACCATTATCATTCTCGATAATAAAATCAAGCTAATTGACAAGAAAAATAAGCTCAACAAAAAAGTTAAACACCAAAAGGTTTGCGCTTCTGTGGAGACAATGAGAAAAATATCTTACGCCAATTCCATTGCGGAGAAGCATGAAGTCATGATGCATTTTCATTTATATGAACGTGAAGACTTAGGCCTGACAGAAGAAAAGTTTAAAAAACTAGTAGACAAAAACCTAGAAGAAGAAATAAAAAAACGACACGCCAACAATGGCTAAAAATCATAGCCACCCTTCGGGATGGCAACGCTTTTTAGCCGGAACGTAGGCAATTAGAATGAATAAAGTTATTTACATAATGTTTATCGGAGTTATAAGTTGTGGAAAGCTCTCAATTGATTTAACAGGACTCCATACTTGCGAAGCAACAATTATTGGAGATACGGATGATGCAATTGCTATTTACGCACCGACAATCAAACTATGTGGACAAGAAACTATTATTGCACTTGAAAAATTTGAATTCAGAGACACTTTAGGTAAGGCTCATTTTAAGATTATGGACACAATAAAAATCAATCTATTAAACGACCAAATTCTTAGATTAGCTTTTTGTAATGATTGGAAAACACAAAACATCATACTCGTAACAGATGAAACTGATAATAATTTTGGCGAGATTTTAAAACCTTGGTCTTACAATGAAAATCGAACAAAATTAGTTGAAATTGACCCCACTAATTTGGATTGTTTAAATAGAGATTTAATGGATTAAACTACCTAACAACACCTATACTTAACACCTGTTTTAGGGTAAATAAAACTCAATACTTTTAATCCCCATACTTACTATAGTCTTGACGATGTCTATTATTTAAAAAACAATGCAGTTGATTTTATACCAATTTTTGGTCTATTTGAATTAAACTCACTAAGATGAACAAAAACACATCAATATCACTCGGGAATTATTTTGACCAATTCGTTCAAAGTCGAATAAGTGAAGGTCGATTTAAAAATGTTAGTGAAGTTATACGAGCTGGATTAAGGCTTTTAGAAGATGAAGAAAGTAAAGCTCTCGCATTAAAAAATGCAATTCAAGAAGGAAGGAATAGTCCTAGAGTTGAAAACTTTGACTTTGACGAGAATTTAAAAACACTAAAAGCAGAAAAAAGAAAAAATGGCTAAAGTTATATTTAGACAAGAAGCTGTAGATGATTTAAATAATATTTGGGATTAGACTTTTGAACATTGGTCTGAAAATCAGGCAGATTTATATTATGGAACAATTAAATCTATTTGTAATGAAATTGGAAATAATCCTGAGCTTGGAAAAACATATTCAGAAATAAGCACAAAATTATTTGGTTTAAAATCTGGAAAACATATTCTATTCTATCATATAGTTGATGATGCTGAAATAGAAGTTATCAGGATTCTACACGAGAGAATGGATTTAAAAAGAAAACTGACTTAACAAAAAAGGGCTGATCTATCGATCAGCCCTTTTTTGTTTATGAATAACAATCACCTAAGCAAGATAGGCGTTTATGTTTTTTTCTACTCTATTCAATACATCCGTAACATCTGCTTTTACAAATGCATCACCAGTAATTTGTTCGTAAAGCTCAATATAACGCTCCGAAACAGATGCGATAAACTCTTTGTCCATATCTGGAATACTCTGTCCTTCTAAACCTTGAAAACCATTAGTGATTAACCATTGGCGAACAAATTCTTTAGACAATTGCTTTTGAGAGTCATCAGCATCTTGACGGTCTTGGTAACCTTCCATATAGAAATAACGAGAAGAATCTGGTGTATGGATCTCATCTATTAAGGTAATAGTACCGTCTTTATCTTTACCGAATTCGTATTTAGTATCAACCAAAATTAAACCCATATCGGCAGCTATATCAGTACCTCTTTGAAATATCTCGCGAGTGTATTTTTCCAACATTACGTAATCAGCTTCCGAAACTAATCCTTGTGCAAGAATTTCTTCTCTAGAGATATCTTCATCGTGACCAACATCTGCTTTGGTAGTAGGTGTAAGTAATGGCGTAGGGAATTTATCATTCTCCTTCATTCCATCAGGCATAGCAACCCCACAAATCATTCTTTTACCAGCTCTATATTCTCTCCAAGCATGACCAGAAAGGTATCCACGAATAACCATTTCCACTTTAAAAGGCTCACAGTGTTTACCTACAGTAACCATAGGGTCTGGCATAGAAATCTTCCAATTGGGAACGATATCGGTAGTTGCATCTAAAAACTTAGCTGCAATTTGGTTCAAAACCTGTCCTTTATAAGGAATACCTTTAGGCATCACTACATCAAATGCAGAAATACGGTCAGAAACGATCATCACCAATAAATCGTTGTTAATTGTGTACACTTCGCGTACTTTACCGTGGTAAACTTTTGTTTGACCCGGAAAGTTAAAATCAGTTTTTAGTATCGTGTTTCCCACTTTATTTTTCCTTTATTGTTCTTGTTACTTCTTGTTTGTAAGCTTGTATAATCTGCATCACCAAATTGTGGCGAATTACATCTTTTTCGTTTAAATAGACAATTCCTATATCATTTACTTTAGATAAAAGCTCTAAACAATGAGCCAATCCAGACTTCTGTCTCGCAGGTAAATCTATCTGTGTTACATCGCCGGTAACCACAAATTTAGCGGAACGTCCCATACGAGTAAGGAACATTTTCATTTGCTGTACGGTTGTATTCTGTGCTTCGTCTAATATAACAAAAGCATTGTCTAATGTTCTACCTCTCATAAAAGCGAGCGGTGCAATTTGTATTACTCTTTCCTCAATTAAAGCCTTTAACTTTTCGGATGGAATCATATCGTTAAGCGCATCGTACAGAGGCTGCATATAAGGATCTAGCTTATCCTTCATATCGCCAGGTAAAAAGCCTAAATTCTCTCCTGCTTCTACTGCAGGACGCGTTAAGATAATTCGTTTTACTTCTTTGTTTTTTAAAGCTCTTACTGCCAAAGCTACGGCGGTATAAGTTTTTCCTGTTCCAGCAGGACCGATAGCAAACACCATATCTTTAGACAAGCACAAATCAACCATTTTACGCTGATTTGAAGTCCTGGCTTTTATAAGCTTGCCATGATTTCCATGCACAATAACATCGTCGTCTAATTCTAAAACCACGGTATGGTCTTCCATAATTAAACGATCTATATTACTCTCGGTAAGACGGTTGTATTTATTAAAATGCAAAATCAAAACGGCTAACTTAGTTTCAAACTGCTCAATAACCTCTTCTTCTCCTAAAACTGTAATTTCACCGCCACGAGCTATAATCTTAAGTTTCGGATAATACGACTTTATCAAGTCCAATTTCGAATTTCTAGTCCCATAAATTTCAATGGGATCTATACCGTTTAGAGTAATCTTTTTTTCTGCCAAATAGTTGGTTTTTATTGAGTTGAATGAATTTAAGTAAAATTCTTTTCAACTTAGATTATTTGCTTAGTTTTATACTCCCAAAATAACAAATTTCATCCAATAATTTCAAGTAAAATTAGCTGTTTTTCAGCAACATGGCAATCATTACACTTACAAGCGATTACGGTACTAAAGATTATTTCACCGCAGCCATAAAAGGGGCGCTGTTATCGGAGGCTCCAGAGGTGCAAATTGTAGACATTTCTCATGAGGTATCTCCATTTAACACTGAGGAAGCTGCTTATATCTTAAAAAACGCTTATCACCATTTCCCTGAAGGCACTATTCACATGATCGGAATTGACGCTGAAGCAACACCAAACAAGCTGCATGTGGTATGTAAGGTAGATGGTCATTATTTTATTGGAGCAGATACGGGTATATTTTCTTTAATGTTTCCTCATTTTAAAGCGGAACAAATTATTGCCTTAAACATATCGCAAGACGACGACAGTATTCCATTTCCAATGAAAGATGTATTTGTGAAAGCGGCATGCCATATTAACCGTGGCGGAACATTACAGGTTATTGGACGACAAATAAACGAGCTAAAAGATTTAATAGATTTTCAACCTACTTTATCGGCAGATAGAAAAATAATAAACGGACAGGTAATCTATATAGATCACTACGGAAATTTGATTAGTAATATTACCGAAAAGGTATTTAAAGAATCGTTTGCTGGAGCAGAGTTCGAAATAAAACTCCCTCGTAAGTACAGTATTAAAACACTACATAAATCGTACAGTCAGGTTAGTGAAGGAGAAATGTTGGCGCTTTTTAACTCTGCTGGACACCTAGAAGTGGCCATGAACAAAGGAGACTCTAATCATGCAAATGGCGCGAGTGGACTATTAGGTATAAAAGTAAAAGACCGAATAAGTATAGAATTTTTATGATTACACGCATTGTAAAACTGAGCTTTAAAGACGAACATATAGCCGAGTTTAAAGCTATTTTTGAAGAAAGTAAACAAAAAATTATTTCTCAAAAAGGATGTCAAAAAGTAGAAATGCTACAAGATGTTTCGGCTAAAAACATTTTCTTTACCTACTCTTGGTGGGATTCAGAAGAGGACTTAAACAATTACCGTAACTCAGCCCTTTTTGCGGGAGTTTGGGCACAAACAAAAGTATTATTTAACGACAAGCCTATGGCTTGGAGTACAGAAAAATTAAACGAAGCGCTATGATTAGCATTCTAAAAAAAGAACTCAACAGTTTCCTAGGCTCCCTTATCGGATATATGGTGGTAGTAGTTTTCTTACTTTTAAATGGTTTATTTCTTTGGGTCTTCCCAGGATCATTTAATTTACTCGATGCAGGTTATGCCGGTTTAGATGGTTTATTCTTTTTGGCTCCATGGGTATTTCTATTTTTAATACCCGCGCTAACTATGCGGTTTTTTGCAGATGAAATAAAAACAGGTACTATTGAGTTAATTCTCACAAAACCTATTAGCGAATTAAGCCTTGTACTAGGTAAGTTTTTTGCAGGTTTAGCTCTTTGCATTATCGCTCTTAGCCCTACATTAATATACGTAGTGAGTATTTATTTCTTGGGGCAACCTCAAGGAAATTTAGATTGGGGCGCAACCATAGGCTCCTATATTGGCTTAGTTTTCCTATCTGGAATATATGTTTCTATTGGCGTTTTCGCCTCTAGCCTTACAGAGAATCAGATTGTGTCTTTTATACTGGCACTGTTCTTTTGTTTTTTCTGCTTTTCAGGATTCGAACAAATAGCAACTCTCCTATCGCATACAGGATTAGAATTAAGCATTGACAAACTCGGAATTAGCTACCACTACAATGCCATAAGCAGAGGGGTAATAGATACTAGAGATGTACTTTATTTTATAAGTGTGATGAGCCTATTTATTTACGGAAGTAAACTTTCACTTCAAAGCAGAAAATGGTAATGAAGAACAGAAAGCAAGATATACTACAATTTATAGGAACCTTACTTATACTCCTACTTCTCAACTTTATTGGATCTTTTGTACACAACAGATACGATTTAACCAAAGAAGGGCGCTACTCCTTATCGGATGCCACCAAAAACCTGCTTAGCGAATTAGACGACTATATTTATGTAGAGGTTTATTTAGAGGGAGACTTTCCTGCTGGGATAGAACGATTGAGCTTAGAAACCCGTCAGATTTTATCGGAATTCAAATCTCAAAATAATCTACTACAATACACCTTTATAAATCCTACAGAGAGTACAGATGAGGAAACTCGCAACCAGATTATAACACAGCTTTACGAAAAAGGACTAAGCCCTACCAGCTTACAAGTTAAAGACGGAGATACATATACCGAAAAAGTTATTGTTCCGGGTGCTATTGTAAAATTTGGTGGAAAGGAAGTTGCAGTACAATTATTAAAAAATCAAATAGCATCTAGTCCTTCACAAAACTTAGAGCAATCTATTAGAGAGCTAGAGTACGAATTTACCAATGCGATTAAGCAGTTAAAAACGCCAATAAAACCAAGTATTGCATTTATTACTGGTCATGGAGAATTGGAAGATAAAGAGTTGGAAGATTTAACAAAAAGTCTTTCTGACCAATATTCTATAGCAAAAATTAACCTACGAGAATTTGAATTAGATAGCTTAGGAGAAGCCGACTTAGCGAAGAAACTAGAAGAGCTAAAAAGGAAGAAATTACTTCTTATTGCAAAACCTACTGAAACCTTCCAGAACCTCGACAAGTACTTTATTGACCAGTATATTATGAGTGGCGGTAAGGTTATTTGGATGTTAGACGCTACCAATGCAGACATGGATTCTTTGGCAAACAAAGGTTCCTTTTTGGCCCACCCATTAAGAGACTTAAACTTAGGCGACCAACTATTTAAATATGGAGCACGTGTAAACAGCGATTTAATTGAAGACATTTCTTCTTCTAAAATACCTATTCCTGTAAGCTTTGTAAACGATATACCTAAATGGGAATTGAGGCCATGGCGCTTTTTCCCCGTTTGTATTCCTACTTCAAACCACCCTATTACGAGTAATTTAAACGCTATAAAATTCGACTTTGTAGGTTCTATAGACACTGTGAAAACGAGTAGCCCTGTTCGAAAAACAATACTACTCCACAGCTCTCCTTATACCAAAGTAGCAAACACGCCTTACGAAGTAAGCTTACAAAACGCCTTAGACCAACCAGTACAAGCGAATTTCTCAAATGGAGAACAAGCTACAGCTGTTTTATTAGAGGGTGTTTTTGAATCTATTTTTAAGAATAGAATAAATGCTTTGAGCAAAAAACTACCCTTTACCGAAACGAGTAAACCTACCAGAATGCTGGTAATATCGGATGGAGATATAGCCAAAAACCAAATTATTAGAGGGGTCGTTTTACCATTGGGTTACGACAATTACGAAAAGCGTCAATATGGAAATAAAGATTTTATCTTAAACTCTATTGACTACCTTTTAGAGGAAGATGCCCTAATTGACGTAAGAACCCGAGAATTGAAAATGCGTTTATTGGACTCTCAAAAAATCAACAAGGAGCGCAGTTTTTGGCAGCTCCTTAACTTACTTGTACCTATACTACTAATCCTAATTTTTGGACTCGTAAAACACTATTTAAGAAAGAAAAAATACGCATATGAAAAATAAAAATATACTTTACTTACTCGCTATACTTTGTTTAGCGTTTGTGAGTTATAAGCTGACAAATAAAGAAACGTCTATTACTAGAACAGATAGAAGAGATTTTGCTATTGCAGACACTAGTAATGTGGTAAAAGTTATACTGAGTTCTAAAATGCCCGAAACGGCAATTATAGAGCGTATAGGCACTAATAACTGGACGGTAAATGGAGATTATAAAGCACGTAAGGCAGCAGTATTCTACTTATTAAAAACATTACAGCGAATGGAAATTGCGCATCCTGTGGCTTTAACTATGCGCGATAATGTATTAGGAAACTTAGCGGTTCGTGGAATAAAAGTTCAAGTTTTCTTGAAAGATGGAACAGAAAAAACCTTCTATGTAGGAGGCGAAAACCAAGAACTTTCTGCTACATTTATGATGCTTCAAGACGCTACAGATCCCTATGCAATACACATACCCGGATTTAAAGGTTATTTATCAAGCCGTTTCTTTACGGCAGAATATATATGGAGAGATAAAACGGTACTAAATTACGACAACCTAGCCATCAACACTGTTAGTATGCGTTACTATGCTCCCAAAATGATTGATGAATCCTTTGTTCTAAGTAGAGAAAATGAGGATGAGTTTTCGCTTAGTAATTACAAAGAAACTACTAAGCTAGAATTAAATCCAACTAAGCTACAAACGTATTTAGGCTCGTTTAGAAAATTAAATTCTGAAGGTTTTATTTCTGGTTCTTTAAATGTAGATTCCATTTTAAATGTTAAACCAGTTTTCGACTTAGTGGTTAGCAATAATAAAGGCGAGGAAACTACAGTTACTGCTTATTATAAAAAAGCAAAGGATGGCACACATGTAGATGGTGATGTAACTATGAGGGACCCAGAGCGTATGTACGCACACATTAACAAAACCGACTGGGTAATCATACAATTAAATAGCTTTGGTAGAGTAATGAAAAGCCTGAGTGACTTAAAAAAATAAGTAAATCTATTTTTTGTATTTGTTCAAAAGTCCTTTGGAATTGTGAATAAACGAAGAGAATAGAAACGCTTTTGATTTACGCTTAGTTCTATATTTGATTTGTTGAAATTAAACCCAAGACACAATGAAGTTTATTGTATCCAGCTCGAAGCTTTTAAAGCAATTACAAACCATTAGTGGTGTAATTAACTCTAGCAATACCCTACCGATACTCGACAATATCTTGTTCGAGATACAGGATAACAACCTAAGTATTTCTGCCTCAGATTTAGAAACCACGATGTCTACTACCTTAGATGTTGAAGCAGATAAAAATGGAAATGCAGCAATACCAGCGAAACTTCTTTTAGATACTTTAAAGACTTTCCCAGAACAGCCGCTAACTTTCCTTATCGATACCGATAAGAATAATATAGAAATTAGCTCCGATCAAGGTAAATATGCCTTGGCATTCCAAAATGGGGATGAATTCCCTAAAGCTCCAGGAATTGAAGCTGCAAGTACAGCGTTAATTCACTCTGATATTATCGCTACAGGAATTAACAAAACCATCTTCGCTACTGGAAACGACGATTTACGTCCAGTTATGTCTGGAGTGTTCTGTCAGTTTAGCGAAACTGGATTAACTTTAGTTTCTACCGATGCACATAAATTAGTTCGTTATACACGTCACGATGTGGTAAGCGAGCAAAGTGCCCGCAGC
>Ga0115004_10003761_pt1 | contig 12272 bp, 7 predicted proteins | sample ArcticOcean_MG_C_10_FD_88737 | JGI IMG/M metagenome (GOLD analysis project Ga0115004, IMG submission 88737) | Marine microbial communities from western Arctic Ocean - ArcticOcean_MG_CB11_90 | ecosystem: Environmental > Aquatic > Marine > Oceanic | place: Arctic Ocean: Canada Basin | collected...
CGATAACAGCCTAGATGCCTATGTACCCGCCAATGACCATAAGGTCTTGGTGATTAATGGTGATTCAGAAGATGCACTCTTTTTAGACGGGGTTGATATCCGCAATCAAACCGCCGTGCAAACCGATATTGATTTGTACGGTGATGGCACGACCTACGCCCTGTTTCAAGATGCCGGTTCGGGCGTTGATGTCTATTTCTTAAGCGATTTGCTGAGCGTTGCGGACCCCTCAAGTAGCCAGAAGGTATCTGGACCCGTGATGGGCACATCGACCCTGGATCAGTATCTTTACGAGCCTACCTTGGATCATTTTGGCGGCATCTAGTTCAGCGTTGATTGCCCCGGATGTTGTCATCGAGCCATGCTGATTTTTCCTGCCATCGGTTGTTGAGCCAGGTTTCTGGGTCTGTAATGTCGTGCGCTAGAAATTCCTCCACGCGGATTCGAATGCGAGGCGTGCCACCTTGCAGGCAGCGCCAAAATTGAGCTTGGCCTGCGGCATAGGAAATAGTGAGGTCGAGCACCGGGGTGTCGGGCCGCGCATATTTCAGCATCGTGCTGAATCCGCCCAGTCTCGGCTTTAGAAGGTGCGGGTAGGGTGAGTTTTGAAGCTTTGATTTCTCAGTGCTAAAGCGGCTGCCTTCCGCAAACACGAGCAGTGCGCCAGGCGCATGACCCAGTGTTTGCGCAGCGGACTCGATGGCAGCCAAGTCCTGGGCACGATCGCTGGCAGCGCCGGAACGATTTAGCCTTGGGAAATTCAAGACCAAGCAGATCCAACCAATAATCGGTACCCAAATGAGCTCGCGTTTAATCAGAAACTGAACGATGGGCCCGCGGCTCGCGATGACCTCTTGCACCAAGGGGATATCAAACCAAGATTGATGGTTGCAGACAACGATGGGGTTTGGATGACGATTGATGCTGCCTTCTATCGTGATTTCAATACCCACTATCCGTTGCATCCAAAAGCTGTTGACCCGGACCGCGGCTCGGTAGAAGCCGTGTGCGAGGGGGATGACTATCTTCGTCTGAAGCCATGGCATGGGGATGAGTTTGAACGGCGTGATGAACACTAGGCCAGTCAGCCAAACCAACAGATTGCTGAAAAACCAAATGCACGACAGGACGCTTAAGCTGTGCTGCTGCAGTTGTTTGAGTGTGCTCATAAAGTCGTCTCGAGGGATCGTAACTGCCACGCCAAGCCGCTCCGTCGAGCAAAAACGTTGTTTGACGCAAGGTTCCAAGTCTCGGGCGTCGCAACCAAGGTAAGTCGGCGTTTGGCTCGGGTGATGCCGGTATAAATGAGCTCCCGAGACCAGGTTCTCCGAGTCGCGTCGTCCAGTGCTTTCGGTAGAATAAAGAGGACATGATCAAACTCAGAGCCCTGGGCTTTGTGAACGGTCATGGCGAAACAGGTTTCATGCTCGGGCAGGGCGGTCATCGCGACGCGACGCGGTTGTTGGTTGTGGCCGGCGTTAAAAAAGGCCACGAGGCCGCGGGCGCCCTCCGGAAAATCGGGACCTGACGGGTCCAATTGATCTGTGTCGATACAGATGCCCACATCGCCATTGTACAAACCCAGCTGGTAATCGTTTTTTAAAATGAGCAGCGGCTGACCATGATAGTGCGGGCTTCTTGACCGTCTTAGCAAGCCCATTTGTTGCATCAGGCGCTCTAATCGCGCATTCAAATCATGAACGCCCAGCGTCCCATTATATTGCGGTGCGAGCATACGAACCGATTCGAAGGCCGTGAGCAGTTCTCCGGGGGTTGAAGGCGTGGCTAGGGCGCGGAAGTAGCCCTTGAACGCCGCCGTTAAAAGCTCATCCGACAATGCCTCGGGCGCGATGGTTTCAATTCCTGCGCCGGCATCGGGCAGGGCAACCTCGCCAGACAGAATAGCCTGCGCCAGCTGATCGATCCTCGCGCCGTCGGTAAATCGAAAGTTTTCTGTGAGTCGACATTGGGCTAAGGCTAAGACCGGCTTTGAGGACAAGTTTGAGGCATCACCTGGATGATCGGTTGACGATGGATCCGCCCCGGGGGCCGTGATGTCTGTCAAAAGACGGCCCAGATTGACCGAAGGTAATTGATCCGGATCACCCACTAAAATCACCCGGGCGGTGTCGGGTAAGGCTGAAAAAAGAGCATCTGCCAAACTCAGGTCGATCATACTGGCTTCATCGGCAATGAGGACGTCCACCAGTAGCCGGCGCGCTTGATTGAACCTTGGGACATTGCCGGTGCCATAGCCCAGCAAGCGATGGATGGTTTTGATCTCTGGGTCGACGCGTCCGCCCAGGTCCTGCCGAAAGCTCTCTTCCAGTCTTGCTGTGGCTTTGCCCGTGGGCGCTGTGATCGCAATTCGAAGGGATGAATCGAGGGTGTTAAGCGCCGACACGATGCTTCGAATCACGGTTGTTTTACCGGTACCCGGCCCACCACTGATAATGGTCAGCTGCTGGCGCAGGGCGGTTTTCACGGCTTGTTGCTGGGATTCAGATAAAGCGGCGGTTAGATCGCTCGAAGACGGCGACGATTCGTAAGGAGAACCCAAGTCATTTGTAATTAAACGGTTTCTGCCAAAGAGCTGCTGTGCCACGCGTTTTTCAAGGTTAAAAAGACGCCTTAAATACAATCGATTGTCCTGGTGCACGAGCGGTGTATTGGCTTCTGGTCCCCCGATCAGGCCGACGTGCGCGGGCGTCTCCAGCGCTTGTGCTTGCTCTGGGGAAATTAGGATGTGGCTGTGCTGAGATTCTAACGCATCGATCAAGGCGTGAACCAAGGCGCGCGTTGTCACCGGCGTTGCCGGCATAATCCTTTGGATGAACAGGCTCAGCTGGTGCTTGAGCGCGCTGGTGTCTGATCTGAGTTGGGTCATGGGTTTAAACTCGCTTCAAGGGCCCGGATGAGTGCAGGCGACACGGGGTCAAAGTGCACGCCAGCACCTGGATTGCCGGTCATGCCCCTTAAAAAAAGATACACCACGCCGCCGAAGAGGTCTTCAAACGGGGTTTCGGGTTGGCGCCGCGCCAATATTTTTTTGACGGCCACGCTGTAAAGTAGGTATTGCAGGTCGTATTGGTGATGTTGGATCGCCCGGGTTAGGGCTGCCGGGTCATAGTCTGAGGGCGCATTGCCCAGATGATTGGTTTTATAGTCGATAACGTAGTATCGCCCTTCATGACGGCACAATAGATCAATGCTGCCGGTCATCATGCCTTCAAGCTGTAACCTGACAGGCTCGGTCTCGCCGAGATACCCAAACTCTTTTGCGGTTTCGATCAGCGCGGGCGCGCCCTGCACTGGGAAGTGAAACTCGAGCTCATCCGAGCGCTCGCTGAAGGCGAGACTTTGCAGCGTCAAGCCGGTTGGTGTCAGGCGTTGGCTGACAATTCTTGCAAGCCACTGCCGCAGCAATGGTGTATCGGCTGCTGCCAAGTTTAGGCGCTTTTGAAGACTATTAATGGCCTTGTCGTGGGCTTCAATCGGTACTGTAAAATCCATCGTCTCGAGCAGTTGATGCATTAAAACACCAACATGGGGGCCTCTTGGGAAGGCAAGGGTTACGTAGGCGGCCAAGGTATGGTGCTCAGAAATAAGCGGTTGTTCAACCGGTTCGGGTTCGTCATCGTCAAAGCCTTGGATGGGCGCCCTGTCGTGGGTCAAAGGCAATGGGGTTTGCGTCGCCGACTGCAATTGGGTTTTAACAATGCGGGTATAGCTGTGCAATTGCCATAGGCTCTGAACCAAGGGTTTCACTAAGGCCGGCAACCAATTTTTGGCGGTGCCGGCGACAACTGAGGCTAACTGGTTTGGATTGAGCGCATCCAAACACAGCCTGAACTGCGCTTTAGGTTGTTTTGATAAAGCATCGATGGGTTCGCTCGCCGCGTAACCCAAGAGCTGCGCGGCAGGCGATTGTTGGAATTCTTTACTTGCCCCAAGACCCAGGACGGTCAGATACCGGGCGCGGGTCATGGCGACATAAAGCAATCGCATGTCTTCTTCTTGTTGCGCTCTGACTGCAATCTGCTTGAGGTCGTCCTGACCATCAAGATTGACCCAAGCCTCAACGACCCCCGCTTGATTGGGTTGGTGGCAAAGCATCGGTCTATTGGCTGCCTGCGACGGCGGCTTGCCAAAATGCGCAAACGGTAGACACACAATATCGAACTCCAGTCCTTTAGCGCCATGCAGCGTCATGATCTTGACGAGGTCCGCATCGGTTTCCAGGCGTAATTGCTGGGTATCCTCGACGGTGGGGGTGTCCCGGAGGTGGGCCTGAATGAGCCAGGCAATGAGTTGATCCTTGCCTGGTGTTGTTTGGGATTGCAGCTGTAAAAGTTCCGCCAGATGCCGGAGGTTGGTTAAGACCCTCGGGCCGTCCGTCTGGCCGAGCCAGCGCTGGGCCAAGTCCTGATCTTCAATGAGATGCAGGATCAGCGCCGCAATACCGCGGGTTCGCCAAATCTTCTGATACCCGCTAAAGGTCTCGAAGACCCTATTTTGCACGGGCTCGTCTTGCTGTAAGGCTTGTAACATTTGAGCCGATGTTTGTAGCAATCGGGTGGCCAAAGCGGACAGAACGGCGGTTCGGCGCATGGGCGTTAACACGGCGGTTAAAACGAGCGCAAGCTCGACGGTGATGTCCTGCTCAAGCACTTTATCTTGAGAGAGAAAGACACTATCCACACCGCGGTGCTGCAGAGCGGCTTTAAGCAGGTCGGCCTCTCGGCGGTTTCGGGTTAAGACCGAGATCTGTTCGGCGCGGATGGTTTCATGATTGATCCTGAGGGCCGCACCAGGTCTGAGCCAGCTGGCGATTTCATCGGCACATCGGGCGGCCAATTGCGCGCGATCCTGAGGCTGGGTTCGGCTTTTAAATTCCGGGTCGTCGACCAGGAACCAGATTGGGGCAATTGGGGCGCCCGCGAGGGTCAGTGCGCCTGGATCTAGGGCTGCGTGGGCTAAAGACGGGACGAAATCAATGCGATGATCAATCGAAAATAGCTGCCGTTGATCAAATAACTGGTTGGTCGCAGCAACCAGTTCGGCGGAGGAGCGCCAGTTGGTCTCAAGACGGTGCCGATGCTCACTATCGTTCTTGGCTTGTAGATAGGTGTGAATATCGGCGCCTCGGAAACTATAGATGGCCTGTTTCGGGTCCCCAATCAGCATGAGTAAGTGATCTGCCAGGCCGGCCTGATGAATGCTTTTGAAGATCGCATATTGTTGTTGGTCGGTGTCTTGAAATTCATCGACGAGGATTGCGGGATAGGCCTCGCTTAAGGTTCGGGCCAGCAACGGTTGCGCACTCACCGACGCCTTCACCACCGATAAAAGGTCATCCAGGGTCAGCGCGCCTTGGGTTTGCTGCTGGGCAAGATGGGCGCGCATGGCCGCCAAGTTGGTTTGCCAGAGGCGACTGATGACCTGGCCTTGAACAGATAAAGCCTCATTAATGGCCTCGAGGTCATCAAAAAGGGTATGCACTGGTGGCTCAAAACCTTTTTTCATCTGAGTCTTTAAAGCCCGTGTGGTCCACAACCCCCAAAGTACTTGGTCCGGGGCAAGGGTGTCGGTTCGACAGAATCGGTCCATTTCATCGAGACGATGCCAAGCCTTGCTGTTTTTTCGAATCTCGCTGCGTCTCAGCTGCGCTGTGATCTCTGCCTCGATCCAGGTTTTTTTGGCCGCGCGCATTTGGTTGGCAAGATCTTTCGGAAACCCCGTCACCGCTGGGGGCGGGGAAAAGTTTAAGCTGGGAACTCTGATCAATGGGGCCATCGAGTTGGCGAGGACCTCGGGGGTGGACCAGAGGCGTAACGCTAAGGCTTCTTCAAGGGGCGGCAAGCCCGACATTAAATTGCGAAAAACATCTTGCGCGGCTTTGGTCAGGCCATCATTTGGATGGGCATCCAAGCTTTGCTCGAACAACAAGCCGGCCTCAAAACTGGTGTCCTGGATTACCCGCGCACAAAACCCATGAATGGTGAAGATCTTGGCTTCATCGAACCACAGTAGCGCGCGCTGTAAATACGCGCGGTCTTGTTCCACGTGCGGGCTGTCGACCATCAACGCCAAAATCTCGGGATCCTCGCAAGCCCCGTGGCTGAACGCGTCATGGGCGAGTTTTATCCTGCTGCGAATTCGGTTTTTGAGTTCTTGGGTTGCGGCAATCGTAAAGGTGACCACTAAGATTTGTTGAACTTGGTAAGCGATGGCCTCTGGCGTACCACGACCCAGAATGAGTCTAAGATACAGCGTGGTGATGAGGTGGGTTTTACCAGTGCCGGCACTGGCCTCGATGAGATGCTGATCGCGCAAGGTAAGGGTGTGATCAAAACTCATGACGCGATCCAGGCGTCGGTAAGCGGCGTAAGTAGGGTTCGAGCTTGGTCTATTTGGCTTTGACGCAAGGCCGACGGCGCATCCATTAATCGGGACCAATAGGGATCTTGGCCATCGGTGATCGCTTGGGGGTCCAGCCAGGTTTGATCAAGCCGCCTGAGCGCATCGGGTATCAAAAGGCCCTTGTCGAGTTGCTCGAGCAGCGCGCGACAGGTCTCAAACGGGAACACCAGTAGTTCAGAGTTGCCCCGGCTGAAGGCCTGCAGGTAGGGGCGCAAGAGGTCATCGGCGCGGGCTTGACGCATGGGCTCAAAGTGACCCGAAACAACCTGTCCGCGACGAATGCCGTAGGTGAGGGTTTTGATCTCTCGGCCGGATGACGCCAGTAATAAATGCGCAAGCCAGCTTTGCAGGAGATGCTTTGGCGTGAGATCCCCTGCTCGATAGGTGAGATAGTGCTGCGGGCTGAGTTGATCGAACCGACCTTGCAGCGTGAGGCCGTCCAGAGTGTGTTGGTGGGTCACGCTGTGCCGGTCAAGTTGGTAAAACCCTTGGAGCTCGGCGAACAACAACGCCGCCGCATCAGCAATACCGTTCAGTGCCTGCTTGCCGAGGCTGAAGTTTGGAACGAGGCCCTGCTGAAGTATTTGTGCGACCCAGAGGTCCTTTCGGGTGCCCGTCGCTTGGGCTTGTATTGCAAGCTCTGTGATCTGAAAGCGGGTTAAAGGATCCAAATTAAAAGGCTCAAGGTCTTCGATGACCTCGCTGCGCAGGGTGAGATTAATATTCAAACGTTCCTCAAAAAAATAGCGCGCAGAATTTTGGAGAAACCGAAACAAGGTTTGAATGCTGAGCACGCTCGGGATCGGATCGCTCGAGGTCAATTGGGCCAGGCTGTTTTGATCGATTGATTCGCGCGGCGTGTCAACTCGCCAATGGTTTTCGAAGCTTTGGATCAAGGGGTCTTGAAAATATCGGCTAGAGAAGGGCTGCAACGGATGGTCGAAGACAGCTTGCTGCCCGAAAGCATCCTGGCAGTAATCCAGTAGCTCGCTGACCAAAACGCTTGGCGGCCTGACCTCGTTGTCTCGGATACCCCGGCCACAATAAGAGATATGTAAGCGGTCTCTGGCGGATAACAGGGCCTCTAAAAACAAATAGCGGTCATCGTCTCGACGAGATCGGTCGCCGAGGCGTGCCGGCGCATCCATCATTAAATCAAAGGGATGAACGGAATCCCGGCGCGGAAAATCACCCTCATTCATCCCCACCAAACACACCATTTTAAACGGAATGCTGCGCATGGGGGTGAGCGTGCTGAAGGTAATGCCACCATTGATAAAGCGCATTGCGGGATTGGGCCGGTTCAACTGGCCTTCAAACCAAGCGATCACAAAATCCAGGGTCACGGGTCGATCGAAGTTCGCCTCAACCGAGAGCTGTAAAAATTCTTCGTTGAGGTCGAGCAGCTTTTTTAGATCCTGGCGTTCTTGATCCAAGGGCTCAAACAACCGATTGGCGACGGCATCTAACGCCTTCGCCCACTGCTCGGGCGAGCGCGCAGATTCTAGTTGCGCCTGGGTATCAAACACCGTCTGACAAAAGTCGAGGAAGGCATTGAGGATTGCCAGATGATCCAAGGGGGCGGGATAGGGCAGAATGCTGATATCCGCAATCGGTTCATCCGTCAGAACGCCCATGAGCAACCGATCGAGACCAAACCGCCAGGTAAAGTGCGCCTCGTCCGGTACCGACCACTTTTGTTGCTTACTGGCGCCATCTCGCGCCCAGCGAATGCCGGTTTCTTTGATCCAGTCCCGGATGAAAGACAAGCCCCCGGCATCAATGCCAAAGCGTCTCGCAATGGCGGGGACTTCAAGGTACGCAATCAGTTCAGAGGCGGGCAGCCGGCTATTGGGTAAGTTCAGGAGTTGGTTAAAGCTGCGCAGGATGTCGGAATTTTGGTATTGATTTTGATCGGCAATGCCATAGGGAAGCGCCTCGCCAAACACCGCTTGGATGACGGCAATATACTTTTGAATGTCCGGCGCCATGACGAGAATGTCGGTCGCTTCAAGGGCCTGGTCTGACAGCGCTCGGTAGATTCGATCGAGCAGAACCTCCATTTCGCGCAACTGCGAGTGACAGCTGTGAAATTCAAGGCTTGAATCCTGGGTTTGCGGGGGCAAGCCGTCAATCGCTAACGCGTCTGCTGTACGGGCGCAGTAAATATCATCTTGGACAATGCCCAAACGGTGCGAGCGACTTGGGGGTGCAAAATCGTCGTCGTCGATCAGGTCTTCTTGACTCGTCAGCAGTTCGTGAAATTCTTGGCCTTGGCGACCAAAGGAGGCCAATAAGGGATTGCCGAAAAACTGATAGTCGTCCTCTGGTGCCGCCTGGGTTTGAGCCAACAGGTCAAGGCGGGATTTTTGCGCCCGTTTTTCGGTCGTAATGTCACCCCAATAAGTCTCGCTCGGGTTCATAAAGTAAAGATCCACTGGGCATTGGCCTGCGAGATGTTTGAAGGTTTCGAGATGCAAAGGTGCCAGGCTTGACAGACCAAAGAGGCTAATTCGATTGGGTAAGTGGGCGCGATGATCTTCGGTCTTTAAGGCCCTCAACAACTGCTGGTGTAAGTAGGCTCTATGGGTTGTTGCAAGGGTAGGGTCCGCCGCAATCAGAGCACGCCATAACTGCGCTTGCCAGACGCTGTGTGGCGCGGCACTGATGGGATTCTGCCCCTGCTCGAAGGCCATAATCCAATCCGGGCGATACAGAAGGTAACCTTCAAAGGCAGAACTGATGCGGCTTGCCAGTTGAAAGCAGCGCAGATCCGGATGGGGTCCAGCGCTTAAGTAGCGTTCAACGGCAGGCGCCTTAAACGTCGGCAATTGTTGCATCAGTTTAAAGATTAAGGAACTCGCCTCGACCGGCTTTTGCGTCCCAAGGCCTAAGGTCTTTTGATAGAGTCGCCAGATGAACTGGGCGGGTAATTGGCAGTCAATATTGGCAGAGATCCCAAGGTGCTCAGCGGTTTGGAGTTTGAGCCATTGGCCGGTGCCAACCGATTGTATGATGACAACTTCAGGGGCCAAAGGATCTCGCGACTCGGCCGCGGACACCGCGCTGAAGCGTCGGGCGAGCTGCTGTAGATCATTGGATTGGATAAGGCGTAACATCGAGCTAGGTTTCTCAATTTGTGTCATCCTACCCGAGGACGGCTTGCGTGAAAACAAACCGTCGTCTGCTGGCGAGAGAAACAAGAGCCTGGATCAAGACTCAAGCAGGGCGCTCATGCAGTCGGTATTTCGTAGTTTAGAAATTCTGGATGTTGGGTCCCGGATCGCTGGACCAGTGGCCGCAACCATTAGGGCCGATTATGGCGTAGACGTGATCAAAGTTGAGATGCCGGGTGTGGGGATCAGTACCGATTGTTGTCGGCAATCCCGGGTGGTCCCGGATGCCGACGAAATCTTGAGCGAGCTGGGGTATGCGGCCGACTAGCGTGAAGCCTTGCGGTCATTCGGTGTGGTTTAGCCCGAGTCGCACCGCATCTTGGTGCGCCGGCATTCAGTCGGTTGACGGCGTTAAATGAGCAACAGGAGTAAAGACACGATGACCAGCCAGACAGAGTGGGCCGACCCTTTTGATTTGCCGATCGAGTCGTTGAACGTGGCGCAACCTGGGTTATTTCAAGCCGATGCCCAATGGCGATATTTCGAGCGATTGCGCAACGAGGCCCCAGTTCATTATTGCCCAGACAGCGATTTTGGGCCCTATTGGTCGGTGACCCGCTATCAAGATATCTTCCAGGTTGATACCGACCCAAAACGCTTTTCGTCGGCTCAAGGCATCACCGTTGGCGGCGCGGGTGGAACGCCCATGCCTAAAGATCAAAAAGTCCAAGGCCCAGAAAAACAGAAAGTTCAACAGCCCTTCGATGGCTTTGGCATGTTCATCGCGATGGACCCGCCAAAACACGATCTGCAGCGGTCAACGGTCACCGGTGTGGTTGCCCCGCCGAACTTGGCGCTGATGGCATCAACCATTCGTGAGCGCGCGGTCAACATTCTTGAATCGCTGCCGGTTGGTGAAACCTTCGACTGGGTGGATCGGGTGTCGATTGAATTAACCACCCAGATGTTGGCAACCCTCTTTGATTTTCCCTTTGAGGATCGCCGAAAACTCACCCGTTGGAGCGATGTGGCCACCAATCCGCCCGGCACCGGCGTCACGGAATCGGCCGAGCAACGCCGGACGGAGCTGGTTGAGTGTTTAGCCTATTTTACCGAGCTTTGGAATGCGCGCGTTAAGGCCCCGCCCAAGGGCGATTTAATTTCTATGTTGGCCCATGGCGAGGCCACCAAGAACATGGTCCCCTTTGAGTTCTTGGGAAACTTGCTGCTGTTGATCGTAGGCGGCAATGACACCACCCGAAATTCAATCTCTGGCGGGGTGTTGGCTCTGAATGAAAATCCGGCCGAATACGCCAAGCTTCGAGCCGAGCCAGGGTTGATCCCGAATATGGTCTCGGAGATCATTCGGTGGCAGACGCCGCTGGCCCATATGCGTCGAACGACAACGGCGCCAGTGGTGCTGAACGGCGTTAAAATACCGCAAGGTGAAAAGGTCGTCATGTGGTATGTCTCGGGTAATCGAGATGAACGCGCCATCGCTCGAGCATCTGAATTTTTGATTGACCGGGATAAGGCGCGTCAACATCTTTCCTTTGGTTTTGGCATACACCGCTGTATGGGAAACCGGCTGGCGGAAATGCAGCTCAGAATTTTATGGGAGGAAATTCAGAAACGGTTTGCTTTCGTTGAAGTGATGGCGCAACCCAAACGAACCTATTCAACCTTTGTAAAAGGCTTTACTGAAATGCCGGTGCGGTTACATCCGCTGTGATGGTGAGCGGGGTGTAGGGGATCGTAAAGCAATTATTGGAACCAAAAGGGCGCCGTAACTAAGAGGAGACAACCCGATATGAAACAATCCGGTATGAGAGAATCGGTTATGAAACAAGGCTTCCATCATGTGGCATTTGCTTGCCGAGACCCAGAAGCGACCCGTCATTTCTATGAAGACTTATTAGGGTATGCGTTAACCCATACCGAAATGGAAGGCGATGACAACGCGCGCATGAAGCATCTTTTTTTTGACGTTGGGGATGGTAGTTCGATGGCGTTTTTTTATCTGGAAGGCCCGGGTTTTCCGAGTGACTATCCGACCGATATTTCGACCGGGTTGGGGTTGCCCGTCTGGGTCAACCACGTGGCGTTTAAGGCGGATGCCGAACGAAAGGAACAGGTGAAGGCGCAGCTCAGTGCGGCGGGCATAGAGCCGCTTATGGCGGTGGATCACGACTGGTGTCAGAGTCTGTACTATTTGGACCCGAACGGCATTATGGTTGAGTTTTGTGAGGACACCCCGGGCATTGTCCCAGATCGAGCAAAGGCTTTAGACGTGCTTAAGGCTTAACTTAGTTTGGCGAGATGCGGCTTTTTAGGGTGGGCGTTATCAATGCGCATCCAGATCGGTTGGGGTTTTTGATTCGCCAGAGGCGCCGTGTGCGGGCGCTCCCGCACACGGCGCTACCAGAAAAGATGGCGCTGCCCAGGAATGAAGATTGGCCGCTGACGACCTAAATCATGGGGCGTCGAGCGGTTTAGTACGCAAGTACGTTGCAACGAAAATGGTCGGCACCGGTTTTAAAGGGATTCAAGCCTTATTTAACGCAAACGAAATTGCACCTGACCAAGCGTGAAAAGGCTTGAACGGATGCTAGATTCCGACGTCGAAGCTCAAGATAAAACTTTGAAACCCGAAACCCGAAACCCGAAACCCGAAACCCGAAACCCGAAACCCGAAACCCGAAACCCGAAACCCGAAACCCGAAACCCGAAACC
>Ga0115004_10003765_pt1 | contig 12267 bp, 8 predicted proteins | sample ArcticOcean_MG_C_10_FD_88737 | JGI IMG/M metagenome (GOLD analysis project Ga0115004, IMG submission 88737) | Marine microbial communities from western Arctic Ocean - ArcticOcean_MG_CB11_90 | ecosystem: Environmental > Aquatic > Marine > Oceanic | place: Arctic Ocean: Canada Basin | collected...
GAAGACGACGTGGCAACCACTCGCGCAGTTCTACTCCACTCCGTCTTCGCGTCAGTGTTGCCATGCGATGCTGCGATCGTCATCATAGCAGATCTCATGACGTACGTTCGAAAGCTGCTTTTTCTGTTTCACTGTTCGGAATGGACGAGAAGATTTTTACGCTTCGCTTTTACGTGCGACACGCGCTCGTGTCCCTCTCTCTCTCAAAATCAAAGCACGAGCAAAAACGGATATATATGTATGTATATATATGTATATGTACTGGTACCTGGTAGTTATATCTCTTTACTATATGTCTGTGTTCTGTAATAAGCGCGTGTTATTTAAACGAATTATAAGAAGTGCATCAGCAGATATTTATTACAGCATCAGTAGTGTATTATTCATTTGACTGCTTGTGACTTGTGTTTGAACACTCGACACTGTTGAACGTTGAACGAAGGAATCATCAGCAAGGAAAAAGAAGAATCAAATGGGCAGCAATAAGAACATTATTAATAATAAGAATAACAACAAGTATGCTCAAGCCGTCGTCGAAGGGAATAAACACGCATTCGTTGACGTCGAAGATGAAGAATTAGATGAGATCTTACGCAAAAGTGCGATAACAAATAAAGCCATGGAAGCGAGTGAGTACGAGGAAGATTGTCGCTCTTACGTACATCAAGCGAGCGCGAATGGGTTCCATGAACTTTTAGAGTTATTTTTAACGGTAAAGGAAGGAAAAAGGTTAGTAAATAAGCACGAAGAAGGGGATTGGTTCGGGTGTCCTTTACATTCAAGTTGTTCGGGAGGACATTTGACGTGCGCTGCTTTGCTTTTGAGCAATGGGTGTGATGTGAATGCGAGGACTGATAGGGGTTTGACTGCTTTGCATTATGCGGCATCGAAAGGGTTTCCTGATTTAGTGAAGAAGTTAATCGAGTCAGGCGCGGATGTAAACGCTAAAGATGCGTTGGGGAATACGAGCCTGCACAGAGCCGCTTCGCAAGGCAGGGCGAATGTGATTAAAGTATTGTTCGAAGAAGGCAATGCTAAAGTAGATGAGCGCGATAGTTTAGGTCAAACGCCATTATTAGTCGCGTGCGAATCTGGCCAAGACGAATGCGCAGTTTTGCTCGCAAAGTTAGGCGCAAACGTGGACGCAAAGGACATTGAAAAGAAAGGAGTGCCAGATAGATTAAAGCATGTTTTAGCTCAAATAGCACAAGATAGATTATAAAACGAGGAACTACTCATAATACGAAGGAGAAGAAGAAGAAGAAGAAGAAGAAGAAAGAAAGCAATTTAGGAAAGAGCTTTTCAATTCGTCTGCACGTAAATTTCTTCCAATGAGGACAACTTTGCTCAATCCGTCCGAGTGCATTTGAAATCCTACGAAACCTTCTGTAATCTCGTAGACGTCTCGAACTCCTTGCAAAATGAGAGGACGGTCATTTTCACTCCCGTCGCAATTCAAGATTCCCTTGCATCGTAAAATATCAACACCCCCCGGTTCGTTCCGTTTTTCCCAAAGCAAATCCTCGATCCAGTTTTCAAATTTTCCCCTACTGATTCGACCCTTTGAACTCAAACATATAGTTCCAATGCTCTCGTCATGTTTACTAATATGTTGCTTCTGCTGCCGTGCGCTAATTTGTAACGCTAAATCTTTTGCACCTTTTGCGAAAAAGCCTTTGTTTTTGTTGGCTTCGTTCGCGCTAAAATCTATCATTTCTTCTTTCTCGAACAAACGGCTTTTGACGTAACCTTTATAGCTCTTTTGATCTAATACAAGTGATAAATCACACATGGATCGGGACGTTGTAACAATTTTCGCATCCGCGTTGATATTCTCCAATCTTTTTTTCACCTCCTCTAATTCCTCCTTTCCAACTGAATCGCTTTTGTTTAAAACAATCGTATCCGCGTACGCTATTTGCTCAGCCGCTTCGACGCTTTCCTCCAACTGTTTTATTATAAACTTTGCATCGACCAAGGTTACAACGGAATCTAAAACCGCCGAAGGGTTCTCACAATCCTCCAGCAACGCGTCATCGACCCATAATTCCCCGCAAATCGGTCCAGGGTTCGCTAATCCAGTCGTTTCGAGGAGAATATAATCGAAAGATTCACCTAACGTATTTCTCCTCTTTTCCATTAATTTTTCAATCGTTTGGATTAAACTTCCTTTTACTGTGCAACAGACGCAGCCATTATCTAGCTCGACCCACTCTTCGACTAGTGAATTTGAAGAATTTGTTGATGTTATTGTTGTTGTTTGTGCTTTAGATCGGCCATCCTCATCGTCGTCATTACTGACAGTATCGACGATTGTGTTTACGAGCATTTTTTCAATACCTAAATCTGAACCGAATTCGTTCAGAATAACGGCAATGCGATAACCATGATTCCCTCTTAGAATATGATTTACTAATGTTGTTTTACCTGCGCCGAGAAAACCGGTGATGACGGTGATCCCTACTGGTGGCTTAATTAAATTCATTACTTTTATTATTATATGCACACATGACAGACGAAAGAAATGACGAGAGAAATGACGAAAGAAACGTACTGTTATTGTGTTATATGAAACACGACGATGTATATGTGTGTTCATATAGATGCATTCTAATGGGGGGGGAATAATAAACTTATGTACATTACAGTACGCTATTGTGCACCATAAATAGATAAACGCACGGTCTATACATCTCTGTATAAAACAGAAAAGTTAAAGCGTTTTGTTGCGCGTTATTAGATTGAGAGCTGTTTGGTAGAACGAAACCGCACTCGCGAGTGCCGCTCGTCTTCGCTGTTGTTGAGCTACGTCCTCTTTTCCAATTTCTTCGCGAACGGTTTGTTGTTGCTGCTGCTTCGTTGGCGTTGATGCAAAACTTTTAGTATCTTTGCTACATTCGAGAAGAATTAGTCTATGCGCTTTGAGAATATTTCTTGTTCGATCGAGTGACTTTTCAGTCTCGTCCAATTCTACGCCCCAAGCCTCTTCTAAAGTTTTCAACGCTCGTAAATCTTTCGAATTCCTAAGCCGATAAATACCGAGTCCGTTCGGATCATCTTTATTTTCCTCTTCGATCTTCGTCGATACACGCATATACGCTTTCTGTGCACGTTTCTTTGACCGTTTCAATAACGCCACTCGCGATTTTAAGTCAAATACGAGCATATCGAGCCACGCTATGAAGTTTCGCAAAGCCGATTGCGGGTCGCTCTTGGCAATGTCTTCAACTGCCAATAGTGCGTTTTTTCCGTCATCTTCTTCTCGGTTTGGTAGCAATACATACTCTTTGTTGTTGTTGTTTTTCGTCGTCGTATTCGTTTGCGGTATCGTCATCTGTTTCTCTTGTTTATTTCTCTGTATTAATGGAGAGGCAATATCAGTCGCTTCGAGCAAGAATCCCAACAGATTACTCGCGTCGTCATCTTCACCCTTCTCCATGCGAGTCAATTCATCGCATACATTTCTAGTTTTCTTCTTCTGCATGTTCTGCTTCTCTTTAAGTTTTCTTTTCTTATTATTTTCGTTGATATTATTGTTATGATGATGATATATGAATTTTGGCGGTATCTTTTTCTCTCTTCGCACTCTTCCACTGTTATTGTTATCATTAGCAGTAGAAAGAGGAGGAGGAGGAGGGGGAGGATTCTCAACGACGACGACCGATTTTGATGTTGCCGCAATCACGTTCGTCATAAACTTAATTATATAGATTTTAAGTTACACGTCAACGCGCTCGTTTTAGTGATGTGCGCTTTTTCGCCCGCGTTTATCACTGATGGGCGGGAAATTCAAAATTGATGGTGAAATTCAAAATTTCAAAAATCTAAAAAAATCCTCGTCACGATGGTCATAATCCATCCTCCTGCTGATGCACTGAAAAGACTATACCAGAACGATGATTGACTTCTTTTAATATGTATAATATGCTTATTATATAATGAAACAGCAATAGCATTGCAACAAAAACAATGTCAAAGACGAGGGAATTAGTACAACAGATACTGTCAAACGTTCTCCTGTTTTTTTTAGTGTTCGGATTAGCCGTGACAGTCGATGTAGTCGCGTTTCGCAAAAGGTTTCAAAAACCTTCTGGGATTTTCATAGGTTTGGCGTGTCAATTTCTCGTTCTCCCTTTGTTGGGATTCGCGTGTTGCCTCGCGTTCTTTAAGGACAGTCCTTTGTATGGAATTCCTTTGATTATTACAGCGAGTTCACCAGGAGGTTCGTATTCGAATTGGTGGTGTGCTATATTCAATGCAGATCTCGCTCTTTCCATGGCAATGACCACGGCGTCTTCGCTTTTGTCTGCGCTGACGTTGCCAATGAATATTCTTTTATATTCGAAACTCGCGTTTCCGAACGAAAATAAAGTAAAGTTGAAATGGCTCGGGTTATTTACGACGATTGCGTTGGTGATAGTAGGTATTTTCTCGGGTTTATTCACTGGACATTTTTATCCGAAATATAAACAACGTTGTAACAGTATTGGGAATATTTGTGGCGTTGCCTTAGTTGTAATGGGCTTTTTTCTATCGTCTAATTCGTCGGCGCCGATATGGAATAGGGATTGGAAATTTTATGTTGGGGTAACGTTACCATGTGTCTTTGGATTATGCATTTCCTTATTTACGGCGAGACTTTTTAAACTAAAGAAACCTTCAGCGTTGGCTGTCGCGATCGAGGTTTGTTACCAAAACACTGCCATTCCATTGGCAGTTATTTTGAATAGTTTTTCCGACGACGAAAAATACTGCGATAAATTAGTAGAGGGCGAGAAATGCGATGCAGTTGGTCTAGCGCTTGGAATACCTACTTACTATCAGACGGTGCAAATTTTCTCTCTCGCAGTGTGTTGTCTTATTTGCTGGAAAGCAGGTTGGACGCTTGCGCCATCCACGGACCATTTTTTTAAAGTGATCAGTAAAAATTATCAAATTGATGAAAATAGCGATGACGAAGTTGACGATGGAAGCGATTGTAGGAGCGATGTTCAGAACCATGGAGAAGTAGTAACTGAACAAAAAGAACAACCTGAAAAGGTGATAGACTCTTCGTATAGAATTCAAAATAATCGAAATAGGGATAAAGAAGACGAAGATGAAGAAGAAGGGTGGCAGAGAGAGGTAGTATAGATTGAATTAGAGTTGTTTGATTACGAGTAAATATCGTACTAGTACTTACAGTGCGTATTATATAAATTAGCGACGACGATGAGTATATTATTATTAAGTTTTGTTTTCTAAGCTTTCTTCGATTCCTTCTTGTGATTTATGACTTCAAAAATTATCGGCACTAACGACAAAAGAATGATGATCACAATTGTAGTTGCAAAATTCTCCTTGACAACTGGAACGTTTCCAAAGAAGAACCCTAGTCCCATGAATGAAGTAACCCAAACACTAGCACCAATGACGTTGTACAAAGCAAATTTTTTATAATTCATTTTTGCGACACCGGCGATGAATGGCGCAAACGTTCGCACGATGACAAAAAATCGCGCCAAAACTACTGTCCTACCCCCATATTTATCATAAAATGTCCTCGTTTTTGCGATATAATCTGGTTTAAAAATTTTTGGATTATTCTTAATCGCAACTTCACCAAAGAAAGATCCGCACATATAATTCACCGTATCCCCTAAAATTGCCGCAGTGAATAATAAACCAAAACATAAAGGGAAATTCAACACCCCGAGTGCGCCTAATGCGCCACAAGCGAACAAGAGCGAATCGCCAGGCAAAAATGGTGTCACTACGAAACCGGTCTCGGCAAAGATAATTGCAAATAAAACCCCGTACGCCATTTTCCCAGACGTCGTAAACAATTCGACCAAGTGCTTATCGAGGTGTATGACCCAATCGATGATTGTTTGGAACGAAAACGAAGAAGTCGTTGCCGAAGTCGCGGCTGATACAACCGCAGCTTTCGATTTCGCGAGCGACGCTTCTGGCATTAATAAAGAGGTAATCAAAACGCCGCAGATCATCGCCGCTCCAAGAAGAACGCTATTGTTAAAAAATTTCGATGATTTCGCAGCCTCGTCGGATGATACTTTTACGATTTCTTCTTCATCGTCTTCTGATGACGACTTCGCCTGTACTCTTTTCGTGTAAACCTCTCGATTACGATGATGATGATGATGATGATTATTTCTTTCACTTTTCGTTCCTAAGAAAATCGCACTCATCCCCAACGCCGAAGAAGACTTTGTCGTCGTTCTCTTTGACGACGATATCATCGAAGTCAAGGCCGAAGTCGTTCGTCTAAACACTGTCGTCTTCTGAGACGATGACATACGCTTAGAGGAACCGAACGCGTGGGACGACGACGATACCGGTTGGTGTCGTGTTGTTGTTGTTATCATCATCATCGTTTACTATTTAGTAAACAATCGGTCAAAACTACAAGTCTTTTGCGGCCGAGCGTGTATAGAGGAAGAAAAGAATATTTCTTTCTTGTCGCGTTTTGTCCAGTTTATTGTTCTCTTTTTGGTTGCTGATGATGCTGCTCAGATGCTGCCTGTGCTTGAGTTGCTGCTTAAAAACTGTACGAGCAGCAAAAAACTGCCGCGACGATGCTGGATTGCAAAATGAGAAACAAAAACAAAGACAACAATCAACACACCCCGTTAACCCGCATTGATAGTACGCAAAGATTATCATGAACGGAATCAGTAGCAGCAAAGCGCTTGAGAGCGGCGATTTCTTTACTAGTTCTACTTCGCAGAAGAAATTAAAAAGTCTCGAACGACATCGTCGTCACCAGCATCAACAACGACGACAACAACATGTTCGCAGTAACAACTTTTTGAATATTGTGTCAGCTGTTTATTCTGAACGCGAAGATAATAAATCGAACACTAATAATAATGATAATAATAATAATGTAAGGCAAGCGAAAGTGCTTAAAGTCAAACGCTCGTCCGCTTTGGATTTAAAAAAGAAGAGAGACTCCGTGTTTGGAGTGAGTACGAATAAAACTAGAGCGACAAGGACGATTACGATAAAAAAGGTTGAAGGATTGGACGAGGACGCGGAAATCGAGCGTGAGAAACTTTGGAAACGCGCTCAAACGAAAACGAAACGAAGCGAAAATGTCGAAGAGGAGAAGTACGGGTACTTGTTTGGAATAGTGGGTAAAGATAGACGCGTGAGTGCGGGAGGAGGAAGAGAAGACTCGACAGAGACAAAGAGACAAACGCGTTCCAGAGGTTCTTCGCGCGAAGATGTACATGGAGCGTATAAAACGCATAAAGATAGGTTTATGCGCGCAATTACGGCAGAATTTGAAGACGAGGCGCGACTATTCAAAGAGCGATTGGAAGCTTGGCCTTTATCTAGGCTTAAGAATGAAGGATATTGCTTGAGCGATATGCGGGCGAGGTACGAAGGAACAATCGGACGCGACGCGCTCGTCCGTGTCGTTCGCCCGAGAAAAGATTTACCTAAAAATACGCCTCTAGGTGAGGAACTTCCGTTTCATAGAATTACAGTGGGTGATATGGTTGTATTATCCGATAACGAGACTGAAAAAATTATATTAGATATCGATCCAAATGGAGGAGGGAACGAAAACAGCGTCGTTGGCATAGTAGCGAGCAGACAAATGTTTTTCTTAACAATTGCAATTCCAGAAGACGATCTAGGCGATATATTGAGAGACGGTGAAAACGGCCGTCGATTGAGAATAGATCTTTCTGCTAACACTGTAGCTTACGATAGAGCGTGCGCAGCTTTAGAAAATTTTAGTCAACCTGGAGGTATGCCTTCTATAGTGTCCACGACCTCAAAAAGTACGAACAAAGAAGAAAAAATATCGACGACGGCATATCAATCCTTTCAAAGAGGTTTACTTGGCTACACTCCGCGCACTTCACTATCATCCGTGAATGGAATAGCGAGCACTCCCGTCAGCTGGAAGAACGAACAAAAAATTGAAGCAGCTACAAAAGAGTACACTAAAAATTTAAATTCCTCGCAAAGAAAAGCTGTGAAAGCGGCTATGGGAAATACTTTGACGCTATGGCGTGGACCGCCTGGGACGGGCAAAACTCGAACACTTGTGTCTTTGATTGCATCCGCAGTAAATTACGCAAATGTGCAGGAAAAAAATACCTGGCGTGGACCAAAAGTGTTAGCAACGGCGGCATCGAATGTTGCAGTAGATAACATACTCGATGCGTTGAGAAATGAAAATATGCATGTTTCTATGAACATTTTACGATTGGGGTCACCAGCGCGCGTACAACCATGGCTTTTGGAGAGCACACTTAGCGCGAAAGTCGCCCTCAGTGCTAAAGGGAAACAAGCAAATGCGATCCGGGAGAAACTTCGAGGTATAAGTTCAATGGAAGCCGCAAAAGCGAGAAAGCAAGCTACGCAGTTAGACAGAGAGGCTGCAATTCAAATAATTAATACGTCCGATGTTATCTTAGCCACGTGTGTAGGAGCAGGCGATGAGCTTCTAGAAGGGACGATATTTCGTCACTGTGTAGTCGACGAAGCCGCTCAGTGCGTTGAACCCGCTACGCTTATTCCTATCACGAAAGCCTTATCTGGTGTCTTAGTTGGTGACTCGAAACAACTTCCACCTACTGTAGTGAGTCGCGAAGCTTGTACGCTCGGTTTACAAATGAGTTTAATGGAACGATTAGAAAATCTTGGAGTTACACCATTTCTGCTGGATGAACAGTACCGCATGCATCCTGGGCTGGCTGCATTTTCTTCCGTTAGGTTCTACGATAGAAAGTTAACTTCGGTGCCAAAACCGAGCGATAGAATTGCACCTACGGGTGTGAATTGGCCTTCGTCTATGTTGCCTTTGGCGTTCATTGAAGTTAGTGGGGAAGAGATGAGAGCACCGGATGGGAACTCAATATTTAATACGCAAGAAGCAGTGAGGTGCGTTCAAATTGTTCGAAAGCTCTTGGAAAGTGGCGGCGTAGAAAATGCGGGTTCCATTGGCGTAATAGCTCCATATGCCGCTCAAGTTCGTGCTATTACTGAAGAGTGGAACCGCTGTAAAAATGTTGGTGATAATATTACACTTAAAAATAGGAATAATGACACGTTCGAAGACAACGACCCAGAAAAAATGAAGAACGAGTTGGAAATACGATCGGTGGACGGTTTTCAAGGGCGCGAAAAAGAAGTAATAATTCTATGCACGGTGCGAAATAACATTAATAAGCAACTTGGTTTCGTCAGCGACCCGAGACGGTTGAACGTCGCCATAACTCGCGCAAAAAGGGGGTTAATCGTTCTAGGAAATAGGCAAACGCTCGCGAGCGACAAACTTTGGGAGAAATGGTTGAATTTTGTGGACAAATACGAGTGCGAAGTGAATAGCGAACGATTTCTTAAATAGATTTCTTCAATGATAATAATTAATTCGCTGTATTAGAAAAATCAAACATCCTTCGGGATAAATTTTAAAGCCGCTCCGTTCATGCAATACCTAATCCCAGTTGGCCTCGGTCCATCTTCAAACGAGTGTCCGAGATGCCCTTGACATCTTTTACATCTCGTTTCCGTTCTTGGTAAGAACATGATGGAAAAATCAGGAACTTCCGTCACCGCGTTTGGTAAGTGGTCATAAAACGAAGGCCACCCAGTACCCGAATCATACTTTGTTGACGAGTCAAATAGCGGATTACTACAGCCAGCGCAGGCGTAAATTCCAACTCGTTTTTCGGTATACAATGGTGACGAAAGTGGTCTCTCCGTTGCCGCTTTTCTTAAAACTTGATACGCATATGGATCTTCGGCGTCTTTTAATCTCTCCTTCCATTCTACGTCAGTCAATTTAAATTCTCCCTCTCTGTTCAACAAGGCCATCGTTTTCGCATCGGCAAACTCTCCGTCATCATTTGCGTTGAAAGAAGAAGCAGCAGTTGCGTTTGAACCCTTTTCGCTTTTAGGGACGACTATGGCTAACGTTGCCGCGGAGAGATTAATCAAATGTTTGCGTCGCGTTGAACTCGTCGAAGTCGTTCTGTTCGTTATATCTTCTTTTTCTTGTTCTTCTTTCAAGTTATTATTGTTATTATTATTATTATTATTATTATTATTATTATTATCACAACGAGCGCCTCGTGCATAGGTGGTGGAGAATAAGCGACGAGATTTATGAGAGAAATGAGTGAGCTCTGATAAGCGTGTCGTTGCTTGTGTAGTTTTCACAGTTAACGAAGACATGATGATGTTAGTGTGTATTTATTTATTTTTATCCGTGCCAGCAATATCGCGTCATCAAAACCGAAAAAGCGAAAATGAATGGTTGAGGCTAAAATGGAAAAACTTATTATCTACAAGCATATGTATCAAAAGAAATTATGCGACTCTTCACATTCCTCTTCAACTAATTGCTCGAGCGCGGCGTTATCCATTGGCACGGTGATCAAATCTTCTCCTCCGTCGGACATTTTTTTAATTTTAATGAGCTCGTGATCGGAAAACTCGGTCAAGACACCCCTGAGCGCTAACTCGGCCGTGACGAGAAAACTCTCTCGAGAGGCCAAGAAGAGCTGCGGGAACGTCAAACCTTGTCCGCCCCCAATCTGCGCTTCGGCGATGATTCTATATATTATCCTCGCATTTTTCGTTAGAGATTTTAAGACGTTTGCGGCACCTCTGACATGACGCTCTTCGCCTTTGCTTGCTAATAGCTGAGGTTCGTTCGCGGTTTCTTTCGAGTAAGGCGCAAAAGTGACTGCTTTTTGATAAATCCAGTTAAACTTTGCCACCTCTCGTTTCGACCATAGCAATGGCGCGTTGACATGATCTACAGATGCAATTAGATGAACGCGAGGAAGTGCCGAGAGCTCGCCAAGAATTGTTTGTGTTTCCGCATTCCGCATCGCTAAACCATCAATATTATGCACGACGAGGTATAATCTGTTGGACGAAGCACCATCAGCACTTGAAGCACCTCTGTTCGAAAACGCGTTATTTCTCGTATTGTTTGTAAACTTATTTATCGTTAGCGATGAGTTACCGTTACCGTAGTCATCGCCTCCGGTAACGTTGTTCAACTCAGTTTTTTGCTCCTTTGACCATCCTGCGTGATGATGATGATTATAGTTTTGACTACCGCTGTTATCAGTGGTAAGTTCTGATATTCTCCTGATCAAAGCCGAAGCATTACTTGCAATTGTCGTCGTACTAGCGACGCTGCCTCCCATTGTAGCTGTATTATTATTATTACTGTGCTGTAAACTCTCTGATTCGTCCGAAAGCGCAAACACGCATTGGTTCAAAATTGTCAACGCAGACACTCTTTGCTGATATCCGTTAACGACAACTACTGCGCCATCGAGCAAATAACGAACCGCGAAATCTTCTAAAACTGCTTTTTTGGACCCAAAACCATACAGTAAAACCGAGAAATCGTGCGTTAAATATCGAAACCACGTTGGATATTGCAACTCCAAATCTTTCGCCTTTTTCTCTCTCTCTTTATAATGACTCACCGGAAGCGATGATAACAAATTCCGCACGGTCTCTTCATCTGCTAAATCTAATTCTGCTAAATCTGCGCTTTTATTACCCATTCCCATCTTTCCTTTCGCGGAAACGTACCCAATCCGTCGATTTCTCGTCCCCGTTTGTCTCCCGCTCTCTGATATTTTCTTTTGCATTTCGCCCAAATCAAAAGTATAGTGCTTCTCATCAGCTTCGGCAGTTGCGTTGGGATCGTAGACATTCTTCTTCTTCCTCGTCATCGTTTTCGCTTTCTTATCGCGATGAATATCATAATCAGCATCGTCATTGTCAGTATCTTCATCATCTTCCTCTTCTTCTCCATCTTCTTCTTCATCTTTCCCTATTAATAATCTCTCCTGTTCTCTAACGTATTCTAAACTCTTCCCTTTACTCTTGTTCGATTTTCGAAAAGTTTTCGCAATCTTCCCTCCTTTATTATATCCAACGGCAGTAAACAATCCTCCTCCTCCTCCTCCTCCTCCTCCTCCTCTTCCTTTTCCAATTGGATTATTCCAAGTGCTTAGTTTCTTTCTAGGCGGCATTGTTTTCGTTTTTGTTCATTAATACTAAAACGCCGCGATAGATTTTTACAGTTCTTGCACCTCCTGATGCTGCTGCTCATACCATACTCGTTTTCGGTCTTAATAAATAAAGATGCGAAATTTTAAAAAAGGCGGTCTTGGCAGCAGGCGGCAGGTCGCAGGTGTCCCCTATCTTATTTATTTACTATCTCCATTTATTTACTCATCAGTTCTTTTGAAATTGTTTTAATTCAACTGAACA
>Ga0115004_10003767_pt1 | contig 12260 bp, 14 predicted proteins | sample ArcticOcean_MG_C_10_FD_88737 | JGI IMG/M metagenome (GOLD analysis project Ga0115004, IMG submission 88737) | Marine microbial communities from western Arctic Ocean - ArcticOcean_MG_CB11_90 | ecosystem: Environmental > Aquatic > Marine > Oceanic | place: Arctic Ocean: Canada Basin | collected...
AAAATTGCCTCACAAACACTAGTTAATAAGGCTCGTAGAAGTAAATATAGGAATGCTATAAAAAAAATGAACCTTCTTATTCTGGAGAAGAAAAAAGCTGAAGCTTTAAAATTCTTACCCAAGTTGAATTCTGAACTAATGAAGGTTGCAAAAACTGGAATTATTAAAAAAGCTAACGCTTCGAGAAATGTTTCAAGAATTACAAAAAAAATTGCTGCATTAAAATAACCACCCCTAGTTGTTGGTAGTTTCTAATTAAATCCACACACACAATATAAGAATTAAAGAGAATTACCTATATCTATATCTAGTGTCGGTTAAAAAATGCAGAATTAAATTTGTAAATCACACACTCATAGATTTTAAATTTGTAAAACTTTATTTAACAAAAAATAATATTGTAACAGTAAACCTTCTAAACAAATTATAAAACTGACCACTTTTAAAAAAAGTTCGCGTTAAAAATGATTCACCCACAGATTTTATTTATTTTTAAATAGACAAACTTTTTTATTGTATAATCTTTATTTTCCTTCTAACTGACTCTATTCATATAAATTCATGTCCAACATCAATACATCAAAAAATATAAATAATTTTTCTTCTGAAGCTCTTGACTGGGCTGTTGTCCAAAAGGATATGAAGAGTAAATTAGGCAGTGATATATTTGAAAGCTGGCTTAGAAAAATAAATTTTGTTGAAGAGATGAATAATTATATTTTACTCTCTGTTTCAACTAGATTTATAAGAGACTGGATTACCTCAAGGTATTTAGATCAAATTTTGCAAATAGTTAAGAAATATAAAAAAGATTTGACGAGAATAGAATTTAAAATTGTAGAAAAAAATTCTGATAATGAGGTTGAGAACAATATTCAATCTAAAGGAAATAGTGAAAATGTATCTTTTATCAAAGATACATATTTGCAGTACAATAGAATTGACCCTAACAAAAGATTCGATAACTTTGTAACTGGCACAAGTAATAAACTTGCTTATGAAGCTTCATTAAAGGTTTCAGAAAACATTTCTCACTATAACCCACTTTATATTTATGGCGGTGTTGGAATGGGCAAGACTCATTTGTTAAACTCAATTGGCCTTTCATTAAGAGAAAAAAATAAAGTGATGTTTATTTCAGCAGAAAGATTTATGTATCAATTTGTTAAATCAATAAAATCTAATGACATGGTAAAATTTAAAGAATACTTTAGAAACACAGATATTTTATTGATTGATGATATCCAGTTCATGAATGGTAAAGAGGCTATGCAAGAAGAGTTTTTTCATACTTTTAATGCTCTACTTGATAAAGGATCACAAGTAATCATTTCTGCAGACAGAGCTCCAAACAAATTATCAAGGATTCAAGATAGAATTAAGTCGAGATTCGCTGGTGGATTTGTTGTGGATATTCAAAAACCAGACTACGAATTAAGAAGCAAGATTGTTAAACAAAAAACTGAAGAACTTAATGTTTTTTATTCTAATCAAATAAATATTTCTGAAGAAATACAAAAATTTATTGGTACGGAAGTTACCACAAGTATTAGAGAGTTAGTTGGAGCTATAAATAGAGTTGTTTCTTTTTCAAGAATATACAACAAAGTTCCAAACCTATCTGAGGTTAAAGTTGTTTTAAAGGACCTACTAAATATGGATGAGAACAAAGTAACAATTGATTTGATACAATCAACAGTTTGCAAATTTTTTAAAATAAGCAAAAATGAGATGCTTTCTTCAAGAAGGTCTAGATACCTTGTGAGACCAAGACAAACGGCAATTTATTTAACTAAAATTCTAACTTCTAAATCCTTACCAGAAATAGGTAGGGAATTTTCCAATAGAGATCACACAACAATCATACATTCTGTCAAAACAATTGAAAAATTGAAGGAAAAAGATGTGGAAATGACTAACAATATTAATAACTTAAAAAATCAAATATTGTATAATAAAGAAAATGAAATTTAACGTTAATCAACAAGATCTACAGCAAGCTCTGAATTACTGTCAGGGTGTAATTGAAAAAAGAAGTACACTTCCAATTTTATCAAATGTTTTATTACATGCTAGTAATTCAAATTTAACAATTACTGCTACTGATTTAGATTTAATATTTGTTCATCAAATTAATAATGTGGAAGTTCTTGAGGAAGGAAACACAACCACTATGTCGTCAACTATGTATGACATCATAAGAAAATTTTCTTCTGGAAAAAAAATTAATCTATCACTGACAGAAGGAAGCAAACTTCAGGTAGAATCAGAAAAATCTGTTTTTAATTTAAATTGTATTAGTGCATCTGAATTTCCTTTAACGGACGAAAATTTTAACCAAAATGAGTTTTCTATTAAATCAAAACAATTATTAAAATTATTAAATAAATGTAAATTTTCAGTTTCAAATGATGAAACAAGGCATTATTTAAGTGGAATTTTTTTTCATCAAACCCAGATAGAGGATAAAAATTTTTTAACAGCCGCAGCTACTGACAGTCACAGAATGTCTATATCTAAAATAAGATTAGAACAACAGGTTGATTTTGAGCCTATTATATTACCAAAAAAAACAATATTCCAGTTATGTTCTTTATTAGAGAGTTATGATGGTGATGTTAAAATTTCAAATATAAAATCAAAAATTAAATTTGAATTAAATAATAGTATTTTAATTTCTAAGTTAATTGATGGTAAATTTCCAAATTACATTCAAGTAATACCTAAAAACAATCAAAAACAATTAGAAATAGATTTAAAGCTCTTTTTAGACTCAGTCGATAGAGTTGCTTCAGTCTCGCTTGATAAAAAAGATGGAGTAAAATTTAGCTTATCAAAGGATGTCTTAAACTTATCTGTTAATAATACAAATAGTGGAGATGGAAAAGAAAGCTTGAGTGTTAAATTTGATCATGATTTAGAAATTAGCTTTAACTCAAGGTACTTAATTGATGTTGCCTCCCAACTTGATGGAGATAAAATAGAAATTTTTCTTAATGACACTGGCTCTCCAGCATTAATTAAAGATCCGGGTGATTTTGATAGTATATTTGTTGTAATGCCTATGAAGGGCTAATTTAAAGCATCTAACTCTGTATAAATGACATCTTGCAAATTTTTTAAAAATAGCTCTTTATTTTGCCCTGGAACAATTGGCTTTAAAATTGAAACTGTTAATGCCGTATTAATTTTTTTAGGGCCATGTTTAGGCCAAGTAAAGCCAGAGTTAATTGCTATTGGTTGACAAGATATTTTTAACTCTTCATAGATTCTACTGACACCTTTTTTAAAAGGCGCTCTATCCTTTGGTAGCAATCTTGTGCCTTGTGGAAAAATTATTAAAGGCCTATTTGACGAGTTAATTAATTTTGAAATGTCAGCAAAAAAACCAAGATTATCTTTAGATATTTTATTTCTTTTTATTGATATTGAGCCAATTTTTTTTAAATACCAACCAAATATTGGTATCATTAAGAGTTCTTTTTTTAAGATAAAAACAGGAGAATTAAAAATTGTTTGTAGAAAAAATGTTTCGAACATTGACTGATGTGAAGCAGCAATAAAAAATTTTCTATTCTCAATTATGTTTTCTTTACCCTTAATAATTAATTTTGTTGATAAAAAAAATCTTAGGCAAAAAGATGCCCAGTAACCCATAATTTTTCCTCCAGATAAAACAATTTTTTGAGGTAAGAAAAATGAAGGTATAAATACTATGGATATAAATATAATTCCAACAAAAAAGAAAATTGAAAATAAAATATTTCTAATCATTTTAATCAAAGAACTAGATTAAATCCTTTAGTTTTTGCCTTTTTTTAATAACATTAATTTTTGATCCTTTAATTAATAGCTCAATTGGTTTTGGTCTAACATTATAATTTGAACTCAATGACATACCGTATGCACCAACATCACACATTATAATAAGATCTTTCTCTTTTAATTTTTGAAATCCTTTTAAAGTTGTAAACCTGTCTGTGCTTTCACAAATTGGTCCCACAAATTCATAAGTTTTATTTGAAATCTGATTGGTCTTTAAAACAGCCATTGTTTTATGATTAGCTCCATATAGAGCTGGTCTCATCAAATCATTCATAGCAGCATCTAATATAATAAAATCTTTTTTCTCATTTTCTTTTATATAAATAACTTTTGAGATGAGAGAACCAACATTTCCTACTATAGATCTTCCTGGTTCAAATATAATTTTGGACTTATGCTCCCCTAAAAATTTTTTAATCGCTCTAGCATATTTTTTGTAATTAAGTTTTTTGTTATTATTTTCATAAGAAATTCCCATTCCTCCACCAAGATCAATAAACGCAAATACATGATTACTTTTTTTGATGACTCGATTGATTACTTTAAGCATTTTTTCATAGGGTACATGATCTAAAATTTGACTTCCAATATGAACGCTTAAACATTTGAGTTTAATATATTTTGAATTTTTAGAATAATTAACTAATGCAAAAAATGTTTTTTCATCAACACCAAATTTATTTTCTTTTTTACCAGTTGAGATTTGTTTTAATGTTTTAGCATCTGTATTTGGATTCAATCGAACACCAATGCTTATTATTCTTTTCTTAGATTTTGCAATTTTTTCAATTTCAAAAATTTCACTTTTAGACTCAGCATTTATTAATAATATTTTTTTTTCAATTGCATAGCTAATTTCGTCTGATGTTTTGCCAACCCCAGAAAAAACAATTTTTTTTGGGTCTATACCCGCCTTAAGAGCTAACATCAGTTCCCCCATTGAAACAACATCTGCACCCAGACCTAAATTTTTAATTTCTTTAATTAAATTTAAATTTGTATTAGATTTAACTGCAAAACATATAAGCGGAGAAAAAGTAATAAAATTTTTTTTAAATTTAGAAATATTTTCTTTTAATTGTTTATATGAGTAGCAATAAAATGGAGTGCCAAATTTTTTAGCAATATCTTGGACTCTAACTTTTTCAATTGTGAGCCTTTTATTAATATATTTCATTAAAGCTTAAATATAAGAATATTATTTTTATATGCTTTGTATTCTGGATCTCCTTTTTTACCACATGAAAATATCAATGTGCAGAATATAGAAATTAAAATTAATTTTTTTATCATTTTATCCCTTTTTATATTTTATTATCATTTTTTTGATATTATCAAAAGATGTTCCACCATAAGATTTTTTTGAATTTACTGAATTTTTTACATTAAAAATCTTCAATACCTCAATTGTAAGTTTGGGGTCAATTTTTTTTAATTCATCAATAGTGAGTTCATTCAGTTTTTTCTTTTTCTTTTCAGCAATATTCACAATCGCAGCAGTTGTTTGGTAAGCTTTTCTAAATGGCATTGAATGATTTTTGACAAGATAATCTGCCAAATCTGTAGCTGTAATATATCCAGAGTTTGCAAGGTCTAACATTTTTTGCTTATTAGGTTTTAAATTCTTTAAAACCTCATTGAGAATTGCTATGCAGTTACAAAGAGTTTCATTAGATTTAAATAATATTTCCTTGTCATCTTGAAGATCTTTAAAATAAGATATTGGAAGGCCTTTTAATATTGTTAGCATTGAAAATAAATTTCCATAAGTTGAACCAGTTTTCCCTCTCAAATATTCTAATAAGTCTGGATTTTTTTTTTGAGGCATTATTGAAGAACCAGTAACAACTTTGTCTGAAAGAGTAACTAGGTTAAAACCATCAGAGTTCCAAATAATAAGTTCTTCAGCAATTCTTGATATATGCATAGAGCATACTGAAGCGCTGTAAAGAAAGTCTAAAACAAAATCTCTGTCTGCAACAGTGTCTATTGAGTTATTAGTTGGCTTTTTAAAACCTAGTTTTTTTGAAGTAAAATATCTATCTATATTGAAAGAAGTTCCAGTTAACGCTGCCACTCCAAGAGGGCACTCAGATAAATTTTCTAAGTTATAAGAAAATCTTTTTTTATCTCTAGTAAACATTTCTACATAAGCCATTAAATAATGTGCAAAAGAGACTGCTTGAGCATTCTTTAAATGTGTAAAACCTGGCATTATTGTTTCGATATTTTTTTCAGAAATTTTAAGAATTGTTTTAATAATATTGTCTAAATTTTTATTAATTTCTTTAGTTGCAGATGTAGTCCACATTTTAAAATCAGTAATTACCTGATCATTTCTAGATCTTGCAGTATGAACATATCCCGCTTCTTCACCAATTATTTGAAATAATCTGTTTTCAATATTCATATGAATATCTTCATATTTTTTATTATATTCAAATTTATTTTTAGTAATTTCTTTTTCAATTTTTTTTAGTCCATAGATTATTTTATTTTTAATCTTAAAAGAAATAATCTTCTGTTTAAATAGCATTTCAGCATGTATAATTGATCCTAAAATATCTTCTTTAAAAAGTTTTTTATCAATATCCAGTGAGTGACCAACTTTTTGAAATAATATGGAGACCTTTTTTTTAATTCTCGAACCCCATATTGCAGTATTGTTTTTATTTTTTACCATGATAATTAATTATACATATTTACTATGAAAATATTAATAATATTTATCTATCTAATAACAATTAGTTCTGGTTACACCTCAGAAAAACCAGATATTAAAAATTTAATACTAACAAAAAATCTAAAATTTTATGGAAATATAATTTTCAAGGATGAAAACCAAATAGATGTTGATTTAGCAGATTATAAGGGAAAACTGTTGATTTTAAATTTCTGGGCAACATGGTGCGCACCATGTAAAGAAGAAATGCCCTCTCTGGATAATTTGCAAGCAAACATTAATCTAAATAACTTAAAAATCTTTCCAATAAATATTAGTCGGGAAAGTCTATCAAAGTCAGAATCTTTTTATAGGGAGCTAAATATCAAAAATTTAGATATTTATTTTGATTCATCAATTACATTAGCAAAAAAACTTTCTTTAAGGGGGGTTCCAACGACTATTTTATTTAATAAAGATGGTAAAGAATTTGCAAGAATCATAGGTTCTGTAGATTTTAATGACGAAGAATTTATTAATTGGTTGAAGACCTATAATTAGTTTTTGAAAAAATATGCAAAACACACTAGAGCAATTATAGCTATCAATTGAAAAAGCACTCTGTATTGCATTAATTTATTCGAATATTTTTTGCTAGTTTCTCCACCTTTAAAAAGAGTACCAATACCAAGAACTAATACAACTGCGACAAGCACCAATAGCATTATGCTAAAAATTTTTACTAACGTTCCAGAAATCATGATTTTATTGTAGTGTAATTTATAAATAAAAAAAGATAATAAACCATCTATGACATTTTGCCTTACAACTACAATTATTAAACCAGAAAAGGATATACAGATTAATCAAGCTGTTATTTTGCTTCATGGATATGGAGGTGATGGAAAAGACATAAGCATGCTGTCGTTAAATTGGAAAAGATTTTTACCCAATACTATTTTTTTATGCCCAAATGGACATGAAAAATGTGAAATCAATCCAACAGGTTATCAATGGTTTGATTTAACCAAAGAAGATCCTGAATATATTTTAGAACAATCAAAAAAAGCAGAACTAAAACTTCAGCAATTTATTCAGGAAGTAAAAGAAAAATATAATTTAAAAGATGATCAAATTTGTTTATCAGGCTTTAGTCAAGGGTGCATGATGTCTATAAATTTAGGACTAACGAACAGTAAAGATTACAATTGTATAGTTGGTTTTTCAGGAAAAGTAATAGACCAAGAAGATCTTGCTCAAAGAAAGAATTCTTCGACTAAGATGCTTTTGATACATGGGGATAAGGATACTGTTGTTTCACCAACTTTTTTATTAGAAGCACAAGACTTTTTAATAAGAAACAATGTAGAGATAGAAACAAAAATTATAAATAATTGTGAACACCATATTCCAATTGAAGCTTCAACTGCAGCACTACATTATATAAAAAGTAATTTTAATATATGACAGTAATTCTATTTATTGATAAAATAATTTTTTTCAGTTAAGAGTTTAATAATGTTTTTTGGTGAACAAAATCTTTCTTTAGAAAAATGCCCTGCATTAGTTTTGAATGCTGATTATAGGCCCTTAAGTTATTACCCATTATCTTTATGGAGTTGGCAGGATTCAGTAAAAGCAGTTTTTTTAGATAGAGTAAATATAGTAAATAATTATGATAGGGTTATTAGAAGTCCATCATTTAATATGAAGTTACCAAGTGTTATTGCGTTAAAAAGTTTTATCAAACCACAAGTTAATCCAAGTTTTACAAGATTTAACGTTTTTTTAAGAGATAAATTTTCTTGCCAATATTGTGGAAGTCAAGATGAACTGACATTTGATCATTTACTTCCAAGATCAAAAGGTGGACAAACAAATTGGGATAATGTTGTGACCGCTTGCTCTACTTGTAATGTTAAAAAAGGAGGCAGATTGCTACAAAACTCAGAAATGACAATCAATCAAGAACCCTACCAACCTTCAACTGAAGATTTACATAAAAGTGGTAAAAATTTTCCACCAAACTTTCTTCATAAAAGTTGGATGGACTATCTGTATTGGGATGTTGAATTAGAAGCCTAGTTATACTTTCTCAGATATATTAATTGCAATCTTTGAACCAGTTTTAATTATTTTGTCTAAGATTGAGTAAAAGCCTTTTTTTGTTGCACCTTCTTTATAGGCTATATCTTTGTGATGTAATTCATCTTCTCTGAATTTAATAATTTTTTGTTTTAGTTTTTTCTCATCATTTTCTAACTGTTTGATTTGATTTGAGTAATGCTCATCTATAACTTCTTCAACTGAAGCTGTGCAAAGCATAGCAGCTTTTTTCCCTAACATGGTTGACCCAAAACCCAAACTTACACCAAGTATATCCCATAAAGGTAAAAATTTAGTGGGCTCAATGTTTCTTTTTTTAATTTCATTTTCAAAATAATCACAATGTTCTTTTTCATGAATTTTCATTTCTTCAATCTTTTTTTTTAAATCATCATCTTTAATGAAAGTGTTTAGTGCCAATAGTTGCCCTTCGTAAATTTTTATAGCACCACGTTCACCAGCATGATCTACTCGAATAAATTCTTCTACTTTTGTTTTATTTGTTTTTCTCATAAGCTAAAAAAATTTTCATAGTTATAGCACTTAATATTAAGGAGATAAAAATATTAAAAGTCGCAAGAGATAGTCCAAAAATTTTAAAAGTTACCTCTTTGCAGCTGACAGACACCTCTTTTAGCTGTTTTAAAAGAGCTTCTTTGGATAGATCACTATTATCATTATTTAAATCACAAACCAAAGATTCCATAATTAATCCTTGTTCTATACCAAAATGGTAACAAGCTATTAAAGTTCCAGAAAAAAATACTATACTTAAGATTATAAATGAGATTCTTTCAAATTTATCAAAAAATAAACAAATGGAAGTAATTATTATAGCAATAAAATATGGTATTCTTTCAATTAAACATAAATTACATGGTTGGTGCTTTAGAGCATACTGAATAAAGTATGCCACAAATATAGTAAGAATACTAAATAACAGTATTAAACTAAGAGCTGTTTTATGTTTTATTTGAGACATATTATTTAATCACAAAATATATCACACTAAATATAGCTACAGTAACAATACCTAAAATTGCAAACCATTTTGCAGCCTCTGTTTGCATGAAATTATTTAATGTGCCTCCAAATTTAAATGAGAGATAACAAACAATAAAAAATCTTAAGCCCCTAGAAATTAGACAGATTAAAAAAAAGACGAATAAATTAAAACCAATCATACCACTAGTTATAGTAAATACCTTAAATGGTAAGGGTGTAAAACCTGCAAGAAATAAAGTAATTAACCAAATATAAAGACCTGTACCTTCTGTTAGACTATTTTTAAGGGTGAGGGCTTTCTCTTCATAACCATAAAACTCTACAACAGCCATCCCAACATCGAAAAAATGTAAACCAATAAAGTAACCAAACACACCACCAAAAGTGGAGAAAAGAGTGGCAATTAAAAAAATTTTTAAATAATCATTTTTTTTAGCCACAACCATTGGAACAATCATGACGTCAGGCGGAATAGGAAAAAAAGAACTTTCCACAAAAGATACAATTGCTAAGAACACTTTTGAGCTTTTGTGAGCGGCAAGTTGTAAAGATTTTTGATATAATTTGGTAATCATTTTTTGGTTTTAATATAAATTAAGTTCTTATACTATTTAATTTTATAACTATAATAATAATTTAGGGCGAATGGCGGAACTGGTAGACGCGCACGACTCAAAATCGTGTTTCGCAAGAAGTGAGAGTTCGATTCTCTCTTCGCCCACCAAAAATGTATGCAAATAGATAAAATAAATAATTTATTGGAATTGTTTTACAACCAATATCAAAAAGAAAATAAAGAAAGTATTTTTTTACAATCTTTAAATGAATTAGACATAAAATATTCATGGAGAGATGTTTATTTAAATATAAATAAATTATCAGAAGAAATATCAAAACATATTAAGGAGGGTGATAGGTGCCTGCTAGTATCAGAAAATAGGCCTGAATGGATGATATCAGATCTTTCAATAATGCTTTCAAAGGGTGTAACGGTGCCTGCATACACAAGTTATACAGAAAGAGATTATGAATATATTATTGATGATTGCACACCAGCAATTATTATTGTTTCTGATGAGACCCAATATAAAAAGATTAAAGATATTATTCCAAAAAAAAATTTTATTAAAAAGATTATTCATTTTGAAAAAATAGAAAACATTGATGAAGAATTTAATATAAATATACATGATATTTTTAAAAAAGATAATTATAGAAAAAAAAATTTTTCTAATTTAAATATTAAAAGAAAAGACATGGCATGTATAATCTATACGTCAGGTACACAGGGTAACCCAAAAGGTGTTATGTTAAGTCACGGTGGAATAATTAATAATTGTGAAGGAGCATATGATTTGTTAAAAATATTTATTTCCAAAAAACCAAAATTTTTAACTTGGTTACCATTATCACATTCATATGAACACACAGTTCAGTTCGTACAGATATTTGTTGGGGCAAAAGTGTTTTATGCGGAAAGTATAGATAAATTGATTAAAAATATGAGCAAATGTTCCCCAGAAATAATGACAGCTGTTCCAAGATTTTATCAAAATTTATATCAAAAAATTAATACATCTTTTAGTAAAGCTGCAGGTTTAAAAAAATTTCTAATTAATCAAACCATCTATTTAGGTAGAAAAAAATTAGAAAAAAAAAAACTTACATTAATTGAAAATCTTATTAATTTTATTTGTGAGAAGTTAGTTAGAAAAAAAATTAAAAATCAATTTGGAGGAAGTTTAAAAGCCTTTATTTCAGGTGGTGGTGCTTTAGACAAAGAAGTAGGATCATTTTTAAATTCTATTGGCCTTCCTACATTACAAGGATATGGACTGACAGAGACCTCTCCTGTTGTAAGTTGCAACTCAATAGACGACATCAGAGTAGAAACAGTCGGACGACCATTTAAACAAAATTTAGTCAGAATTGCTGATGATGGTGAAATACTTGTAAAGGGGGAAAATGTTATGTTGGGTTATTGGAGAAATGTAGAAGAAACAGATAAAGTTTTAAAAGATGGTTGGTTATTTACTGGTGACATAGGAGAATTTGATGGAGAGTTTCTTAAAATAACAGATAGAAAAAAAGATATTATTATTACACCAGGTGGAGATAATATTTCACCAATCAAAATTGAAAATGATTTAAACAAATCTGATTTTATTGAACAAAGTTTAGTTTATGGAGACAATAAACCATACTTAGTTAGTTTAATTGTTTTAAGTCCCGAGCATAAAGATTTAACAGAAGAAAAAATTCAAGAAGAAATAGATAAAGTTAATAAAAATTTGTCAAAAATAGAAAAAATTAAAAAATTTTTTATAATTAAAAAACAATTTACAATTGAAAATAGTATGATGACACCAACTTTAAAGTTAAAAAGATACAAAATAATAAATAACTATAAAGCAGAATTAGAAAAACTTTTTTAATATTTTTCTAAAATAGATTATTAGGCGCATAAACTCTAAGGTTTTTAGTTATTAAAAATTATCAAAAATAAATTTATTTTTATAAAAAATATCTTAAATCATTCTTTAATTAAAGATTTGACATCACTTGTATAAAAAAATAAAAATAAGCTAACAACGAATCACTTTGATTCGTTTAACTTAAACAGGGAGCTAAAGATGGCTACAAAGAAAAAAGCTAAAAAAGC
>Ga0115004_10003768_pt1 | contig 12255 bp, 25 predicted proteins | sample ArcticOcean_MG_C_10_FD_88737 | JGI IMG/M metagenome (GOLD analysis project Ga0115004, IMG submission 88737) | Marine microbial communities from western Arctic Ocean - ArcticOcean_MG_CB11_90 | ecosystem: Environmental > Aquatic > Marine > Oceanic | place: Arctic Ocean: Canada Basin | collected...
CCAATCAGGTGGGTACGAGGTTGTAAATTGATTAGGAGTCTATTTTCAATTTCGTAGAGAGAGTAATCTTTCTTGTGTTCTTCATTGGAAGACCATAATTCCCCCGTAGAGGAGTAATATCCCTCTAAGGGTGGATTGTATCCTTTTTGGAAGAAAGAATAGACACTATAATATTTATAGTTAGAAAAGATTAAAAAAAGAGTATAAACCTCTTACTAAAAAGAAAGAATAAATTATGAGTAGAATTGAAACAAAACATCTCTTTTCAGAGAATACAAGTCCCAACATCAAAAGAATTGTAATGATGAAAAGGTCTGGAATTCCAATAAGTAAAAGAGATGAAGAAAAATTAAAAAGATTTTCAGAAAGTGTATCAATGACTTTACCTCCACCTAAACATGAAAGAGATAGAGTTCAGAAATCAATGATAAGGAATGGAAACGATATATCAGATATTGAAGATGAATTCGAAGATGATATCGACTTAGACGAAATCTTGAGAGAAATGGGATATGAAGAAGAAGATGAGGAATATGATATTGATGAAAACGAGGATGAGGAATATAATATTCAAACTATGACCAGTTCTGAAATTAAGGAATTGATAAAGACGGAGGTTCAAAATTATTTTGATAATACTTTCGAAAACCCAGATGAGTTAGACCTCAACGAAATAATTGAAAATTTAACGAAAAAATAAGAAGTATATATTTATATATATGAGAAATAACTCGAAAAATTACTATATCAAAAAGGAAAAGAAAACTCCTTCCAAATGGAAACAGAACGGAGGAACAAACTGTGATGATATAACCTTTACAAATGGTGAAATTGAAATTGATTTCGATACTTGGATAAACAAAGAATACAAATAACACTTAAAAAAAGGAACAACACTATGTCAGAAAGATTATCTATTGAACAACTAAAAAACATTTACGGAGTTACAGAGAGAACTCTTAACAATTGGAGGAAAGATAAAAACCTTCCAATGTTAGAAATTTCATCCCAACACAAATACATCTATAAAGATGATTTGATGAAATGGGAGAAGAGTTTCATATAAAAATTTTATCCACTCTTAATTTTGATTTTTTTCATATCAAGGAGGAAAGAGAGGGTTATCATTTATTTGATAATCCTCTTTTTTTATGTCTTCTTTTTACTCTTTAATCTTTTATCTCTGAACTCTTTTTCTAACTTCTTATTCCCTTTTATTTTATAATACTCCTCCCATTGTTGGTAAGTCCATTTCTTCTTTTCAACATATAGATTTGAACCTGTTTCTTCATTTGGTTGTATGACTGTGAATCCACTTTTAAGTCTTTTCATCAACTCAGGGTCTTTCTGATGAACTTCATAAAATTGAGAGTTTTTATACCTCCTTTTTAATTTATTCATTAAGTAATCCTTTTTGAAATCTTGTTCAAACCAACCATCAAGTGTTTCGTTTTTCTTTAACCATTTCTTCATATCTGAAACGATTAAGGGACAAATGATTTCATTAATTCTTTGAGTGATTTTATTTAGATGAGGAGTTCTTTCATGGGGATACATTCCGTAGTAATTATCCAAATCATCTTTACCATCCATCAAATCAAGATACATTGTAACTTCTGTGTTTGAACCTAAGTAAATCCACTTTCTTTTACCTCCAATATTGGGAACTATAGTCCAACTATGATTTCCCCTTGTTTTAACAGATTCAAATTGAGTTCTGTAATATCTGTTCCATTTTTTTGTTTTACTAAACGATATGGTAAAAGATGGAGTAAACTTCTTATGGTATTTAACCATTTGATTATAACCCTTGGTTCTTTTAACCTTGAGTCCTCTTAGTTCTTTTTTAATGTCATGAATCTTTTTTGTGTAATCCAAAATCCACTTCTCTCTTGTTTTGATTTTGTTATACAACTTTTCATATTCTTTCTTTTTTTCAAATACTTCTTTTGGGATGGAAATCCACCCATCACCAATTTTATTGATTCTCCACTTATCCTCCATATCACAAATTTAAGGATTTAAAAAATCACCAACAATAAACTTTTCACTTGACTGTTGGTAAAAACTTTTTACTAAAGAAGTGTAAGACACTTTGAGAGATGATAATTGATAACAAATACAGAAAGATGATTCAGAAAAATCACCAACAAAAAAGATTTCACTTGACTGTTGGTAAAGACTTTTTACTGAATAACTGTATGACAGTTTGTGAATCGATAATGAGTAAAAAATATAGAACGAGAGTTGAGAAAAATCACCAACAAAAAAGATTTCACTTGACTGTTGGTAAAAACTTTTTACTGAATAAGTGTAAGACACTTTGAGAGTTAATAATTAATAAATAAAAAGAAAAAATATGTACGGATACGGAGTTCATTTTGAGAAAAGATTAGAAGAAAGATTTGGTTTGGATTGGGATATGTTGAAAGAGAAATCAAGAGGATTAAAATTGGAATCTTTCAGAAATTCAAGTGAATTAGAAAACAAATATTCTGGTTTAGGAAATACAATCAGAGATAATCAAACTTCAATATTCATTGTGAAAGAATTAAACCTCCTAATGGTTAGAGTTGGATTGGAATGGAAAACTTGTTACAGATTATATGGAAACTAATAAAAATCACCAACAATTAAAAAACAACTTGACTGTTGGTAAAAACTTTTTACTGAATAAGTGTAAGACACTTTGAGAATGATAATTAATAAACATTAAAACAAAAATTATGAGAAACATTAAAAAAACAATGACAAAATTTCAATTGAAAGTTCAACAAATGGAATTATTAAACAAAATGAAAAACCCAATTCAAAACGAGATTCTTTTCTCTGACTTGGGAACGAACAAACACTTAGAAAACATCCTTTATGGAGTTTGGAATGATGATGAAGAAAATCTCCTTTACTGTTAAGGAGATAAAATGAAATGAATAACCTCAGATGGTAGGTACTGAAACCATCAACGGTCTTTGACATATTGGGAAGTGAGGAGTAGAGGGTTCGACCTCATCAAAACGATAACCGACTTCCAAGAAAGATGAACTGTGACAGAGTTTTTCGAAAGTGGTAGAATTGTGACAGTTCTATCCAAAGAAATGAAAATTGAACTCACTAAGTGTGAGTTTCTGAATATAGTGAACATTGGGGATGAACATCTCTTTGGTGATTATTTACGAATAACTCATCCCCTTTCGATTCACACCAAAATAATAAGGTTCAAGTTCTCTCACCTATTGAAAGAGAGACAAAAAATAAATATATATATATGAGTTATTTAAACAATACTGAGATAGTATCAGTAATCGGAGATTTCACCTCCAAAATGAACCAACTAACAAACTTAGTTGATGATGTAAACACTAAAAAGAAAGACTTGATTGAGTATTCAAGACAAGTTTTATTTCCAAATCATTACGGAACGAATCCTTTGTTTTTAAAAGGAATCAGTAAAGAAGATAAGGAAGAGTTAAGGAATTTCTTATTCCCTAACCATTACAACAAAACATTTGTTTACAAAGGGTAATTAATCATTACACATTTACAAGAAGAGGGAGGTCATTGAACCTCCCTTTTTATTTCAAACAATTTAAAATTAAATAATATGAATAGAAAAGAAGTAATAGAATATGGATTAAACAAAATAGAAAAACAAATAAAAGAAGTATTAAGTAAACACAAAATTGATAATGACTTCTCAAAAAAAATGAGTGAAACTCGTGAAGAAAACCCTCTATCAATACAACAAATGATGAATGATGATTGTGGGTGTGGGTGTGGAAACAAATACATCAGTTGTTGTTTGTATGAGGAAACATATGATAAATCATTATTCCCAAAAAGTCTTCAAGACGAAAGAGTTGAAAGATTGTTGGGATTCAAACCAAGAGTTTATTCCGATAAGGAAATGGAAAGAAGTGGAATCAAACACATAAACAAATATGAATTAAGTGTTTTAGATGTTATGGGTAACATACTTAATCTCTTGTCATCAAGTCCTGAAAAAACACAATATCAACTTTTTGGGTTGAATATTGGTTTGTGGGGGTGGTTGATTAAACAGGATAACCCATACAACCTTTTTCAAATACCCTTGTTAAAACCAACATTTTACGAAACAATTAAAAATTAGAAATATGAAAAAATTAAAACGATTAGGGTTAATAAATACCATCAGTCTTTTCTTCAATATGATATTAAATGGAAAGAATCCTATTAAGGGATTTAGAGATTTAGAGATAGTTGAATTTGACTATGAAGATTTGATAAAATTATCTGAACAAGAAATATTAAAGGAATTAGATGTAAAAATGAAAAATGAAAAATAAAAAAAATATGGAAACAAAAATTAAAAAAGAGGAAGTGGTGAACAATAGTAACCAACCTTATGGAATTAAAACTCCAACAACAATTGAAGAGTTTAGAGAAAATCTAAAAAAATACTATTGGAATATGGGAGGTAAAGGATTATATGTTAGAGAAAATGATTTACCAATTAAATATGATAATCTGAATTCCTTATCAGATTTATATGATGTCATAGATAATTCTTGGATTTTCAACCCCCCATCGATTTGTCCAAAGATGGAATTAGTAAAAGATGTTACAGAGTATATGAATGAAACAAATCAAGATATGAGTTGTTACGGATTATTTGATAATGAAGAACACTTTGAATTAGTGGAGAATCAATTAGAACAAAAGAATCCTCAATGGGTTAAAATTGACAATCAGATTTATAGAGAGTTCTTTTATCTAACATTAGGAAAGTTTAGTGGATATGAAAAAACAATTAAAAATTAGAAAGATGACAGAAAAACAAAAACACATTAGAAACACCATTAAAAACATATTAAGAGAGTTATCAGATATTATGGTAGATACTCAAATTGAGTTGGACCAAATACCAACTGAGAATACTGATATGGAACCTTATGAGGGAACACCTGTTGAGGATTTATCAAACTCTTCATACATCGTTGGAAAGATGGAAATGTTAGAAGAAATGAAGGATATACTAGAATTAGAATTAATGGAGAAAACAAAAAAAGGAATTTAAATATGAGTTATATAAGAAAAGGGTTCAGACAATCCCAAAGAAAAAATGTCTTAGAGAGGAATTTTGAACCTAAGTATAAGTTTCACAAATCAGAATTTGAGGGTATGACCGATGTAGAAAGAAATATGGAAGTACATAGGTTAAATAAACTAACTCATAATAGGATGAAAGGAAGTTATTTATCTCAAGGAGGAATTCAACCAAATACTCAAATGAGGAAAGGAAAATATAGAAATTATAATCATTGTATTGATAATAATGGAAAATTCATCCCAATGGAAAAAGATGATGATAAAATGTCTATGGAATTAACTGATTTGAGTGATTCTCAAAATACAGATGTATTTAAAGAATATGGTACACCAAACAGATACTTCCATCTAACCTCACCTAAAAATTGGAATAAAATTAGAGTCTATGGGATGGTTTCAAATCTACACAATCGAAATTATACAAAAAGAGAAAACCATCTTTATTTAGTTCAAAGTAACAACCTCAATATTCTAAATCAAGTTGGGTATGGTCAGGTTACTCCATCAATGGATGGGTTACCAATAGTAGTTCTTGAAATTGATAAGAAAGGAATTATTGGAGAACTCTTTGGTGAAGATGGTGGAGAGTTAGTTACTCCCTTTCATACAGTTTTGGTTAATCAAAAGAGAATCCTTCCTCAGTACATTAAGTATCACAAAACAATCTATTCAAGTGAGAAAAGATTTTATGAGTTTAGAAATGAAATGGAGAAAGGTAAAACTGAATACATCTCAAAAACATATGATGTTAATGAAAATTTAGTTGGAAGTATGAGAGATAGAGACCCAAATGATTGGAGGATGATGACTGGTTCAAGAGAATCTAATTCAAGAATTAAACTCAATGGAAAAAGAAAGGATAGAAAATTAAAAATGGTTAGTTAAGAGTTAATATGAATTTTAAAGAACTAATAAGATAGATTGACAGATTAATCGGATAATTTTGAGAGAAATACTCTGTAACCATTCAGACTTGGTGTTTCTCTCTTTATCTGACAAAACCAAATTTTCTGAGTATAATTTTGATATACTCACTACTACTTTAAAGTACACTCAAGTGGGTAGTGAAAATAACTCTAAAATCATTTGGTTTACTCAGTAGAAACTACTATATTAGAGTATATTAATAACCACTTATAAATAGTAGAGCAAAATGAGAGTATTTTATTCAAGAATTTCAACATCGGATGGTTCTCAAACAGATGAGAGACAATTACAGAACATAAAAGAGTTTGATTATGTTTTTTCTGACAAGTGTAGTGGAACTATTCCAATATGGGAAAGACCAAAGGGTTCTCAGATTAAAAAGTTAATCGATTCAAATAAACTAAAGGAATTACACATCCATTCTATCGATAGACTTGGAAGATGTACAATTTCTGTACTTTCTGTATGGAAGGAATTATCTGAGTTGGGTATTAGAGTAGTTTGTAGGAATCCAAACTTCCAAAACATCAACGATGAGGGTAAAACAGATATGTTTAGTGAGTTAATGATATCAATCCTATCAACTATGAGTGATTTCGAAAGAAAGATGATTAGAGAAAGACAAATGGAGGGGATAAGAATTAGACAGGAAAAGGGATTATACACAGGAAGAAAGATTGGAACTGTTGTTACACCTGAGAAGTTTTTACAAAGAGAGAAATCTCAAATGATTCTTAAAGATTTAGAGAATGGATATTCCTCTAAGGAAATAATCTTCAGATGTAGATGTAGTTATTCTACAATCTCTAAGGTTAAGATTTTAAATGAACAATTAAATAAAAAATTAGAATTAGTATGAGTTACAAAAAGAAACAAAACAAAAAAATCAGAGAGAGATACGGAACTATCTCATTACAAGAATTAATTGATAAAGGGGAATGTTCACCATACTATCACTTGAGTGATGGTAACTATATTGGTGGTTTAACTATTCCATCTAAGTTAGAGTTAGTATGACAAAAAAAGAGAAGAAAGAAAGAAAACAGAATTCCATCAACATCTTTGAATCAAAGAAGGTTGAACAATGGAGAAAACAAGATGTATTCAAAGAGATTACATCGTTTGAATGGGTTGAACTCAAATCAACTTATTAAATTAAGATAAAGAAATCCTCACATCGTTGAGGTCAGATACCCCCATATACTTCAAGGGGGTTTCTTGTATTCAAGAAGAAACATTTTTACGAATTCACGGTCTTAGTGGTTTTCATCGGGAGGTCATTTTTTTCTCCTATGGAAAATGACACCCTAACCCTATTCGTATAACTGAAACAATCAAAAAACAATTAAAAATTAGAAATATGAAAAAAAACAAAAAACAAATCAATGATTTTTTAGATGATTGGTTAAAAAGAGAACTAACCAATGTATTTGATGATATGTGGGATAGTGGGAAAAATGAAAGTGGTCATTTAGGAGGAGAGTTATTCGAAAGATTTGGAATTACTTATAGAGATGTTCTTGATGAGGATATCTGGGATTCTGGTTTTCTGAAAGAGATAGACAAACAATTTACTGAATGGAACAAAACAATTAAAAACTAAAATTATGAGTAGTAGTACACAATTAAAGAAGTTAATAGAAATATACGGATTCAGAGAGATTGAAAACGATTTGAATTGGTTGAAAGAGTTAGAAGAAGAGAAAAAAGAGAAAACAAAAACAATTAAAAATTATGAATAAAGTAAAAAACGGAAACAAAGAATGTATGTGTATTGGGTGTGTAAATAACCTAATGGAAAGAATCATCGATTATTTAGAGTTTAAAAATGGAGAAAATAATGAAATAATGAAATCCATTCAAAAAGAATCAAAAGGGGGAGATAAACCTTTTCTCAAATTTCATAAAGAGGAAATTTTAGATGTAAAAGATATTATTAAAGAACTCTACGAGTTCAAACAATACAATGATAGTTTAATAAAAAAACCAATTAAAAATTAGAAATATGACAAGACAACAAAGAAGAAAATTAGAAAGAGAAAAAATGAAACAATCAAAACCTTTAACAGAACAACAAATGAGAGAAGTAGAAAAAAACGGTCTACTCAAAAACGAAGGGAATTCCTATAATAATATTGATTACAGTAATTACAATTCATCAGATGAATTCTTTGATGAAATGAATGAGATTAGAGATGTAATTGAAGACAAACTTGGGGATTATACAGGAGGAACTTCAATAGAAGGAAATGGAGTAAACTTCAATTTCACATTCAATGAAAAACCATTTCATTTAAGGGTTAAAGTTGATGAGTTTCATACTGAAATGTGGAAGAAAGAAAAAAGAGGTTATTGGAAAGAATAGGTTTGACTTAGACCTCAACTAAGTTAGTTTCTCATAGTAGTGAAATACCCTCATCGTCATTGGTGGGGGTTTTTCTTTTTAAAAAATTAAGTATGAAGTGAAAATAGATTTACACGGATTGAAACACCATCAATCCATTCCGTTGGTTGAAGAGTTTGTTTTAATGAACTCAGTAAGGGAGGATATAACGGAACTCACAATTGTGACAGGAAAATCCTCAGAACTACAAAGAAAAATAACAAAACAAATATTAAATAAATATGGTTTCCAATGGTATATACCAACATGGAATTGGGGACAAATAATAGTAATAACAAAAGGAAAATTATGAAAGAATTAAATATTAAAATGAAACCACCATCAGTAAGAAAATACATTGATGAACAATTTAAAGAATATACCGAACTAAAGGATGTTTCAAACGGATGGGATAGTTGTTCAAATTATGAATTAGAGAACAACATTGGGGAGTTCTACGAACAAATTGATTTCTCAAAAGGAATCTTAAAAGACCATCTTGAAAACATATATGATGATGATTTTGAAATGACATCAACCCTTCTCGATTTTATAAAAGAAGATGAGTGGAGGTTGGGTTACGAAACTCTAAAATGTATCTGTGAAGATATAGATTTTAATCCTGAAGATTTGGATGTATTGGATGAGATAGTAGATGTTTTAACTGAACTAATATCATTAACAAACACCATTTATTCATTAAAAGAATTATTAATCAAAAGGTCAGGTCTTATTGAAGACATAACCTATAAATCGAAATAATATGACAAGACAACAAAAAAGAAAATTAGAAAGAAATAGAAAAAAGAATTTTGAAAGACTTACTACTTCTCATGAATACATTATGGGAAATAGAATTTCTTTAAAAAAATGTTTAGAAGAGGTTAAAGAGGGGAAGGGAATATACTCTCCTTTTTTTCAAAGTCAACCTGAGAAAAAAGAACTACAAGAATTTATTCAAAACAGTCTTTTTCCTGACGAAGAAAACGGAATTGAAAATCATGGAAGTAATATGTTTCCAAATTTTTACAAAGGTTCTGATAAACCTATATGGATAATTGGGAGTATGGGTTCAGTTTGGTTTGATTGTAAAACCTCCGAAGGAAATTTTTACAGAATATCACTACGAAACGATAAATCTGGTAAATGTGGTTTTCATGTTGAGGATTCGGAATACCATATGTATCGTAATAGGTTTGAAAGAAAATCAATGTTAGACCCTGATTTCCCAAATTACTCAAAAGGGGAGATATACGAAATGATACATCTTAGTAGAGAACTTTGTCAACGTGGAACTTCATATGAGTTGGTAGATAATCATATTAGAGTTTCAAGAGATTTTAGTGAAACAAAAAAAATCACAGGTCAAAAAAATCTTGAGGATAATTATGAATGTACAATCAAAAAAGTAAAAGGAGAGTTTGAATTTTTTGATTTAAAAAATAAAAATTCTGAAGTTTGGGAAGATGTGGATAGATTTATTTGGGAATTTAATTTACCAAAAGGAATGAAGAAGGATATCTTAAAATTAGAAGAATCATAAATATGAAGAAGTTTGATGGGAAACCCTCTAAGAAGAAATTTAGGGGGTTCAACTTCTATATCCAATGTAATGAGAAACTCTCTCAAAACAACAGGAAAACACTTCTGAGAACATCAACCATACATTTATCAGAGATAGAATCCAAACTAATGGTTAAAGAGGAGAGAACACTAACAAAATTAGTGTTCGAACTTGATTCAAACCTTTCGGATTGGGAACTATTAGACCAATGGAATATGATGTATGACAACTTTGGTTACCTCATGTCTGAGTTTAAGAAGAAGTGGGAAGATAAGAGAATAAAAGAATTCGGAAATCAAACCTTCAAACCCTCAATTGAGTTTGAAGAATTGGTTGAAAGAGTATCAAGATTAGAAGGACAGATGATGTCAATGAAATTTAAAAACATTAACACATTAGGATGAAAATAGGATTTATTCAGTTGTAATGGAATAATCTTGTGGAGTAAGATTTATGACCCCTAACTACTTTCCCACATCTAGATTCATTCTTTTTGTAAATATCAGGATTTTGTTTGTTACATTCTACTTAAAAATAATTTTGTTATATTGAATTATGATTTCCAAAAATAAACCCTCAAAAGTTTCAACAAACTTTTTAGACCAATTAGTAAAAATTTTGAGTTTTTCTCCTTCAAAAACTAGAAGAGAAACAACCAAACAAAAAAGAAATCAGAGAATATAGTTAGTTGAGAATCTCTATAATCGGTTGGGATACCTCCACTATATCCTCTCTATTGATTTTTTCTTCTCTAATTTTACCCTTCTTATAGATGGAATGAACGTGATTGTTCTTAAAGATACTTCCACTAGGTGTTTTTAACCTCTCCTCATTGAAGATTTGAGATATCTTTCTATACCCAATAGGGGTAAGAAAATCCTCTTTATAACCACAAATTCGGTTGAATAAACACTGTTGATATTCACTATAATTTGATTCCCAAAGTTTAGTATTAGTAATTGATATTGAGAAACTTACGAGTAGTTTTAAGGGGTAAGAATAACCATATTGTTTTTTTACTCCACTGTTATAAAGTGTTTTATATAACCCCATCCCTCACTAATCATAAAACCAATCTTTCCTTTATACTTACTTTCACTACAACTATAACATACATAATCTAACTCCTCATCATCTTCATTTGTATAAGTTAGTATATCAAAGTATTTACAATTCTTTTTGATTTCTTTAATGATTAAATCATATTCATTCTCACTTCTATCTTCTTTAAGATTTAGAAAAGTGTTTACTAAAGTATTTCTACTGAATGTTAGAGTAAAACTATCATCTTTAACTCCATATCTCCCCCACTTAGTACTTTTCATTCCATCTATACTATCTCTTACTATATCAAACCCATAAACTAAATCATCCTCATATGAAAAACCAAACTCATAACCATTTTCAATCATAACTTTCTTAAACATTTTCTCACTATTAACACTCATAACATCTTTATAAGATATTTGAGAGAAAGATAGAATTGGAATGAATAATAAGAGTAGTAACCTTTTCATATTACTAATATAATGATTTGAAAATTGATAAATCTCTGTAAAACCCTATAAAACAAGGGGTTTTCTTATAATTGTTAAAATAGTTTTTAGTAATTTACTATCGTGGAACTAACAATAATAATAATTTTAATTGGTGTTTTAATTGGTGTTTTCATTTTCTCAAGTATTGTAAAATCAAATGAGAGAAAAAGAGATAGAGAATTATTTAACTCGGTGACATCATTAAATCGTGGAACTGAAAGTGAAAGAAGTTTGATATTACGATTATTGAAAAAAGGATTCCCATCAGTAACCATTTACCACGATTTAATCATTAAAAAAGATAATGATGGGTTTTCACAAATAGATTTGGTTTTAGTAACCTCTGAAGGTATTATAGTTTTTGAAGTGAAAGATTATAGTGGATGGATATTCGGAAGTGGAAATAATACGAATTGGACTCAAGTTCTATCCTATGGTAAGAAAAAGTATAAATTCTACAATCCAATCAAACAAAATAACAACCACATATCAGAGTTGAGAAAAACTCTCAAACAGTTTGAAAACATACCCTTTTTCTCTGTAATTGTATTCTTTGGTGATTGTGAATTAAAGGAGATAAACTACGTTCCAAAGGGAACATACTTAGTTAAATCCCATAGAGTGTTTGAAGTTCTTAATTTGATTAAGAATGATAACGAACCTACTCAATACACCAACAAAAGAGAGGTTGTAGATAAACTTAAAGAATTAGTCTCATTAGGTGAGAATACTGATTACCAAAAACAACACATTGA
>Ga0115004_10003771_pt1 | contig 12253 bp, 9 predicted proteins | sample ArcticOcean_MG_C_10_FD_88737 | JGI IMG/M metagenome (GOLD analysis project Ga0115004, IMG submission 88737) | Marine microbial communities from western Arctic Ocean - ArcticOcean_MG_CB11_90 | ecosystem: Environmental > Aquatic > Marine > Oceanic | place: Arctic Ocean: Canada Basin | collected...
CAATGTTTTTTTCCTCGGTTTCAGCGAGATTGCGCTCGCGCAGAAGCACGAGCTGCATGCGCGTGCTGTCACTTACGGGCGTGCCTTCACGGTCATCGTCGGAACCAGGCGAGTCACCAGACCCATCTGTCACGCGCAGTGCATCCATGGCGTCTTGAAACGCCACCGTCTCGTCGTCCGCGTCGCCGCGCCGCGTCTCGGCGGCGCCGATGACGCAACGCATTGGGCACGACACGAGAACTTCGCCTTTGCCCACGTCGCGGGATGCGAACACCCCGACGCCCGCACTGGGCGTGGTACCCAGAGTCACGGAGTGCTCACACCCTTCGCGCTCCAGCCATCGCAATAGGGCAGACCCGCGAGCGACACGAGACGACGCCATCCGCGCGAGGTACGGAGTGAAGTAGATGTGTTTTTTAAAGTCAATAATAACAATTCACAATACCGTTAGTCTTTCGGCGTTCCCCCCCGTCCCGCCACGAACCCCCCCCCCCCTAAAGCTTTTATTATTCTCAACCGGATACCGCGTGCCACGCCAAGCACCGTCCCGGTGACCGCGGCCCACCCGAACAACACTAACAGCGCCGCCGCTGATACGAGCCCGCTGGGCGCCGCGAGTTTCGACCGAACCATCAGCCGCGCGATTTCCATCCGGCGCTTGTCCGAGTTCACCTTGCAGTTGTACTCCTCGCTGCTGCCTTCGGGGTGGAAAGCGCACGACTCGGTATGGTCGACGGTACTCTCTGACGTACTTCCATTCTTTTTCTTCGCGGAAAAGATCGCAGAGAAGAAGGACTTGACCGCCTTTAAGGCCAACGCGATGACCGCCCCGGGCGTGAGCTGCGACACTGAACGCGCAAAGGTTTCACGCGTCGCTTTGACGATGATCGCGCGCACCGCGCTTGGCGGCACCAGGGATTGCGGGGACGCGGAAACCAGTAACCTTCGCAACGCGCTTCCTGACGAACTCTGAAACAACTCACTCACCAAACGATTCACACTGGCTTTGGTGTGCTTGTCCTGGCCCGATAAAAAAGAAAGTGTCAGTCTCTCGGCCATGTGTATGAGGGGTTGGTATTACGTAAACAGCCAGGGTAACAGTCCGGGGGAATGCGCCCTTCTGGTCGTAAGACGTCCCTTCGCAGGACGAGTATGGACAATCAGGCAGGCGGAACGTGGTGATTGGAAATACGTACCATCGCCGCCGAAGCGCTTTGGGGTTGTTTCGCGTTCTTTTTTTCGCCTTCTTTGCCTCCGCTCGCCCCGCCCGCCGATTCCGCCAAAGAAATGAGCTCCGCCCACTTCACGTCTCCCTTTTCGGACATGAGAATCTTCTGAAGCTGCGCTCTGCCTCTTGGTGTTTTCGGGGCCATCGCGCGAAAAAGCGCCGTCGGCGCGGCGAGCTCGTACATGTTCGCGCCAGTGCGCACGGCGCAAAAATCAAGCGTGGTTAACGAGCGAATCACGAACACCATGTACGGCGGCAAGTTAAACCGCCAAGCCGTGCTTAGTTTGGTTAAATCCATCACCAGCTCGGTGAAGTTGGTGAGTTTCTTTGAGGGTATTTGAGGGTCTTTCTTGGATGACGCCGCGTCTGACGTCGCATCCATGGCCGTCGCGTCGCTCGTTCCATCCATACAGTTTAAAAACGCCTTTCGAAACGATTCGTCGTCCCCGTCGATCCACTTCCCCTCGCCTGACGCGTACCCGTCTTTCATCACGTCGCCGTTCAAATCCACCCACTTTTGCGGGACATCCGGGAGCATGCCAATTATCCGCAAGTTGTCAATCAAATCACTCCAGTCCCGGTTCAGGACGTTGAGAATACACCCCGCCATCGCTTCTTGTTGTTCGTTGTTCACCCGGCAAATCAGGCCGAAATCCAGTAACGCTAACTTCCCGTCGTCCGTGTACAGCATGTTCCCCTCGTGCGGATCCGCGTGTACCAGGCCCGTTCGGAACAGCTGCGCGGACGAGCACTCCACCCCCCACTGCACCATCTTGAGCTGCTCTTCGTTGGTTAGCGATTTCATCGGCCGGCCATCGATCCACTGCTGCGTTAACACCCGGCGTCCGGTCATTTCTTTTAAGTGTCGAGGTACTACCAAGAAATCCATGAACCGTAAGCTCCGCCGAAACTCATCCGCGTTTGACGCCTCCAGGGTGTAATCCAGCTCCTGGAAAATCCCCCTTCCTACGCGGTCCACGATGTTCGCCAAGTCCGTGGCGCCGTTCAAACCGCTCTCTTCGATCCAAATCAAAGTCATGCGCGCGATGTGCAGATCCAGGGCGATTTGCCGAAGCACGCCAGGCCGCTGGACCTTCACCGCGACCTGCCGGCCGTCCCAGGTCAAACCCTTGTACACCTGCCCGATGCTCGCCGCCGCGACGGGTTCTTTGGAGAGCTCTTTGTACAACGGTCGGTTGTTTTTTGAGTCGTTACTACTCACGGAATCGGTTGGCCCTTTCCAACTCGTATCACCAGGGCACACCGGCCCGGCGTGTTTCAGCTCATTCCGGATGGTGTCGTACGCGCCAACGCTCGAGAACGGCGCCATCTGGTCCTGCAGCGGCTTCAACGAATCCGCGGCTTCGTCGCCGATTATGTCGGGGCGCGTGGAGAGCGTCTGCGAGTGTAAAAAAGAAAGTGTCAGTCTTGAGTTGGCGAGTGTGGGTGTACTTCGTAATGTGTAGACTATGAGTAAACAGTCGTAGTAATCGGGCCGAACAGTGCACTTGTGATGTATTTGTAAGAGCCGCGAGTACTGGTAAACGTTACTAGTGTGAAGTACTTCCGTTGAATGAAACGGGTGTGGACGTCAAAGAGGGGCAGTAAACAGTCGGCGGGATTTGGGAAACGCGCAATACGCACCTGCGCCATCTTCACGAAAACCGGCCCCAAGCTCGCGATGCCGTCCCGGACCACCGCGCCTCGGGTTCTTTTTTCAAACGCAACGTTTGTTTTCTCTTCCCACACCCAGGTCGCGTAGACCTTGGTCGCAACCGCGGTGACCTCCGCTAGCCGCGCGGCGACTTCGGTGGGCGCGTCTTGAAAGAAAGCGCCCACGAGCAAAAGCTTCTCCGCCACGTCCATGTGCGGGTCGAAGTCCAGGACGATGTCGTCCAAGCTCCCGTACACCTCCGCCCTTCTTTTAATAGCCTCCGCCGCGTCCCCGTTCGGGTTGCTCCGCATCGTAGCCGTCCTGTCCACCAGCATCTGCTCGTACGCCTCAGCCGCGCTCGGAGGGTTCACGGGGGTCGGCGTCTTGGTCTTGTCCCTCGACCCAGAAGCAGGGCGTTTCGCATCGCCAGGCTCACCTTTACCGTTCTCGTCGTCGGTCCCTACGCTCGCGTCCCCTGCTCCGGACGGCGTCGCGATCGCGTGCGGCGTAAAGGGCGCCCCCCCCTGGGTGCGGAACCGGGAGTGGACGCCACGAGGGTATCGCACGCACCACCCACGCACGGATGCGGGTGCCGCGGGAACTCTCGAACGGGCGGCGCGTGACGCGCGCGCCAGCACCACGCGCGGCGACGTGTGTTTCCTCCCGGGTGCCACTCTCGCACACGCGGGAGTCCACATCCCGTGCTGCGCCACGGAGTACGCCATCACGCTCGTCACCTACGCGGGCGCGTCGCCTCGTCCTCCGCCGTCACTTGAAAAGTGGGTCGGGTCGGTCCAAACGGGCGAGACGCCGTGTACGCCCCGCGCGGTCGCTCGCGCGGTGCCTGTGACCGTGTTCACACCGCTCGCGGGAGCGTCGCCTTCGTCGATTCGCGCGCGCGCGAAGACGGCGAGACGCAGGTGTGGTCCGCGAGGCTTCGCGGCAAGATTGACAAAGCAGATAACTTCAGGAGCCGTGGCCCACGTTCTCATAATAACCTGGGAATTTTGGTTTCGGAGAGTTCGTTGTTGGCGCGGCCGGGTATTGTTCACCGCTCGGGTCGCGTGATGGGGCTTCCCCCCATCCCCCGTGGTGCTGGGAAACGAGGCAACACGTGGCTACAGACCCTGGATGCCGAGGACGACGTCGATTTGTTCGCCACCGCGTCTTCCCTGGGTTTGTCGCGCGAGGACGAAAACGATTTCGACGAGTACGCCTTGGACCGCGCCGAAGTCAAAGTCAACGAAGAGGCGTGCTTCCCTCCGGATGGACGACATGCAGTACCAACACGTCGTTCCACACGCGACTCGTTGTCCACACACTACGCTTTGCTGAAAACAGTCGGGCAAGGCGCGTTCGGCAAGGTGCGTGTGGCACGACGGTTAGTGGACGACGCGGAAGTGGCGGTGAAGACGATCGATTTAAACGGAATGAGCGCGAACGACGTCAACGACGTGGTGAACGAAGTCAACGTGTTGCGTTTGGTGCGACACCCGTGCGTGGTGCGGTGTTTCGACATGGTTTTGGAAAAAAACGCGCTTCACATCGTGATGGAGTTTGTGGGGAAAGGGGATCTGGGACAAGTGCTTGTGGGGTATCGGCGCGGCAACGCCAACCGAAGAAACGGAATCGGGCTATCGGAACCAAACGCGTTGCGCCTCTTTGCGCAGATCGCCCTGGCGTTGCATCACGTGCACTCCCTGGGGGTGCTGCACCGGGATTTAAAGACGGCGAATATCTTCGTCACGGAGATTCGGGACAAAGATTTCGTCAAGCTGGGCGATTTCGGAATCAGCAAGGTTTTGAACTCGCCAACCGGGTTCTGCAGTACCGTGGTCGGGACGCCGTATTACTTGTCGCCGGAGATGTGCTGCGGGAAGACGTACGGGGTGAAGAGCGACTCGTGGGCGCTGGGGTGTGTGCTTTACGAGCTTTGCTCGGCGAATACGGGAGCCAGGGCTTTCGAGGGGAACTCGCTGCAACAGCTCGTGATGAACATCACGCGCGGCGAGTATAAACCTCTTTGCCAAAAGAAATGGAGCGCCGAGACGCGGCGGTTGTTGCGTGGGTTGCTACAGCGGGAACCGAAACGGCGGTACTCCGTGTCCGACGCGCTTCGCTCGAGCGCGGGTAGGGGGGCGCTGGGCAGGCTACAGGAAGAGCTGGTGGTACAGGGCGAACTGCGTGAGCTGCGAGACGTCGTGGATGCGGCGCTTGTTGACGTTGGGGATGCGAAAGTTGACGCGCCCTTACGGTACGGAATCGCGGCCGCGCCCTTCGTACAAGCCGCGGCGGCGGACGCGGCAGCCCAACGGGCTAAACGGGAAGACAGAAAAGAAAAAGCGGCGGTTGTGGCGTGCGATAGGAACACAGAGAGACGTCGGTTAAGGGACGCCGAGCGCGCAAAGTTTGCGGAGCAGGCGACGCGTTTGGCCTGCGAGAAACGTGACTTGATTAAACAAAAAGAAGAGGCCAAGTTGCAGGCGAAGCGTGACGCGCATTGCGAGTCGCGCCTCGCGAAGGCGGAACACGCGCGACGCGTCAGGGATGCCGGCCCCCGACTGAATCGCGGGGCGATGAATCCAAACTTTTTCGTCAGCAGAGCGGAGGACGAGTTTTTTGTCGCGGAAAGCGCGAAAGCGTCCGCGTCCGTTTCTGACCCCTCAACAACTCCCGCCACGATCAAGTCTCGCTACGAAGCCGCGCGTGCCGAGGAAGAGCGTTTGTTTCAGGAAGAGATGCAGAAGCTGCAGTCTCTTGCTCCGGCTAAGCCCGCGGTTGAGCCGCGCAAAGGCACGGCCCAAACGTCCGCCTCGGTTTTGGACCCACTGACCCTGTCAGAACAGTTCGAGGCGACGACGATCACCGCAATTAAGCACCGAAGAAGAGCCCCCGTGGCCTTCGACGTGTCAATCGGGTTGGAGCGGACGAAACAAACGTCGACGTCCGAAGACGAAGACGTCACCAAATCATCCGGATCCGAGGACGACGACGACGACGACCGACGCATGACGACTCGCTTGGCGCACATCCGAGGCCACTGCATCGGCGAGCTCGGGGTTCGGGGGTTCGCGAAGGCGTACCGCGCTGCGAAATTGCAAATCGAAACGGCTGGTGGTTTTGGTACCGCTTCAAATACAAACGAACGCGACAACGACGCGCTTACTAAAATCGTCGGAACCGAAAAAACGGAATGCGTCGCGCTGTTGGAGATGCTCGTGTTGCTGGAAAACGTCCAGCGCGAGTCTGGGTCGAGTGAAACAAACGCTCCGCCCGTGGACGATTTAGAAACTTTAGTCACCATGCTGGAAACAAAAAGAAGGTAGAGGGATTAGTGGAAGTATATGTAGGAATAGCAGCGATAACTATTAGAAACTAGTTTGGTTTACTTTTCTTCGCGACGGGTGAGCCCATCGCGCTCTCCGCCTTGACCACCACTTCCAGCTCTTCTTCGGAGAGAAATTTGTTTTCGGATTTCCCCTTTTTACTTTTCTTCGCAACGGGCGAGCCCATCGCGCTTTCCTCCTTGACCACCACTTCCAGCTGTTCTTCGGAGAGAAATTTGTTTGCAGGACTTTTCATTGTATCCTTTTTCTCCTCCTTCGACGTTTTCGCCCTCGGCGGCGTCCGGAGCTTCTCCGGCAGAGCCGCGCGAACGTGCGCCAGCTCCGCGACGAACAGCGTGTTGTGCGCCCACCCCGCGTACTCACCGAAAACCCCCACGATCGTGTCCTCGACCTTTTCCATTATCTTCGGAGTCAAGGTCTTGCCTTCAAGGGAGGGGAGGTAGTGCTCCACCGCGAGCTGCCACACGTGCGTATCAACCGGCACGGCTTGGTGCTTGTCCAGGGAAAACAAACACGCGCACGCGGCGACTTTCGGGCCGACTCCCGGCAGTTCGGTAAGCGCGACCTGCGCGTCTCGGTACAGGACGTGGTCCCTCAGGTTTCGCAAATACGAATCGGCGCCTCCTTCTTTTTCGGAAAGCGCCGCCGCGGTGCCGGCGATGAACTTGGCTCGGTACCCGAATCCCTGTGAGATAAAAAAGAAAGTGTCAGTCTTGAATGGGCAAACAGTGTTGGGATTTGGGAAAGGCCCAATACGTACCATCGCCCGGAGTTGCTCTTCCGTCGCGCCGAGGAGCTGGGTAACCGTGGGGAACGAGTAGAACGTCCCGAGGGGCTCGCCGGGAGCTTGTAGTAAGTCGAATGCGACAACAGAGGGCGTCGCCGGCGGCGCGACTGCTTTCGTCGCCGACACACGCGCTTCGAGAGATTCTTTTTCAGCCGTTTCAGCGCCAACCGCGTCCGCGTCGCGTTGCTTTTTCTGTGGCGTGGCCTCCTTCTTTTTGTTCACAGGCACCGCTTTCAACACCCCCCCCAGCCTTCCATCCGGAAACAGCTCCGTGCCGTAACCCGCGCATAGCCGTTCCACCATTCCGTGTATCCGCGAGATGTGGTTGTTGCTGCTGCAGATGAACGAAAAAAGGCACTCGCTCGGGTCTTGCCTTAGCATCCGGCACCCGGGCAGATACGGTTGCAGGTTTCGAAACCGCACATCCGCGGCGGCCCATTGCTGGGACAGGTCACTGAGGTTCACGGCCAGGTTGAAGTACTCCGCAATCGCGTCGTGGTCGGTGCTCTGGGTGCTTCCGTGCGGGCCGCAGTGCACCCGGTACAAAACGTCGGTCGGGGCCTGCCTCAACGACACCACGCGTTCGCCGATCACGCCGACCCAATCGCCACAACTGGTTTTCCGCCACCGGAACGTTTGACCCGTGGGAAGCGTGTTTGCCAAACAAAGCTCCGTAGGGCTGGTGCCTAAAGAAATCCAGCCGAGTTCGGTGGGCGACGCGGTCGTGCCGTCGCCGACCAGCGCTACTTCGCCAACCAAATCGCCTTGTTGGATCTCGTCGGCCCTCATTGTGATTCGCCTTCGGTTGGAACGCGAAGGAAAGACGCGCTGCGTTCCCCTGAGAGGTCCGAGATTGCCCAGCCGAGCGATCACGGCACGCATGCACGCATCGCGTGGGTTCTTCGATTTGGGTGGTGCGGTGTCGTCGTGTGCGCGAGAGAGTCAGACGTTCCCACGGGGGGCGGCGGGCAAAAACGAGCACTTCCGAGTTTCACGAAACGACTTCGTTTCGTTTTCAGAAACCACGAAAGAAGGAAGCGTTTTTCTCGAGGCGACGTTTCCGAGGCAGGCACGACGTCCCGCGGTAGTTACCTCGGGTCCTCGCCCGTCTGTGTCTTCACAAGCCACGACCCAAGGTACGCGTGCACACCATGTAATTCACGCGCGGCGTCGCGTCACTACTTCCTTCCGTTCGTCACCCACACCCCCCCGTTCGCGTCACGCTCGCGTCGTCTCGCCTTCCCCAACGTCGTCTCCGTTTTCGTTTTCTTTTCGTTGCCAAACCAACCGCGTCTCACCTCGCCTCGCGCCTCGCCGCGTCCCGCCTTCTCCCTCGTCCGCAGCGTCACCCTTTCCTGGACCCAACGGAACGACATGGCCATCACCGAGGTAAGAATGATCCACGCGGGTGACTGGGGTCCCGCGGGTACCCTGGTGTCCATCAACGTCGAAGAGGGCGAGCTGAAGAGTTCGATTCGTCGAAAAGTCGCGGGCGTGACCGGCCTGCCGTACGAGCACGTCAAGATCATGCTGGTCAGCGTGGCGCAGATCGGCGCGAGTGACAGGCGAAGCAACATCGTGCACGGCAACTGCGGCGTAGCGATGGGCACCGCGCTGGTGTACCCCGCCGCCAAGGCGGACATCAAGCCGCACAAACCTTTGGCCACGCCGAACAGGCTGGACAACAAAGGAAGCTGGACCGAAGGCGCGTAGACGGTGGGGGGGTTGGTGTTTGGAGAGGGAAGAGAGCTAATCTTTTGTTACAACCGGTAACCGGGCTTGGAAAACCATAAGGGTCATCGTGTACTACCGTCCCTTTGTTTACCTCCCGTCACACACCCATGTCCGCCTACTCGTGGTAGTACCGGAACTTCTCGAACCCCAAGTACGCGTCGCCGCCGTCTAAATTTTCGTGCAAGCACACGAAACACCCGTCGCAGAAAAAACACGGCGAGCACGGCGCGTTCGCGTCGTTTCGCGTCACGAACGTGGCTTACGATAAATAAAAGAAAGTGTCAGTCGTGTGTGGGCAAACAGGGAGACGGGATTTGGGAGACGCGCAATACTTACCTTCGAACACTTCGCACATGCTGCACTTTCGTCTGAACCTGCGCGCGGTGAAGGTTTTCAGGGGGAAGTTTTGCGTCTTCGCGCTCGTACGCAAGTCGTCCGCGTGCGCCAACCGCACCGACCGAAACGTCAACACGTGGTCGCAGTCGCCCCTGTGGCGGAACAAATAGGGCTTACTCCGGACAACGGCTAGGTCACGCAAGTGGGTTTCGTCAGCGTCCGTGCCGATTGCGTACGCCACCGGCGGCTGTTTCTTGGCGCTGAAAAGGGCAGCGCGGTACGACGCGTTTCCCGCGGCGCGCGCGTTGCGCGAATCGTCGCCGTCCGCCAAAGCGGTTCCGATCGAGATCTCCTTCGCGGTCAGCGCGGTCATCGCGACGAACGAACCGTCACCAGACGTACACAACCGCCGGTGCGAAGCCGCGCCTAAAGTGGAGGTGAGGGACTTGCGGTACTGATGCCAAGCAAAGAAAGTGTCAGTCTTTCGTAATGTGTATTCGTAAACAGTCGTGGTAATCGGCACAGGTAATAACCGTCCCTTCGCAGGACGAGTATGGGCAATCAGGGAGGCGGGATTTGGGAAACGTCCAAGGCCGTACCTCAATGATTGGCGTGCTATACTGGTACGACGAGTTGGAATCGGTGGTTCCGTCGCCACCGCCAGCCGCGTCGTCCACGCGATCTCTGCGGTCCTCGTGGAAAACGCCTTCGATGAAAAACGCGCCCCGTTTTTCAAACGCGGGCAACCCCGCCTCGGCGGCTTGTGCATCCGCGGCGCACGAAATTCGGTCTTTCAACTCGCCCAGCGTGTTCGAGCCGAGACACAGGAACTCCTCGAGCACCATCGCGGGCTTGGCGGGGTTGTGCACGGCGACGGAAACCAACACGTCCGTGTCTTGTAACACTCGTGAGCTTTCTTTTCTTGAGTTAGAATTCCCCGACGCTTTGGAGGGTCCGGGGTTTCTCTTCGCGCCGGCGACGCGCGCGCTTCCGTCCACAACCGGGTTGTTTCTTTCAGCTCCGCCCGTTTCGTCCACCACCACCGCGAACACATCGTCCGCGTTTTTGTACCGCCGGCGGTGTTTCCTGATTGTGAACGAAAAAGTGTCAGTCTTGTATATCGCGATGTATGGACAAACAGTCAGGGCAGAGGGAAGACGTCCCTTCTGGTACGAGTATGCGCACTCGCAGAGGCGGAACGTGGTGGGTGGGAAAGGCCCTTACCGACTCGCCAAGCCCTGGCTCGCGACTAAATCCCTTTCCCGCAAACACCGAAGCGGCGCGTCGGTTTCGGTAAGCGCCGCCTCCGAAGCCGCGTCCAGCGCCGCGTCCAGCGTTTGCGATACAAGCGAAAGCGGGTGGTGAAGCGTCGCCGTCGTACCCGCCGCCGCCGGCGTCGCGGCGGTCGCCTCCGGTTCAATCCCGGCCCCGCGCTTCCCGCCGCTTTTTCGTCTGTTTGTCCCGGCCTTGCCCGTTGTGTCACTCGGCCCAGGCAACGCTTGCTGCGCCGCAGGTGCGTAAGCAGCAGGAGCTTCATGAGGTGCCCCCGTTCGCGCCGCGGGCGCTTCCAACATGAAACGTTCCACGGCGACATCCGCGCTTTGAATCACAGCCTCCTTCCACGCTAACCTGGAGCCCGTGTTGAGCAGCGCGACCGCTGCTTTGGATGTCAGCGCGTCATTCAAACACGCCAGGCTTGCGCTCGCGTCTTCCGCGAACGAACAAATGCGCTGGGGGACGGACGTGACGCACGTTCGCGGGGGCGGGGCCACGACACGCGCGAGGCGGTACGTCGTGGCCGGCACATTGCTGGTTGGCGCGGCCACGAGCGTAGGAGACGCCGCAGGTGCCGTCTCTGCGGACGTGCCAGGCACGCGTGGCTTACGCTTGGCAGGCATCACGCGTGTTTCCCCCGCCGCGCGAGCGCCACCGGGGTCGCGGGGTCGTCCGCGCGCGTCGGAATGGCTGCGAATCGCCCAAGCACTAGTACTACTGTGTTATTTTCGGCGAGTCCAATGTATAATTTCCCCAGCGACGGGTGGTGGTCAGCAGTTCACACCGCGCTGGGCCCCGTGGGGGTGAGACGGCGGCGGCGTACGAGCGGTACGAGGGCTTGGCGCGATGTCCGCGACGGAGACGGATGGAAACTCGGATGCTGATATGGGGTGGCTGAGCGACGATACCGAGATGGCTTCGGAAACGGCGGACAAAATGGACCGCCGCGAATCTTCGCGCGCCGCGTCTATCTCCGGCGCGGACCAGATACCGTCACTGACGCCGGACGAAGATGACCCGACGATGGAGTACCGAACGCTCGGCGCGTGTGTATCGGAGCTCCTCACGGACGATTTAGTGTCCTGCGCGCGAGCGCGCGACGGCGTGTTCGCCCTCGGGACGAAATCGGGGCGCGTGCATTTGTTTCGCCATTCCGGGGATTTCTGTGGGCACCTCACGAGGGTGGAGCCCCTGCCGCGTTCGCCGCACGCCGGCCCGGTCACGGACGTCGCGTTCGATGCAACCGGAACGCACGTCGCGAGCTGCGCGCTTGATGGAACCGTTGCTGTGGTCCGGCTCGGGTCGGCTGGTCTTGGTCGGCCGGCCGCGAAAAACGAGATTGTTTTCGCCCGCGAGCACGAGTCGCCGGCGCTCGCCGCGGCGCTTGACCCGCGGGACGCGGACGAGAACAAATACCGACTCATCGTGGGCCTCGGTGATGGCCGACTGATAATGGAAACCTTCACATCCGAAATGGATCCGCTTGTGAGCCACGCTTCTAAAATGAACGGCGCGCACCGTCGAGGCGACGCGAAGGCAAAAAACGACAAAAAGATGGAATCGCGCGTCATCCACAAAGGCGAAGGTCCGGTTCGCAGTGTGGCATGGTGTGGGTCGCTAGTGGCGTGGGCGAACGACGTTGGAGTCAAGGTTTACGACGTCGCACAACAAGCACCGGTGGGTTTCATCGACCGACCAAGAGGCTCGCCAGAGGCTGGGAAATATAAAGCCCACCTTGTGTGGGGCGGGACCGACACTTTGCTGATCGGGTGGGCGGACTGCGCGTGGGTTGTTACGATCGGCACGCGACCGGTACACGCGAAATGGCGAAAGAACAATAAAGCCACAGGGTCACGTATCACGACCGATTTTGATTCGGACGGAAAGGATGA
>Ga0115004_10003776_pt1 | contig 12245 bp, 13 predicted proteins | sample ArcticOcean_MG_C_10_FD_88737 | JGI IMG/M metagenome (GOLD analysis project Ga0115004, IMG submission 88737) | Marine microbial communities from western Arctic Ocean - ArcticOcean_MG_CB11_90 | ecosystem: Environmental > Aquatic > Marine > Oceanic | place: Arctic Ocean: Canada Basin | collected...
ATAAAATTAAATAATGGCGGAGAGGGTCGGATTCGAACCCACGAAAGAGTTGCCCCTTTGCTGGTTTTCAAGACCAGTGCTTTCAACCGCTCAGCCACCTCTCCTTATGTAATTAGCAACTTAATACTATCAATAGTGACAAATAACAATATGGATTCTTATTCAATCTAGTCTTGTCTTTTTTTTTATGTTACTTAAAAAAATGCTTAAAAAACAAATAAGTATTTATTTATTACTAATTCTATCTTTTTTACACAATAGTGTTTACGCAAGTAATGTAGAATTTGATACATGGATAAAAAATTTTAAAATTCAAGCCATCAAATCTGGAGTTTCCAAAAAAGTAGTAGACGACGTTATGTCTGACGCTATATTTTTACCGAAAGTTATTGGGTATGATAGATTTCAGCCTGAATTTTACGAGGACACCAATACATACATAAAAAAAAGAACAAATAAAAAAAAAGTTAGGAAGGGTTTGGCTTTATATAAAAAAGAAAAGGAAATAATAAATAAAATTGAAAAAGAATTTTTAATTGAAAAAGAATTATTACTAGCTCTTATGGGGATAGAAACCAATTTTGGTAACTACTTAGGTAAAATGGATATCGTTTCTTCATTGTCAACATTAAGCTTTGACAAAAGACGTAGTGAATTTTTTACAAAAGAATTAATAATATTATTAAAACTTGTAGATCAACAGATTATAGATAAAAAAATATTATTTGGTTCTTGGGCAGGCGCTTTTGGAAATTTCCAGTTTATGCCTAGAACAATTCAAAATTACGCGATTGATTATAACAACAACACTACAATAGAATTAAAAAAAACAGATGATTCTTTTGCTTCTGCAGCTAACTACCTTAATAAAATTGGATGGAAAAAAAACACTCCTTGTTTTGTAAAAATTAATTTGAATAAAAAAATTCCCAACAAATATCTTAATTCTTCTGCTGGAAATATTAAAAATAAAAAAAAAGTTAAATATTTTAAAAAATATATCAAAAATTATAACGATCTTAAAATTGACAAGAATTTGGAAGCAGCTATTATAACTCCAGATATAGATATAATACCTGGTGCTAACACATATTCACCAGCTTATTTAGTTTTTTCTAATTATGAAAAAGTTTTAAACTGGAATCGATCCCTGAGATTTGCACTTGCTGTTTGCACTCTAAAAGATAATTTTAAAAATGAAATTTAGTATAATTTTTTTTCTTATTGTTAGTTCGTGTTCAAACTACACAAATTATAATAAAAAAAATTTCAGTTATTCAGCAAAAGGTTTTGCTTATGTTGAAAAAAGTGCATCTGATAAAGTTAGAGGAGATAATTTATATATTTCACACAATACATTAAAGTTAGGTACAAAAATAAGAATTACAAACCCCAATAATAAAATTTCCCTTGTGTCATCTGTAAAGAAAAAAATTAAATATGATAATTTTTATAAAGTTTTATTATCTAAAGGTTTTGCTGAAAAATTAAAATTAAATGTTGATTTTCCATATGTTGAAATTAATGAAGTAAAAATAAATAAGTCATTCGTAGCTAAAAAGGCTATTACTGATAATGCTGAAAAAAAAATAGCCAACAAAGCCCCTGTAGATAAAATCAATATCAATAATTTATTAGATAAAAAAAAATTAATTTTATCTAAAGAAAAAACTTATTCGATTATAGTTGCTGAATTTTACAACTTGGAATCAGCAAAACTTTTAAAAAAAAGACTTGTGAAAATTTTAGTAAATTCAAATTATCAACTAATATATATAAATAGAAAAAGTGATAAATCTTATGAATTGTTATTGGGTCCATATAATACTATAAAAAAACTAAAAAATGATTACAATATTCTCAACGATTCTAATTTTGAAGATTTAGATATTATAATTAATGATTAATTTTTTTAAAACAGCTGTAATTTTTTTTTTATTGACAATTGCTTTTGCTAAGGCTGACCCTAAAATTAATGCTAGAACTGCAATTCTGATAGATTATCAATCTGACGCAATACTTTACGAACTACAAGCAGATCATAGTATACACCCAGCCTCTATGACCAAAATAATGACTTCAATAGTTGCGTTTGATCTTTTAACTCAAGAAAAAATTTATTTAGATGACAAGGTTACAATATCTGAAAAAGCTTGGAGAATGTCACAAGCGGGCTATTCATCTATGTTCATTATGGTTAATGATGAAATATCAATCGAAAATTTGCTTAAAGGAATAATAGTTGCTTCTGGTAATGATGCCTGTGTTGCACTAGCTGAAGGCATTGCTGGTACAGAAGAAAATTTTGTCGAACTAATGAATGAAAAAGCACAAGAGATTGGTATGAGATCAACAAATTTTGCAAACACATCTGGAATTAATAATCCTGATAATTACTCAACAGTAAGAGATATAGCGTTAATGTCCAAATATTTAATAAAAACTTATCCTAATTATTATGAATATTTTAAGGAAACCGAATTTACCTGGGACCGTACTGGTGGAAATCCTATTACTCAAGGTAATAGAAATAGTTTATTATATAAAAATATAGGTGTAGATGGAATTAAAACCGGGCATCTAGTTGTGGAAGAGTATTCTTTAGCAAGTTCTATAAAAAAAAATTCTCGTAGACTTATAGCGGTTGGCAGTGGTTTCAAAACAACTGCATTAAGAACAAGTGAGTCTAGAAAATTACTATCTTGGGGTTTAACAAATACAGAAACTTTTGAAATATCAAAAAAAAATGAAACAATTTTTGAACTTGACACATGGCTTGGTAAAGAAAAAAAAACAAAAGGCTACACTAAAGAAGATGTTTATATTACCATAAATAAAAAAAATTTAAGAGGGTTTGAAGTTTTTTTAGATTACACAGGTCCAATAAAAGCTCCAATTAAAAAAGACGCTGAAATTGCGTTAATTAAAATTTACAACAAAAAAGAACTAGTTAAAAGTGTTCCTCTATACGCTGTCGATCAAGTTAAAAAGATTAACTTTCTACTTAGCCTTTTAACTTCCCTTAATTATATGATTTGGGGAGATGCGTAAAAAAAAATTTTATTTTATAGTTTTCGAAGGTGTTGAGGGCACGGGAAAAAGCTTTCAAATAAATAAACTTTATAAAAATTTAACTAGTAAAAATTTAGAAATTGTTAAAACAAGAGAACCAGGCGGGTCAAGCACAGCCGAAAAAATCAGAAAATTAATTTTTTCAAAAAAATCTGATTTATTTGATAGACTTACTGATTTTTACCTTATGTGTGCATCTAGAAACGAACATATTAAAAAAACTTTATTACCCGCAAAAAAATTAAAAAAAATTGTTATATGTGATCGATTTATAGACTCAACTTATGCATATCAAGTTATTGGAAATAAAATTGATAAAAGATTAAACATCGTAAATCAAAACCACATATTAAAAAAACTTAAGCCGAATTTAACTATAGTTTTAAAGTCTAATTTTAAAACAATCTTTGCAAGAATTCAAAAAAGAAAAAAAATAAACAAATTTGATAAGCTTAAAATTAATTTTTACAAAAAAGCTCAAAATGCATATATAAGCAAAGCAAAAACAAACAAAAATTATTATATATTTGATTCTTCAGAAAACACTCCTGATTTAGAACAAAAAATATTTCAATTAGTCATCAAAAAATTAAAATAATACAAAATGTTAAATATTGAACAAAGTGAATTTCATTCAACTCAATTAATTTCGTTGGATGAATACTTTGATGACATGATAAAACTTTATGACTCAAAATTATTTCCTAAAGTTTTTCTTTTAAATGGAAAAAAAGGGATAGGTAAATTTACTCTCGTCTTTCATTTTCTAAATTATATTTATTCTAAAGAAGAAAAAATACCCTATAATACAAGAGATAAAAAAATAAATTTAGATTCTAAATTTTATAATTCATTATTAAACCAAAATTGTACTGATGTTATTTTTTTTCGTGCATCACAGGGCAAAAATATTAAAATAGATGACGTAAGAAAATTAAAATCAATTCTTACACATACCTCTTTGTCAGATAATCCACGATTTACGATTATAGATGAAGTCGAGTTTCTAAATACTAACTCTGCTAATGCACTTCTTAAAACACTTGAAGAACCCACTGAAAATAATTATTTTATTCTTATTAACAATCAACAAGAAATCCTTCTTGAAACTATTTCGTCTCGTTGTTTAAAAAATAATATTTTTTTAACTATAAAACAAAAAAAAAATATAATTGATTATCTTGTTGAAAAAAATAAAATTATTTTATCTATTAATGATATAGACAATTTAACACCTGGATTACTTTTTAAATACAATGAATTATTGAATAAATACAAAATTATTATGAATGAAAATATTTTATCAAAACTTAACAAACTTTTAAATTTCTATAAAAAAGACAAAGATAAGGACATTATAAATATGTCTATTTTTTTTATTGATAAATTTTTCTTTGAAAAAGTTTTAAAAAATAAAAATAAAATTGATTCTTTATTAACCTTAAAATCGCTAATTGTTAATAAAATTAATGATTTTACAATTTACAATCTTAACGTTAATTCAGTTTTAAACTCCATTGAATTCCAATTAAAAAATGTCAGATAATAATTTTTATATTACAACACCGATATATTATCCTTCAGGAAATCCACATATGGGTCATGCTTATTCAAGTATCGTTGCTGATGTTTTTGCCAGATTTAAAAGGCTGGAAGAAAAAAATGTTTATTTTTTAACGGGTACTGACGAGCATGGTTTAAAAATTCAAAGAGAGGCAGAAAGAAATAAAAAAGATACCAAAATTTTTTGTGAAGAAGTTTCTTTAAAATTTAGAAATTTAACTAAAATACTAAACCTTTCCATAGATGATTTCATACAAACAACTGAAAAACGACATCACGATTCTGTTAAAGCTATATGGAACAAACTTGTTGATTCTGGTGATATATATTTATCTAAATATGCTGGTTGGTATTCAGTTTCAGATGAAGCGTACTATACAGAAGATGAGATATCAACTGAACAAGGAAAAAAAATTGCAAAATCTTCAGGTTCCACGGTTGATTGGTTTGAGGAAGAATCATATTTTTTTAGATTATCTGCATGGCAAGAAAAATTATTAGATCATTATCAAAAAAATCCAAATTTTATTTTACCAAGATCCAGATATAACGAAATTACACAATTTGTTAAAAGTGGTTTAAATGATCTTTCAGTAAGTAGAACTTCTTTTAAATGGGGAGTAAAAGTACCTAATAATGACAAACACATAGTTTATGTTTGGTTGGATGCTTTAACAAACTATCTCAGCGCTCTTAAATATCCTGACACAAACAACAAGCTTTATAAGGATTTCTGGCCCGCAAATATTCATATAATTGGAAAAGATATTCTTAGATTTCATACAGTTTATTGGCCTGCTTTTTTAATGGCAGCAAAGTTACCGCTCCCATTAAAAATATATGGACATGGCTGGATCCTTACAGATGATAAAAAAATGTCCAAATCAATCGGAAATATATTGGATCCAATTGCTATTATTGATAAATATGGCATAGACCAACTACGTTATTATCTCATTAAAGAAGTGTCATTAGGAAATGACGGTAATATATCAATGGAAAATCTTAAAAATTGTATAAACAATGATTTAGCAAACAATTTTGGTAATTTATGTCAACGAGTCTTTAGTTTTATTGAAAGAAACTGCTCAGGTAAATTACCTAAACCCAATAAGTTTGAAGAAATTGATTTAAACTTATTAGATAATTTAACCAATAAAGTAGATGAACTAATAATAGACATGAATAAACAGGATTTGAATAATTATGTAAAGAAAGTTATAGATTTTTCTTTTAGTGCAAACAAATATTTTAACGATTTAGAACCTTGGGCGTTAAAGAAAACAAATATTGATCGAATGAACACTATTCTTTACACAATTGTAACTCAAATAAAAAATATAAGTATTTTATTAAGTCCTATTATCCCGATTAGTAGTACTAAAATTTTAGATATCATGAACTTAAAAATTGAAGATAGGTTATTAAAATCAATAATTAAAAAAAATATTTTTAATCATGATTTAGAATTTAAAAAAACATCAATACTTTTTAAAAAAATAGATAATGATAATTGATTCACATTGCCACTTAGAGTATGAGCCTTTGTCTATCGACCTTGAAAAAGTTGTTGAAAGAGCATTGAATAATAATGTTAAATACTTGCTTAGCATATCTACTACCAATGAAAGTTATTTACGTATTTTAAAAATCATAGATAAATATAAAAACATATACGGTACATACGGAATACATCCTCACGAAACAAAAGATTATAAAAATTTAAAAAAAAATGAAATTATTAAAAAAATAAATTTAAATAATAAAATTATTGGAATAGGGGAGACAGGACTTGATTTTTATTATGAACATTCCGATCCTACGACACAAAAAAATGTTTTTATTGAGCATATTAAAGCTGCTCAAACATTGAATCTGCCTTTAATAGTACACACTAGATCAGCTGAAGAAGACACGTATCAAATTCTTAAATCTGAAAAAAAAAACAAAGATTTTAAAGTTTTAATACATTGCTTTACTGGAAGTAAAATTTTTGCGCATAAATTGATTGATCTTGATTGTTATATTTCTGCTAGTGGTATAGTTACTTTCAAAAATTCAAAAGAATTAGCTGATACCTTTTTATCCTTACCAAATGATAAGATTTTAGTAGAAACGGATTCTCCTTATCTTTCACCGGAACCATTAAGAGGTAAGTCAAACGAACCGTCTCATATTGTTCATACTGTGAATTTTTTATCAAAGATTAAGAATATAAATCCTGACGTTTTTGCAAAAATTACTACTTCAAATTTTTTTAAATTATTTGGACGGCTTAATTGAAAAATAAATTTACAATATTAGGTTGTGGTAGCTCACTAGGCTCACCTTGGATTACTAACTTTTGGGGCAATTGTAACAAACTAAATAAAAAGAATTTAAGAACTAGATGTAGTGCTCATTTTCAATACAAAAATATATCAACTTTAATTGACACATCTCCAGATATTAAGATGCAAATTAAAAATAATAAGATTAAAAACATAGATGCAGTCGTTTATACACACGAACATGCAGATCAAACTTTTGGAATATTTGAATTAAGACCTTTTTTTTGGCAAAACAAAAAAAAAATTAATATCTATGGAAGTAAAAAAACAATTAATATTTTAAAGCGTACATTTGATTTTTGTTTTAAAAAAAAACAAGGCTACGTTCCAATTCTTAAAGCCCATAGTATTAAAAACAGTTTCACTATAAAAAAAGGTAGTAATAAAATAAAAATTGATTCATTCGAAACCCAACATGGATTAACTAAATCTACAGCTTATATTATAAATAAAATTGCTTATTTAAGCGACTGTAGTTTTATACCCAACAAATCTAAAAAACTTTTATACAATCTTGACTATTTAATAATTGATTGTTTGCGTATCAAGTTTCATCCTGGGCATTTTAATCTTGATGCTGCATTGTCTTTAGCAAAAGAATGTAAATCAAAAAAAACTATTTTAACCAATCTTCATGTAGATTTTGACTATAACAAGCTAAAAAAAAAACTTCCTCAAAACGTCATTCCAGCCTATGATGGAATGAGTTTTAATTTTTAATTTCTTTTTCAATAGCTGAGATGAATTTCTTTGAAGATGGTTTAGTTATTGAAGAAAAAGTTTGCGCTACTTTTCCATTTTTACCTATTATAATTTTATGAAAGTTCCATTTAGGTACAGCGCTCGAACCATGATTATCTTTAGCCCAAATAAAAAAAGGATGTGCGTCTTTTCCAATAACACTCATTTTCTCAGTTATAGGAAAATCAATACCAAAAGTTGTTTCGCAAAAATATTTAATATCTTTGTTTGAACCGGGTTCTTGTCTAAAGTTATTAGAGGGTACACCCACAACAATTAGACCCTTGCTCTTGTATTCGCTCCACAATGTTTGTAAACCTTCATATTGATTAGTAAAACCACATCTACTAGCTACATTTACTACAAGTATAACCTTTTCTTTATAGTTTTCTAAGTTGATATTGTTACCTTCTATATCTTTAAAAGAAAACTCAGTAGCAAGTTGGTTGTATTGCGCGTTACCTTTAGAAAAAAAACTAAACATAATTATAAATAATATTAATATTATCTTCATGCGGTGATATTAACAACTTTTATCAAAGCATTAAAGGGTAAAAGAATACAATTATACCGTTCTTTATATTTTTGTTGAAACAACTCTCTAAATGGTTTGTATTTTTTTTTAAGAATAATTTTCTTATTTTTATTAGACAATGTGATTAAGTTTATATCATTTTGCAATCCTTTAATATTTGCTTTTTTTACTATTTTTGAAAGCAAACTAGCAGATGCCTGACAAAATATACACGACTCTGTTTCATAAGACATTCGTTCAATTTTGTTGTTACTTACCTCGATCTGCACGGTAATTTTGTCCCCACATATTTTATTTTTTGATGTAGCTATAAGATTTGAATTTAGTTTATTTCCACAATTACTCGTATCAGATGCAATCTTGATTATTTGGGAGCTAATCATTTTTTTGTAGAAAACATTAATAAAAAATATCCTACTAATGTTGACAATAGTGAGCCACATAAAACTCCAATTTTTACTCCATCTAAATACATTGGAGAGTTAGCAAATGCTAAATTTCCAACAAATAAACTCATTGTAAAGCCTATGCCAGTCAATACAGAGACTGCATATAACGCCATCCAATTTGAGTCGTTAGGTTTTTGAGCAAAATTTAATTTTACTGATACGTATGCAAATAAAAAAACACCTATTTGTTTTCCAAAAAATAAACCACACAGAATTCCAAGTGGTACTGGATTTAGTAATGAGCTTAAATTAATTCCATCCAATGATACTCCCGCATTCGCAAATGCAAACAAAGGCATAATTACGAAAGCAACGTATGGCGCAATAGCATGCTCTAATTTTAATAGTAATGATTTATTTTTATCCTTTTTATCGTGGGGTATTAAAAGAGCAAGGAGAACACCTGCTATAGTTGCGTGAATTCCTGATTGGTGTGTAAACTCCCATAGTAAAATTCCAACAAGTAAATATGGAGTAAAAGCACGTATATTAAATTTATTTAATATTATTAGTGCTAATACAGCAGCCAACATAAGCAACAAATAATAAACCTCAACATTTCCAGAGTAAAAAAATGCTATAATAATTATTGCACCTAAGTCATCAATAATAGCTAACGCAGTTAAAAAAATTTTTAGAGAGATGGGAACTCTTTTTCCCAGTAGTGATAGTACACCTAGTGAAAATGCAATATCCGTAGCAGAAGGGATAGCCCAACCATTTAAAGTTTCTGGAGAATTTATATTAATTATTATATATATTGCTGCAGGAACTGCCATCCCACCAACTGCACCAATTATTGGCAATAACGCTTGTTTTGGGTTTGATAACTCTCCTTGGACTATTTCTCTTTTAATTTCTAAAGAAACCAAGAAAAAGAAAACTGTCATCAAAACATCGTTTATCCAATGAATAATACTTAGTTTTAACGAAAAACTTCCTATTCCTAAGCTCAAGTATTTTTGCAATGTATTAAAGTAGACATCTTCAAAATTACTATTACTAATTATTAAGGCGATAGTTGCGGCAAATAATAAAATTAAACCAGAAGCAGATTCTAATTTAAAAAACTCTTTAAATGGTTTTGTAAGGATATTAATCATCCGTTAATTTATATCTCCAATATATATTCCCAATGATAACGCTGTTTCAACCAAAGCATCATTTCTTTCTACGTTTTTATAGGTAGAAATAGCATCGGCTATTGGTACGTCAACGACTTTTCTATCTTTCCAGGCAACCATTCTGTCAAATTTTTTTTGCTGTAAAAGATCTACGGCGTACACACCAAATGCACTAGCTAAAATTCTGTCATTGTGAGTGGGTGCAGCACCTCTTTGTACGTGACCTAAAGCTGTAACTCTGCATTCTATGTCAGTTTTTAACATAATTTCATTTGCAATGTATTCTCCAATTCCTCCAAGACGTTTTTGACCGTCTTTATACTCATGAATAACCTTTTTACCATTCTCTTTTTTTACTGCTTCAGCCACAACAACTAATGAATGTTTTAAATTATTTTTTTTCATTTTATTTAGTTTGTTAATAATCCCTTCAATTGAATACTTAATTTCAGGAAGTAAAATTATATCTGCGCCTCCAGCTATACCAGAACTTAAAGCTATATGACCAGCGTCTCTGCCCATAACTTCCAGAATCATTGAACGACTATGACTAACAGCGGTTGAATGTAAATTATCTAGTGCTTGGGTTGCTACTTGAACAGCAGTGTCAAAACCAATTGAACCTTCTGTAGCACCAACATCATTATCAATAGTTTTTGGAATTGCTACAATATCTAAATTACCTTTCTTGGCTAAATCCTGTAAAATTTGCATACTTCCATCACCCCCGATAATAATTAAACCATCTAATTTAAGCTGATTGTATCCGTCAATTATCATTTGTGCTTGATCAATTAATTTTCCATTTTGATCTACAGAATTAATTGTACTCGCTTTATTTGTTGTACCAAGAAAGGTGCCACCTTGTTTTAGTAAATATCCAGAAAAAGTTTCACTGGTTAGCTCAACATAATCAATAGGTCGTTGTAAAAAGCCAGTAGTTCCATTTTTAATTCCAAATACTGTCATATTGTACTTATTTTTTGCTCTAAAAAATATAGATCTAATTGCAGCATTAAGCCCACCACAATCTCCGCCACTTGTAAGAATACCAATTTTTTTAATCATAAATTTTTTTATTATATTTTAAACTTTTATATTTTTATTATCAAAAATCAAAAAAGAATTAATAGATTTAGTTATAATTCTTCTTCTTTGCTGTCTTTAAATTTAATTAAAAATAAAAAAATTTATTAATTTTATTATTTTTAAAAGAATTAATATTAGAACAAAAAAGAGGTTTTTTCTTCTTTTTAATTGTATATAAGGAAATTAATACTTATTTATTGAATTTTAAATATAAAGAATTATAAGTTCATTTAGTAAGGATTGATAATACCAAAAAAAATAATGAAAAAAGTAGTTATTATAGTTCCAGCAAGATTTGGCTCCACTAGATACAGAGGCAAGCCACTAGTAAAAATCTTAAATAGAGAAATGGTTTTAAGAGTCGCTGATATTTGTGCAAAAGTTGTTGGGGTAAAAAACCTTTTTATAGCCACAGATAGTAAAAAAATTTCTAACGTAGTTAAAAAAGCAAATTATGCTACAATAATGACATCTAGCAAGTGTTTAACTGGTACAGACAGAGTGGCAGAAGCGGCCATGAAGATTAAGTCTTCAATTTTCATAAATGTACAAGGTGATGAGCCAACTATAAATCCAGTTGATATAAGAAAAGTTATAGCTGCAAAACTCAAATTTCCCAATCATGTTATATGTGGATACGATAAAGTACATAAATTTGAAAATCCACAGAGCACCAATCTACCAAAAGTTGTTGTGAACAAAAGTCATGAACTAATCTATATTTCTAGAGCCCTAGTGCCTGGAAAAAAAAATAATGAAAAAATTACATATCACAAACAAGTTTGCATTTATGCTTTTAACAAAAGAGAATTAAAAAAATTTTATACACAAAAGAAAAAAAGTGAAACTGAACAAATAGAAGATATTGAGATATTAAGATTTTTTGATTTAAATATAAAAATTAAAATGGTTAAACTAAACTCGAATTCAGTTGCTGTTGATGAAATTAAAGACGTTAAAAAAGCTGAAAAATTAATAAAAAAATATCAAAAATAATAAATTACAATCTTTTGTTTTGATCAAAGGCTCTCTCGTTTACCAAACATTTAACTTTATGATGTGCACATAGTTAATTAACTATTATTGACAACAATTTATGAGTTAAGTTAAAGCACCAATCCTCTCAATACATTTCCAATAAAATCTTAAAATATGCCTATTTAAGTTACTTTTCTTACCTATGTTATAGTTGAAATGCATTTAATTCACTATATAAATGCAGCAATCGGGGCGTAGCGCAGCCTGGTAGCGCATCTGGTTTGGGACCAGAGGGTCGCAGGTTCAAATCCTGCCGCCCCGACCACTAAAGTTTAAAAAAAATTTTTTTTAACAACTATTTAAA
>Ga0115004_10003779_pt1 | contig 12232 bp, 12 predicted proteins | sample ArcticOcean_MG_C_10_FD_88737 | JGI IMG/M metagenome (GOLD analysis project Ga0115004, IMG submission 88737) | Marine microbial communities from western Arctic Ocean - ArcticOcean_MG_CB11_90 | ecosystem: Environmental > Aquatic > Marine > Oceanic | place: Arctic Ocean: Canada Basin | collected...
AAAAGCAACAACTGAAGGAGTTGTTCTTGCACCTTCCGCATTTTCTAAAACTTTGGGCTGGCTACCCTCCATAATTGATACACATGAATTTGTTGTTCCTAAATCTATTCCTATAATTTTGCTCATAATTTAAACCTACCCTTCATATAAGTGTTAATTTTTAATCTACAAGTTCTGACAATATTATTAATTGTCTGAATTTTCTTTATTTACCTCATTTTTATCTTCTTTATTTTCAGTTTTCTTTGAAACCCCTACTAGAGAAGGTCTAAGCAACCTATCTTTCATCATAAATCCTTTTTGAATTTCTTGAACAATTGTGCCAGATTCTTTTTGATCATCATCAATTTCCATCATGGCTTGATGAAGATTTGGATCAAGTTTTTTACCAACGGAATCTACAGGAATAATTCCATTTTTTGACAAAATAGAAACCATATCTTTATTTATAATATCAAAATGTTCTAAGGTTTTTCTTAAAGCTTCCGAATTTTTTAATGTTTCATCATTTTCTAATATTTGTTTTGATCTTTCCAAATTATCAATTAAATTTAAAGTTTCTTTAGCAAAAGCAAAACCACCATAACTAAAAGCATCCTCCCTTTCTTTTTCAAACCTTCTTCTTTGGTTTTCCATTTCAGCAAAGGTTCTGGTCAACCTGTCTTCTAGGTTCAATATTTTTTCTTCAGGGGTAATTTCCTTTATTTCATCAATATCATCTGAAGTATTTTTTTTACTAACATTGTCCTGTTCTTCAAGAACAACTTCTTTAGGCTCATTATCTTGGTTCTCAATATTAATGTTTTGATCTTTTTTCATTGATACACATATGGTATGAAATTTGATAATTGCTAGATGTTAAAAAATAAAATTATAAAATTACTGGTAGGAACAAATAACCAAGGAAAATTGAAGGAAATTAGGGATTTATTGCCTAAAACCCTTAAAATTTATTCCCCCTCAAAATTTAAAATCAAGAGTCCTATTGAAAATGGAAAAACTTTTAAAGAAAACTCTCTAATTAAAGCAAAGTATTTTTTTAAGAAATCCAAAATGGCATGCCTAGCTGACGATTCAGGACTTGAAGTAGATCTTTTAAAAGGTGAACCTGGTATTTTTTCTGCTAGATGGGGTGGAAAACATGGTGATTTCAAAAAGGCGATGAATAAAGTTTTTAAAGAATTAGACAAAAAAGACAATGATTGGAAAAATAAAAAAATTAAAGCAAGGTTTGTTTGCGCTCTAACAATTTATCAGTTAAATAAAAAAATAATAAGCTCGGTTGGAAAAATTGAGGGATACATTTCCACCACAATGAAAGGAAAAAATGGTTTTGGTTATGATCCCATTTTTATACCAGTAGGCAAAAAAATTACTTTTGGTGAAATGAAACCATCTCAAAAATACAAAATAGATCACAGATCTAAAGCTTTTAAAAAGATTAAAAAATTTTTTTAAAAGCTTTATCTTCTACTTTATAAAAATTTAGGATATGATTAATTTTATTATCTTTAATTTCAAATATTCCAACCTTTCCTTTAAATAAAGTTTTTTTGATAAAAATTTTTTCATCTACGATGAGGTCATTTAAAAGTATTAAATAATAAACAAGTCCAACCAAATCAAAGCTTAAGAAAGATAATTGGTTGGGGTATTGATTATATTTTTCGAAATACTCAGATGAAAAATCTTCATAATTTTTTTTATTTATTGATGGAAAATATAGTGGCTGTGAACTAGTTTCTTTAAGTAGAGACTCGTCAAACCATTGATTAAGAGTTATAAAATATTTTTCCTTAGGAGAAATATCGGTATACAATAGAGAAGTTGTTACACTTTTTAAACTTTGATCAAAGTCTGCAATTATTATAGAATCAAATTTTACGCCCCCAAGAGTATCCCTTTTTTTTAATCTTTCAATTAATTTTTCTTTATTATTTTCATCTGACTCTTCTAGTCTTTTTATTTCGTCTTCAAGGTTTTGTTTTCTTTTTTTATAATTTGTTATTTTTTCAATTTGATTTGTAAGTTTTGTTGGGTCAGTATTGTAGATATAATTTTTTATTATCTTTATTTTAGAATTAGATATGGCTAGCTTAACTTCATTTTTATAATTAACGTCAGGAGTTAAAAATATAGTTTTTTTAATTTCATTTAATTCTATAAATTTTTGAATTGCATTTAACTGAGAGGTAGCATTTATTCCAGCATTAATAATATTTCTTGAACTATTATCACTCTTGTTTGTTAATGATAAAAAAGTTAATTCACTTAATTCATCAAGGTAAATTAAACTTTCATTAAAGACTGGTCCAATAACTATTTTTATACCTAGCTCAATCAATTCCTTTGCTGACCTTAAGGTGATGTCGGGACTCGATGCGGTATCTTTTGGGATAATTTCGATTGATAAATTATTTATTTGATTGATGGCTAGCCTTGTAGATTTAATTATGGATTGACCAATTTCAGAATTTTTACCTGTTAATGGAATAAGCAATCCAATTTTAATTTTTTTTTCAGCAAATACGCCATCTACTGAAAATGAAAAGATTAAAGTTAACAATAATATAATTTGAATAGTTTTCTTCATTTTAATGTTATTATAAAGGTTATAACTTGATGAATCTAAATACTGAAAACAAAAATAATAAAATCAAAAAGTGCCTATATATTGTTGCTACTCCAATAGGTAATTTAAGTGATATTACTCTGAGAGCCCTAGAGGTGCTAAAAAAATCTGATTATATATTGTGTGAAGATACACGTATTTCAAAAAATTTATTGGATAGATATGAAATTAAGTCAAAACTTATTTCAAATCATAAATTTAATGAAAAAAAAAATTTAACTAAAATAATAGATATTTTAAAATCAGATTATATTGTTTCACTAATTTCTGATGCTGGAACTCCTTCAGTTTCAGATCCTGGAGCAATTCTAATTAATGAGTGTTTGCTAAATAAAATTGATATTTTTCCGATACCAGGCTCTTCTGCTGTTTCAACTGCTGTTTCAATCAGTGGGTTTAGTGAAAAATATTTTTTTTATGGTTTTTTTCCAGAAAAAATCAGCAAACTAAAAGAGGATTTCGAAAAATTATCAAATTTAGATAGCTGTATTGTTTTTTTTATTTCTCCTCGAAAATTTAATAAATCTATAAAAGATATTAAGCAGCACTTTTCTGGTAGAAAAATTTTAATATGTAGAGAAATGACAAAATTTTATGAAGAATATCTAAGAACTAATATTGATGACCTTGAACCTTTTAAATATGATCCAAAAGGAGAGTTAACAGTTGTTATTTCTGAAAAGAAAAAAATAAAAAATTCATCGATAATACTAAAAGAATCTGATAAAAAAAATATTCATAAAATGATTAAAAAATTAAGTATTAAAGATATTACTGATTTAATCAGTCAAAATAACAATGTGTCTAAAAAAGAAATTTATAATTATTGCCTAAAGTTAAAAAATGAAAAATAGAATTATTTTAATAGCTTTTTTATTTTTAATATTAACAGGATGTGTTGGAATTAGCTCAAAGGGCATTTTTGGGTCCGGTGTTAGTATTGCCCTAGATCCCAGGTCTTTAGGAACTCAAATAGATGATTCTGTAATGCAAAAAAGTTTATCTACAAGATTGTTATTAAAAGAAAAAAGCTATTTATTATCAATAAGCACAAAAGTTTTAGATGGCAGAATCTTTTTAACAGGAAAGGTTAATGATCCAGAGGAAAAACTTCAAATTACAAAATTAGCATGGGAAACTAGTGGTGTTAGATCAGTAAAAAATGATATTAAAATTAAAGAAGATTTTAATTTTAAACAATCAGCTAAAGACTTATTAATAACAGCACAATTACGAACAGCTCTAATATTCAATAAACAAATCAAGGCAGCAAATTATCAAATTGATACTTATAAAAAAAAGATATTTATCTACGGCATTTCTTTAACAGCAGACGAGAGAAGAGAAGTGATAAATGAAGCAAAAGAGATACCTGATATTAAAGATGTTATAGCGAGTATTGTTTTGGTTGAAAACTTAAGAATTCAAAAAGATTAATTTTTTTTATAATCAATAACATCAGCAGAATAAGCGGCAACCGAAGCTAAATTTATTATCTCAGATGTAGATGATCTTAAAGGAGCGATCTCAATTGGTTGACCTAGGCCAATTAGAAGTGGACCAATAACTTTTGTATCACCCAAACTCTTCATCATTTTATAAGAAATAGCAGCACTATGTTGTCCGGGCATTATTAATATGTTTGCATTTCCAACAATACTTGAAAAAGGATAAAGCTCTTTGTATTCTTCATTAAGAGCTACATCTGGTTGCATATCTCCATCAAAATCAAAATCTACACTCTTATTTTTTAAGATTTCAACAGCTTTTTTTATATGTTTAGTTCTACTAGTAAGAGGTTGACCAAAAGTGGAATGAGAAACGAAAGCAACTTTAGGAACAATACCAAACATCCTAACTACTCTAGCAGAAGATAGCGCAATTTCTGCAAGCTCTTCAGAGCTTGGATATTCATTCACACTAGTATCTCCCACAAAAATAGTTTTTCCTTTAGAGACAACCATATTTAATCCAAACATTATTTCACCAGGCCTTGGAGCTATTACTTGCTTAATTTTATCTAAGGATGCTCCAAATCTTCTAGTATTTCCAGTGACAGCACCATCTGCATCACCACAAGCAACCATACAGGATGTCCATATAACACGATCATTTCTCACAAGTCTGTCACAATCCCTCTCTAGAAGACCTTGTTCCCTTTGCATTTTTTCAAATAAGTAGGCCACATACTTTTCTCTCTTTTTTGAGTCTTGAGAGTTTGTTATTTCGATTTCAAAATTTTCATTGTAGCCAATTTCTTTTATTCTCTCTCTTATCTTTTCTTTTTTACCAACCAAAATTGGAATGCCTAATTTTGAATTTTTAAATGCTATTGCAGCTTTAAGAGTATTTTCATCTTCACCATCAGCAAAAACTATTCGTTTTTGATTTTTCTTAATATAGGAATTAATACCCTGCATTATTGTAACAGATGGATTAAGTCTTTGTTTAAGTTGCTCCTTGTAAACTTCAAAATCTTTTATATCTATTCTTGCAACGCCACTATCCATGGCTGCTTTTGCAACAGCTGAAGGAATTACGCTAATCAATCTTGGATCAAATGTTGATGGAATAATATAATTCTTTCCATATCTAGGGCGATCCCCTCCCATTGCAGCCACAACTTCATCTGGAACATCTTCTCTTGCTAATTTTGCTATTGCATTTGCGGCAGCGACTTTCATTTCTTCGTTAATTGTTTTGGCTCTGACATCAAGCGCACCTCTAAAAATATAAGGAAAACCAATCAAATTATTTACTTGATTAGGATAATCTGATCTTCCGGTTGCAATAATTGCATCATCTCTAACTTCTCTTATTTCTTCAGGAGTTATTTCTGGGTCTGGATTGGCACAAGCAAAAATTATTGGGTTTTTTGCCATTTTTTTTACCATCTCTTTTAAAAGTGCACCCTTTGCAGAGAGCCCTAAAAAAACATCAGCACCTTGAATAGCTTCATCCAAAGTTCTATGCTTTGTTTCTATGGCGTGAGACGATTTCCATTGATTTAAACCCTCTCTACCACGATAGATTATACCCGTCCTATCTACCATGGTTATATTTTTTTGGGGCACTCCGCTATTTTTGAATAAGTTAGTACAAGCCATAGCCGATGCTCCTGCACCATTCACAACCACCTTAATTTCTTTAATTGATTTACCAGATATATCTAGGGCATTAATTAATGCTGCTGTTGTAATTATTGCAGTTCCATGTTGATCATCATGAAAAACTGGAATATCTAAAATTTCTTTTAATTTTTCCTCAATTACAAAACAATCAGGAGCTGCTATGTCTTCTAAATTAATTCCGCCAAAACTACATGCAAAATTTTTTATACTATTAATAATTTCATTTGAATCATTAGAATCAATTTCTAAATCAATAGAATCTATATCTGCAAATCTTTTAAACAGAATAGCTTTTCCTTCCATAACGGGTTTAGAAGCAAGCGCACCCAAATTACCCATCCCCAAGATTGCAGAGCCATTACTTATAACCGCAACTAAATTTCCCTTTGATGTATAGTCGTATGCAGCATCTGGATTTTCATAAATTGCCTTAACAGGAGCCGCAACACCAGGAGAATAAGCTAGTGCCAAATCTCTCTTTGTTGTCATTGGTTTTGAGGAATTAATCTCGATTTTCCCAGGTTTATTATGACTGTGGAATTCTAAAGCCTCTTTATCAGTGTAATGATCTATTTTAGTTTTTTTCATTTATGTTAATTAGGTATACAATTGGAGCAAATTTATGACTAATATGATTTATGAACCTTATTAAGTCAACAGGCACATTTAGTTTTTTTACATTAATAAGCAGATTATTAGGCTATGTGAGAGACGTACTAATAGCAATATTTCTTGGTGCAGGACCTTTGGCCGATATTTTCTTCGTTGCATTCAGAATACCCAGCACATTCAGAAGACTGTTTTCAGAAGGGACATTTAATGCAGCATTTGTTCCTAGCTACTCATCTTTATTAAAGAAAAAAAAACAGTCAGAAAATTTTGCTAATGATATTTTTAATTTACTTATTTTGGGATTATTTTTTTTAGTACTTGTTGTTGAAATACTAATGCCATTATTTGTGTTTCTGATTGCACCAGGGTTTGAGGGAGACTCACAAAAGATGGAATTAGCCATAACTATGACCAGAATTACCTTCCCTTTTTTATTGTTTGTAAGTTTGTCATCTTTCTTTTCTGCAATATTAAATTCTCACAACAAGTTTGCTATTGCATCAGCAGCACCAATTATTTTGAACATTGTTTTAATTGGAGTATTATTTTTTGGTAAGATTTTAAATGATCAATTGGTATATTATTTATCGTATGCAGTTACTTTATCAGGAATGCTACAGTTTATTTTCTTATATGTTTTTGTAAAAAAGTATTTTTCTTTTAAATTAAAAATGCATATTAAAATAAATGAAAAAATAAAAATTTTTTTTAAAAAACTATTACCAAGTATTTTTTCCTCTGGTGTTACTCAAATAAATATTTTAGTAGGAACAATCATTGCATCTTTTCAGGCTAGTGCAGTATCTTATCTCTATTATGCAGATAGAGTTTATCAAATAAATCTAGCGATCGCTGGGATTGCAATAGGAACAGTAATACTGCCTCAGCTTTCCAAACATGTGCAGAATAAAAAAAAAAAAAAAATAGATTTGATTCAAAACAAAGCTTTAGAGCTAAGCTTATTTTTAAGCATACCAGCAGCAATCGCTTTATTAATTGCTTCAGAGGAGATTATGTCTTCTTTATTTGGATATGGATCATACGATGAAGAAAGTGTAAAAAACTCTGCAAATGCCTTATTTTACTTTGCGATTGGATTGCCAGCATTTTCTTTGATCAAGGTTTTTTCTACCTTTTTTTTTGCAAGACACAACACTAAAATTCCATTTTATATTTCTTTAGCATCAGTTTTATTAAATATTATTATTAGTATTACTTTTTTTAAAGAAATTGGTTTCTTGATTATACCTCTTGCAACAACAATATCTTCTTGGTTCAACGCAATTTTTCTATTTATTTTTTTGAAACAACAAAATTTATTTAGTTTTAATTTAATTTTTTTAAACAGAATAATAAAAATTATTGTTGCATCAATATTAATGGGAATATTTATTAATTATTTAATTAATTTTTTAGATAATAAAATGATTTATGAAGAAATTTTTAAATCTGCGTATCTTATGGGAACAGTAATATCGGGACTAACATTCTATATTGTGATAGCAATATTCATCAAAGCTTTTAAAATTAGCGATATTAATCTAAAGTATTGATTATGACAAAAAAGATTTTTTCAGGTGTTCAGCCAACAGGAAACCTGCATTTAGGAAATTATTTAGGGGCAATTAAAAATTTTGTAGACTTACAAAATGACAAAGAAAATGAATGCATCTTTTGTGTTGTAGATCTTCATGCAATAACAGTTAAACAAGACCCAAAAGAATTAAAAAAAAACATACGAGAGACAGCAGCAACATTTATAGCCAGTGGAATAAATCCTATTAATAATATAATTTTTAATCAATCTATGGTTTCAGCACACTCTGAAGCAGCTTGGATTTTAAGTTGTGTTTCAAGAATTGGCTGGCTTAATAGAATGACACAATTTAAAGAAAAAGCTGGAAAAGACAAAGAAAATGCTAGCATTGGTCTTTACTCCTATCCTGTTTTAATGGCTGCAGACATTTTATTATACGATGCATCACACGTGCCTGTAGGTGATGATCAAAAACAACATTTGGAGTTGTGTAGAGATATTGCTCAAAAATTTAATAACGATTTTAATGCAGTAGATTTTCTAAAAGTTCCAGAACCTCTAATACAAAAACAATTTTCTAGAATTATGAGTCTTAAAGATGGAATGAAAAAAATGAGCAAATCAGATCCTTCAGATTTAAGTAGAATTAATCTTACAGATGAAAAAGATACAATATTTAATAAGATAAAAAAAGCAAAGACAGACCCTATGTCTATGCCAAAGGACATCAAAGATTTAACCCGAAGACCCGAAGCAGAAAATTTATTGGGGATATACTCAAGTCTAAGGAATCAAAAGTTAGAAAATTCAGTAAATGAATTTGAGGGGAGGCAATTTTCAGAATTTAAAGAAAAACTATCACAAGCTCTAATTGAAAAAATTGAACCAATATCAAAAGAAATAAAAAAATTATTAAATGATGAAAAGTATTTAGATGAAATTTTATTAAAAGGCTCTGAAAAAGCAGACAAGATTGCCTCAAAAAAAATCAAAGAAATTAAAGAACTAGTAGGTTTTTAATAAAATTTATTAATTAGTATTATTTTTAATATTAATCATTATAAATAATTTATGTATGTGCAAACAGAAATAACACCAAACCCTAATTCACTGAAATTTCTACCGGGAAAAACGGTATCTAACAACGGTTCTTTTGAAGTAACCAAAAAAGAAGAAGTGGATAACGAATTAGTCAGAAATATTTTGTCCATAAACGGAGTAACAGGAGTATTTTTGGGTGCAGATTTTTTATCTATTAACAAGAATGAAGACATAAATTGGGAAGATATTAAACATATAGCCATTTCATTAATTAATGATTTTTACTCAACAGGAAAAGAATTTGTTATTGAAAGTGGATTGTCTGGAGAAAAAAAACAAGAACACAACGAAATTGAAAAAAAAATTATAAGTATTTTAGAAAAAAAAATTAGACCGGCTGTTGCAAAAGATGGAGGAGATATTAAATTTAAAGAATTTAAAGATGGAATTGTAAAAGTAGAATTACAAGGAAGCTGCTCGGGATGTCCAAGCTCAACTATGACCCTTAAACAGGGTGTTCAAAATCTTCTGTGTCATTATTTGCCTGAAGTAAAAGAAGTAGTTGCAATATAATTATTATGAAAAACAAAATTACTATTTTAGAGATTAAAGAGTATTTAAAAAAAAAAGGCTTTGTAGTAAGCAAAAAAAAAAATAAAGAAAAAGAAAATAATTTTATTACTTTATCGAAAACTTTTTTAACTAGCCTAATAATAATAGCAATCTTTTTTATTACACCATTGGCAATTAATTTTACAAAAAAAACTATAATTTTTTCTAAAGATTTTGAAAATAATTCGAAAAATAATCTTAAAAAACTCTTAGAAAATAAAAGCACCAAACTAGATGATGGTTTAAATCAAAATTTTTTGTTCGAAGATGTTTTAGAGTTTGATGAGCAGCCAATTGATTCTGTAAGATTGAGTGCTTCAACGATTGAAGAATTATTTAAATCAACAAATTATAATATAGATGATGTAAGAAAAAATAAATTAGTTAAACCAATCTCACTTACATTGTTGCCAGAAGAAATAAAGCGAATAGAAAATACAAAAAAAAGAAAAAACTTATTTATTCAAATAATTTTGCCATTAGTGATAAAAGAAAATAACAGTATCAAATTAGATCGAAATAAACTTTTTATTATTTTAAATAAAAATAAAAATACAAAAGCAGAAAGTAATTGGTTAGATTCTAAATTTAAACAATATGGTGTAATTAATAACGACTTAGCGACATTAAAGATTAGAATGGATGAGGTACCAGTTTCCATGGCTATTGCACAGGCAGCAAAAGAAACAGGATGGGGTACATCAAGATTTGCACAAGAGGGAAATGCATTGTTTGGTCAGTGGACGTGGTCTGGAGAAGGAATAAAGCCAGCTGGAGCAGACGATGATAGCACGCACAAAGTTATGAAATTTAAAGTATTACAAGCTTCTGTAAAAGCTTATCAAAGAAATTTAAATACACACCCCACTTATAAAGATTTTAGAAGTGCTAGAGCCGATTTAAGAGATAAGGGTCAAAAACTTAATAGTATGATTCTCACTAAATACCTTGATAAATATGCAGAAACGGGAAAAGAATATGTTAAAATTTTACAACAAATAATAAGACAAAATGACTTAGAAGATTTTGATGACGCTAAATTATTACCAATGAGTATTGACTTAGAGAGTTTAATTTAATTTTGTTTAACAGAAAATTGAACTCCAAACCATCTCCAAACTCCATTATCATTTAAAGAACAATTAACTCTACCTCTACGAAAAAGAAATTGATCTCTAAAATTTATACGTAATATATTTTTATCAAAATTAGTTTCAGATTTATCCCACTTATTACCCTCGTCTGAAAAACAATTAATATTATTTAAATTTTTTTGTTCATCAAAAAATTCTACAGAAAATTTAGGAGGATTATTCACAGTTAGATATTTTTCATTTGGATATAAAGTTTTGTATTGTAAGGGATGAAGATTAATCAAAAATTTAAATCTTTTTAAATCTCCATATTTTTCATTAATTGGAAATCTAGGTAGTTCATGGGGATCTTTATTAATGTCAATTACACCAGAGTGCTGACCAAAAGAAAATTTAAAATTTTTAGCTATATGTTTTTTAATAAAATTGCTGTACTCGCCAAACGGATAAGAGAAAAAAAAAGGATTATATCCTAAATTATTATTAAAAGTTGCTGATGCGGTATTAATATCATTTATAAAATCTTCATTTTTTAGACCCACTAAATAATCATGTGCATGAGAATGATTTCCTATATAAGCAAAAGATTCTTTTTCCACTTCTTTTATTTGTTTCCAGGACATGTAGCCATTTTTCCCAACTACTTCAGTGGAAACAAAAAGAATGAATGGAATTTTTTCTTTTTTTAAATAAGGCCACGCAACTTCATAAAATGAAAAAAAAGCATCATCTATAGTAATAAGTATTTGTTTTTCTTTTTTTTCAATATAGAAATTTTTTTCTAAATCACCAGGGTCATAAAAATTATATTTTAAATTTCTTATTATTTTGATTTGTTGTTTAAAAATATCCATCTGAATATTGGTTGAGGGATATTTATTTTCATCAAATCTATGATACATCAGAGAAAGAATGCCCATGTCATCAGAATAATATTTGATATTATGTTCTTCTGCATTAGAGTTAAAAGAAAATATATATATTATAATGAATAACTTGATAGTTGATGCCACTAGAGATAAAATTTTTTTAACATTCATTGTTACAGGAAATATTTATACTTGTAGTCACATAAATAGTAAAATCAATTTTGAAAAATTGATGATGTTGATTAGTGACTTTTTGAAAATTAACAAAAAATCTTTAGGTGATATAGATGCAATTTATGTTAATAGAGGTCCAGGGAGCTTTGCGGGTATTAGAAATTCACTAGCAACAATTAAAGCGTTATTTTTAACAAGAAATATTGACTATTATTGCTTTAGTTTTGATGATTTTAAAGAATCTGGCACCACTAAATACGAAGATGTGCCAGAGTTATGCAAAAAATTTAAAATTAAAAAGAATTTGATTAATCCTATTTATTTAAGTTAAAATTAATTATGTCAAAAAATATTGAACAAAAATGTTTAGCAAAAGGAGTTAAGCTTACAGATCAAAGAAAAATTATTGCTAAAGTTATGTCAGAATCGAAAGATCACCCCGATGTAGACGAGCTTTATAATAGGGTTTCAAAAATAGAGTCAAAAATTAGCATTGCAACAGTTTATAGAACGGTAAAACTATTTGAAGA
>Ga0115004_10003783_pt1 | contig 12230 bp, 17 predicted proteins | sample ArcticOcean_MG_C_10_FD_88737 | JGI IMG/M metagenome (GOLD analysis project Ga0115004, IMG submission 88737) | Marine microbial communities from western Arctic Ocean - ArcticOcean_MG_CB11_90 | ecosystem: Environmental > Aquatic > Marine > Oceanic | place: Arctic Ocean: Canada Basin | collected...
ATGAACTACAAAGTAAAATCCCGCTATCAAACTTATTATGACGGCGAAGACTCTCAAGAGGCGTATCAAATGCTCACCACCTTAAAGCAAGGCGGCATGACTAACATTAAAATGACCCCTGATTTGTCAGCAAAAGGTTTTTTAGCTGATTTTGTGGTTATTAAAAATAAGCTGATTTTCAGCAATGAATACGCTGCTACACTTGTTAATGAGTACCTTGGTAGATACGAAACACCTGTGGAATTCATTGGCAAAGAGATAATTGTTTTAAATGACAAATTTCTTTCAAAAATTGTATATTTGACGGAGGAATTATTTAAAAAACCTGCTGAAATTACAAAACTTGCGAAAAATAAACTTGGTATTACCAATGATATAAATAAGTACCACGTTTCCTTGCAAGGGGGCGAGAAAAAGCACATATTTGCATATACCAAAGCCCATGCAATAGCACAGGCACAAAAAGCAACAGACACAAAAATTATAAACGTCAAACAAATATAAAATGGCTGACATATCTACAAAACTTAAACAACTTCGCTCTCTTTATTCTAAAATGCCCGAAGGTGGAGGTAAGCAAGCCGTGGCGCAAAAAATCGCCAAATTAGAGGCATCCCAACCAAAAGAAGTGGTAGAGGTGAAGGAAGAGGTAAAGGAAGAGGTAATTAAAAAGCCCAAAGCCCCTAAAAAGACATCCAAAGGAAAAGAGATGCGCCACGTTTTTGAGAAAAAAGTAGACGGAGGTAAAGAGGTTAAAGTGGTAATGGCTACGTCTGTTGACTTGGCTAAAGAGGCTATGCAAGAATCGGGATTCGATTATAACAGAACAATTTCTCGTGGGAGAAGCCCGAAAGAAGGATTTGTTGCTTCGGGAAAACCAAAAAAAATAAAAGAAACCAAAGGAACTAAAAGACCAACAAAAGCCACACGCGATGAAATGGCAAAAGCCGCAGGTATGACACCTGAAAAGGCGGAAAAAGTGGCAAAAAAAGTTTCTTCAGCAAAAAAAAGAGGGCGAAAGCCTGCTAAACACAACTCTTATTTGTTTGAGATGCCTATGAAAACCCAAGCGGGAAAGGTTAAAAGAAAGGTAATTGTAGCGACAAGCGAAGAGTCAGCACAAAAGCAGGCAGGAAGAAACTATACTTTTATAAAAGAATTAAAAGCAGGAGAAAAGCCAAAGACAGGCATCCAATCCGTTAAAGATTTTGTTGCGCCACCCCCAAAGAAGCGTGGACGCAGACCAAGACCGAAGACTCAAGCCGAGATGGATAGAATGTCAGACCTGTATTCTAAGTTAGGCAAGAAGGTAAAAGGACAAAAAAGTAAAAAAAGTAAGGTTGCAAAAAAGCCTAAAGCCCCTAAAAAGACATCTAAAAGTTCTGCCCTAATAGACCTCTCTGAATTACAAAAGGCTCTAATAGCTTTGAAAAAATTGGCGGGTTCAGTTAAGGAAATGTCCAAAACCCTTGCATTGGGAATTAGTGAACTTGATAAAATGTATGATAATTTTTCCAAAAATTATGCAAAAGGTGGTTCTACCTACGCACACGGTGGAGCGGTAGAGGGTCGCTACGAGTCAATATACGATTTTATCGAAACAAACAATTTAGAGGAAGAAGCTAATAGGCTTTTTGGTCAAGATTGGGAGGCTGACGATGATATGGAAATGATTAGAGAGTTAGCGGGAGTTAATTATGACGTAGGTGAAATTGACTATGAAACCGAAAGAGATGAGAGGGCTGATGATTATATAGAAGTAAAAAGATTCGCAAAAGGTGGTTCTACCTACGCAGAGGGTGGCTATATTGAAGAAACTGAATCCTATTATACAAAAAAAGAAATAGATGAAATTATAAAAAAATATGGTATCAATTCAATGACACATAAGTCTATAACGCTGCCTAAAAACTTTAATTGGAAAAAAGCCGAACTACTTCGTATGCAAACCCCTACTGAATTAGAAAGAGATGGAAATAATTGGTTGGAGAGGAATGGCTATGATGCAAAAAAATATGGATTAGCCCCAAACCCTAACTATGGTAAAAACCCCATATTATTAAAAGATGCTTATGGACTTGATGATGAGGGCTATTTTCAGCTTTTATCTATGTATGAAAGAACCCCTAAGACAATACAAGAACTAAAAGAATTTATTTATCCCTATCATTTGGCAAAAGGTGGTTCTACCTACGCAGAGGGTGGAGGATTAAAATCTAACCATTATTTTAATGTTGTTTATAAGAATGTTGAAAATGGAGACGTTATTGTAGAGGACGAATTTCTCTACTATGGTGCAAGTAGAGATGCCGCAAGAAAAGACGCTAAAGATTTTTTAGAAGAAAATAAGTTTAATGCGTTAGAAAGATTAGAAGAGGAGGGTTATGGCTCTATGGACGAAGACGAAGTAAGTTTTGAAATTACCGATTAATGGGAAGAAGTAAATCACAAAGAGGGGCGTTAGCTACGGCAATAACTTTCAGTTTTTTTATGGGAGAGGCTATTATCCATTATAATATGGGACAAAAGGCAGATAATCCTGACCATACTTACAAGTTACCCCCATTACCTCAACTTGCTAAAATGGGCGTAGTAGTGGCGGTATTTAGTATTTTAAGTGGAGCGGTAATTGGCATGGTGGATTAATGTGAATAATTAAATTTGTTTTTTATATTTTTTTCGGTAAATTTACATTCACTATAATTCACCAATGGCAAGATTTCCCCACGAGTTTACGATGAAGAAATACCATCTCATCGAAACAGACCTAAACGAAGATGCTAACGAAGCATTACAAGATTTTGAGATTTTTTTGTCTCATCTAACTGATTTAAAAAGCAAAGCAGGTGATGCTTGGGGGATGACTCAAGCCCAACAAAAAAAGCTAAATAGACTATCCCGTGCCGTTTGTATGGAGATTGAATATATGGTTGAAGAAGCACCTGAAGAGCCTGTTTTAGAAGCACCTACTAAGCCTCCTTTAGAAGCACCTACTAAGCCTCCTTTAGAAGCACCTACTAAGCCTCCTTTAGAAGCACCTACTAAGCCTCCTTTAGAAGTGCCTGCAAAAGAAAAGCCTACTACTTCACAAGCGGGTGAATCACCTTTTGATTTCTTTGGCTTCTCATGAACGGATTTATTTCTCTTAATCAGCTTGCGTATGGTCAAGCAACCATTGAAGAAAGGATGTTGATTGATAGCGGCACTCAGTTTGAAAAGCACGTCAAAGTGTTTCAAAACGACCCTTATCCTGAAAATGTTTCGACAGAAGCGAAGCAAGAAATATATGAGATTGTTGCAAAACTTGAAAAGTTGGTAGATGAGGATTGGCGTAAAAGATGCTTTTTTATTGATAGGCAGTTAGGTAAATATTTGAATGGATATGCTCAAAAGGCGGGTGTTAGACATTTTAAATCCATTTTTGAACAAGTAAATGACCTTTATCTTAACTCATTAATTTTTCAGACAAAATATTATTACAATAGACTTCGCCCTAATCAGTTGGCATATTATTTAAAAATGGGACTGACCTCGGCTAATACAACGACAGGAAACACACCTTCATATCCATCAGGGCATACCCTTCAGGCGCATTTTTTTACAAAATTAATTAGCGATGTGATGAATATCCCTTGGGACGATGAGCCTACTCGTGAGGTTGCAGCATCCCGAATGTCGATGGGAATACACTATAAAACAGATAATGATTTTGGGATAAAAATTTCAGAGTATCTTTTGGACACGGATGAATATGCAGAATTGGTTGAAAATATTAAAAAAGAATTAAATGTTTGAAAGCTATTCCGAATCTAATGACCTTTCTCCTCAAGAAAGAATTAGCATTTGTAAAAAATGTCCGTTATATGATTCAATGTTTGGCAGATGTCGTGAATGCGGATGCTTTGTAAGGGCAAAAGTTGAACTCTCCGCAGAAGAGTGTCCAAAAGGTAAATGGTAATGAATACAGGAAACTACATACTTATTTTTTTTGGTACGACATTGGTTGTAGCCGCATTGAGTATTGGGTCGCGCACGCCCGAAGTGCTTTCGGTAAGTAGCTAAGTGGAATTTATATTAGAAACTGAGGGTAAACCGACTCCTCGACCTCGTTTTAATGGTAGAGTAGCGTATATGCCAAAAAGCTATAACGATTATCAAAAAAAACTTGTAATTTTAATTCAAGAAAAAAACCTAAAAAAAGGTGATTTTTGCAGGATAAGTATTACATTCCACTTTATGTATCCAAAGTCCACCCCTAAATACAAATTAATTGACGGATTGCCTCTAAGAGCAAAGTTTGATGTTGATAATCTTGCAAAAGGAGTCATGGATGCTTTAGAAAAAGCAGATTTGGTAGACGATGATAGACAATTTTATCAGTTAAAGGTTGATAAATATCGAACAACAGGAACAAGTAAAATACAAGTAAAATTATGGGAGTGTTAGACCCTAACGATATTCAGTCGTTTATAAATCGTCACATTGATGAAATATGTGGACATTATGGTGTGCATAGGCAAATCGTCTTTACTTCTCGAAGTAAAGATGAGCGTAGAATGAACGCAATCGTAACGATTGTGTACTTTTTAAAGAAGCATACCATCCTTTCACACAGAGAAATTTCAAACATTGTTAAAAAAGATGTGTCATCTATTTCAAAATACTACAAATTCTGCATAAATTTGGATGATAGAATCCCTCAACATACGAGAATTTTACAAGCGATAGACACACTTAAAATATGAGCGAACAAAATAGTAATAATATTGAGGACATTACCTTAGAGGAAAACGATGTCCCAAACTTTTCTGATGTAGTTAACTACAACCCTCTTGCAGACAATGTGGAGGAAAAAGATTATCAAAAGATAGCAATTGAAGGTGCGGATAGGTTGCCCGATATTGAAGAACCCGTTTTCACCGCCCCGACACTTGAGGATATTCGTCCCGATATGTTTGAAGGAGGCGGTAACGATGAAGATGAACTTTTTGGGAAAGAACGATTAAATGACCTGCCAAAAGGTGATAAAAAGAAAGCCGCACAACAAATGGCGGAAATGGTTTTGGAAGGCTATTCGAGCATTTGTTCTTTTACGGGAGGATTTGCCAACCTCAATGAAGGGCAGTTGTTGCAAATGCAGACTGAAGGTAAAATTGACTTACGCATGAGCGTTCCTATAAGTTCTGAGGAACAAGTAGGTGTAGTTGATTTTGTTCAGTCATTCAATAGCCAAATAGATGAGGCTATGGCAGTTTCGGATGAATTTAAGGATAGCGTCAGAGACCCTATGACACGAGTTTTTGCAAAGAAAGGCGTAGGGATGACCGACGAGCAAATATTACTTGTCATGTTTGGTAAAGACATTATTACTAAAACCGCTACCACCATCGCTCTTAAAAAGCAGCTTTCAAGAACATTGGAGTTAGTTTACCAACAACATCAAGAAGCAGGTTCACCACCCCCACCACCGCCGCCGCCTGTTCAAACACCCACACCCGCTCCTCCTCGTGCAGAAAATCCCGTCAAGGAAAATACAAGAGAGCGCAGAGTAAATCGCAAAAAATCTAATAAGGCACAAATTGTAACGACAAATGATTAAGGCGGTTGTAAACTTTGATTTAGGCTGCTATGAGCAAATTTATGAGCCAAGTTTTCCTAACCCTACTTGGGACTTCTATACATTCACCGATTTGGAAAGGAGAGACCATAGGAAATGTTCAAATGAATACTTTTTTGAACCATTGCTCATTGAATCTGAAGAACTTGAAGGTCTTTCTTCAAAAAGAAAAGCAAGCTATTTCAAGGCTCAAGCCCTTACTTTGCTTCAAAAAGTGACGGGAATTGATTATGACTTGGTTGTTACTATTGATGCAAATGTTGAAATCGTTGGTGATTTAGACAAATTTATTAATACTCACCACACTAATCACGATATTTCTATGCCTCCACACCCCGATTGCGAAAGCTATTTACAAGAGGTGGAAAAAATTCGTCAAATAAAGGCAGAGTGCGGTCAAGAAATAGAGACTGAAGATATTATGGAAGAAACCCTTGACATTATGACCTTAAAAGGATATAAATTCGATAATGGATTTCATGAATCAACTATGTCTATTCGTACCAATAATAAAAGAGTAAAATCTTTTGAAAAATCGTGGGCAAAAAATTATTTAGCGATGCCTACAAAAAGAGACCAAGCATCACTTTCGCTGACGAGATTTGAAAAAAAGTCCTTATTGTTTAATACTCTTCCTAACCCCCTGAATCACACTTGGCAAGAGCCGTTTTTCAGAAAAGCCCACAAATACAATGAAAAAGGCAGTAATAAGCTATAATTTTGGTAATTACGATAATGTTCAGCCCGTAGAATGGAAAACAACCGATTGGGATTATCTTCTTTTTACTGATAAAAATTTTAAGGAAAAGCCTGAAGGATGGAATCTTATAGTTTTACCTGAAGATTTTTTTAAAAGCGAAAATCCAAAAAGAAGGGCTAATCAAATTAAATACACCCCTTTTTCTACTTGTTTAAAAAAGTTAAAGTCCGACTACGATTTGATTGTAGTGATTGATGCGAATATAGTTGTGCAAGGCGATATGAATGATTTCGTAGATATTCATTGCATGAGTACAATGGATGGAGTGTTTATAACGCATCCATCATTAGATAGTGCTTATGAAGACATTGACTTGTGTGGGCAACTTGGAAAAGACAACAAAGAAGCACTTATTCAAACGTATAATCACTTCAAAAAAGAGGGCTATCCTGAAAAAGTAAAATACTTTCAGACAACAATTAGCATACGAAGAAATACTTCAGCTTGGGAAATTATAGAGTATTGGTTCTATGAGGAATACGAAAAGTATAGCAAAAGAGACCAACCTATGATGAATTACTTGAGGTGGAAATATGATGTACTTGATTTGAATTTAATAGATATTAAGCACATTGATGAATATCTGAAATACGAAACTCACCATTTTGAACAAAATGTCTTGGAGACCCCCTAAAATACTTGTAGGTGCGCCTACTGCTGATGTAAAAAACTATTGCGTTGAAGAATGGGTTAACAATGTTAAATCTATTATCTACCCATCTTCCGTAGACATTTTTTTGGCAGACAATAGCGACGACTCTGCAAACGTAGATTTTTTAAGAAGTTTAGGAGTTCAGTCAGAAAGAGTAAAATTCAAAAAAAACGAATCAATAATTAGCCGTATCACAAAGGGGCATAATTTAGTTCGTAAAAAAGCCCTTGAAGGTGATTATGACTTTTTGCTTCACCTTGAAACTGATATTTTCCCGCCTCCTGAAGTCCTTATTTCCCTTCTTTCACATCGAAAAAGCATTGCGAGTATAAGCTACGATATTTTTGATATGCACGATAGAGAGCCTGTCATGCTTCAATTAGAAGAGGCTTATGATGGTGAGCCAAGCGGAGCAATTATCCGAGGCAAACACAACTATGGGGCTTATGATGGCACTTTGAAACAAGCGTGGGCTAATGGCGTAGGATGCACGTTAATCCATAAAAGTGTTTTAGAGAAAGTTAAATTCCGTTTCGACAAAGACAGAGATGGATTTTCCGATAGTTGGTTTGCGTATGATATTCGTAAATTAGGCATCCCTATGTATGTAGACACATCTATGTACGCATATCACCAAAATAAAGATTGGAGAAATTTCGGTGAAAAATTTGTTTCAAACGTACACACATATTAAAATGGCAAAAACAAAAGAACTACTTATGAAAGAATTGTCTTCTAATAAAGAGACAAACCTTCAGAAATTTGCGGTTTTTCAAAATAGAATTTTCAAAAAAGAAGCCTATGTTCAGGCTTTAGAAAATCTTCTTAAATTAACCAAAAAAAAGGCAAATATGGATTCCCGTTCTGAATTTGAACGTGCCGAGTTGTGGGTAAGTGTATTTGAACTTGAGGATAAACTACTTTCTCAAAAATCTATTCTTGCTCAACATATCCGATATTTAAAAGAATTAAAAAAAATAGAGGATGAGCAGAATATGTAAGTTAGGAGTAGCGGTGGGTAAAAAAGGTATTGGAAAAACATACCAAACCACCCTAATGATGAAAGAGTATGCGAAAGGAGGAAATGGAGTTAAGCCTCGACGTGTACTAATCTTGGATGTAAACGATGAGTTTGAGGAGTTTAGGTCTATGAGAGTTAAGGACGTAGAGATTTTTAATGTTCATCCACGCATTGAAATTAGGAGGATTCGTCCTTTTAAAGATGACGGAACGAGAATGACTCTACGTGATATTGCAGACACCTTATATGTTATATTGGATAAGTATAGAGGCGGTATGCTTCTGATTGAAGATATAAATAAGTATATATCTGACCACCTCCCTAACGACCTCGTAGGGGCTATTTGTACTAATAGGCATACAAACACCGATATAATTATGCACTTCCAAAGTATTGGAAGAATTACCTCAAAAATTTGGCAAAATTTGAATTGGCTAAGATTTCATAAAAATAGTGATTCAGTAAAAAGACATGAAAATAAGTTTCCTGATAAAATTGCCTTGTTCAGTATTGTCGAAAGTATGGTCAACAAAAGATACTACGATGGGGATACTCGCTTCTTTTTATATATTGATGTAGATGAAGAAAAGATTTATGGAGAATACGATGAAGAACTATTTAATTATGCCGTGGATGAATATTGTTCGATAAATCATAGGCAAGTTGTTAAGCCATACATTAATAAAAGAAATGATAAGGGAAAGAAAGTTTACACGCCTCAACAAGCTATTCAAGCCGCAAAAGAGGTGTTCGTAAAAAATTATTTTAAATAATTCACTTTAATTCACCTCTAATATCAACTAAAGAGCAATTTTTAAGAAAAAAAGTTTTAACAAAAAAAATATGGTATATTTACACCAATATTTATAACGAATATCTTTGGATAGATGGACAAAAAAGAAATAAGTAAAGTGGCTTTAACGATAGTGTTTACGGCACTTGGAGTTGCAGGAGGTATGCTCTTGTATGACCGCGTTTTACGTAAGTAAGCCTTAATCTGAGCATATAAGTTCCCCTTCGTTGGTACGAAGTCAGCGAACTTGCAAAGAGATAAAGCTACAAAATCAATTAGTTTTTTAATAATTAAATAAATCAGAAATAACATGAACTACAATAAGTATTTCGCTCAAGCAGAAGAGGAAGCTAACGAAAGCTACCTTAACTATGGTGGATACCCCGCAGTTGATGCTGACTTTGACGATTATGTAGAAGCAGCAGGTTCAACTCAAATGTTGAACCAAACAGGTGGTGGAATGGGAGGCGCACCAACGTCTCAACCTTACATCATTACTATCTCGAATACATCTACTAATGCCGTTGCGTCTAACGTAATCGGTAAAGCATTTGCTAACATTACTGCGACAAGCAATGGTGTTAATGCAGGTGTTGTTTACACAATGGGTGTATCGGGGACAACGTATGTCGAATTTTTATATCAGCAACTTAATAAACCATTTATTGTAGGTCTGACCTACGTAGATGCTTCTTCACAGGCGCAAGCCCTGAAGACTTTGCAGTTAAAAGTTCGTGATACTAATGGTAATGTTCAACAGAGAACCATTGTACCAACAGTTGACCCATATCAGCAGCAAAACGACATTTTGGCAATTCGCCAATCTTGGCGTTGGGACGGTTTTACGTCCATTGCGGTTGATTTGAATGCGTCAGCGTCTGCTACTTTCTACTTCTACCCATCCGAAAATGTAAACCTTACTCGTGGACTCGCGGGGCAGTCAGTAGCCCGTGGCTACGGCAACCCTAACGTGGTTCGTCAAGATAAGGTCGTTCTTGGACAGGGTGTCGCGGAGGCACTTCAGCAGGGATAATTTATATCACCTATATGACATGGAAAAGGTGGGGGAAATTATTCCCTCACCTTTTCTTATTTTTATACAAAAATTAATGAAATGAATCTTTACTCTTATATCGCCTCAAATAGTCCAAGAAAAGCAAACTTGCTTTTAAGAAATAATGGATTTGGAGAGGGAAAAAGCACAACAGAAATTGAGCGTAGGCTCAAACAATATGTCAGAGAAGAAAAAGACGATGCGCTAAAAGAGTTGTCAAAAATCCATCCCGACAAAGAACTATTGGTAGGTGATGGGGTTAATCGTCAACTTCTAAATTACGCAGGAGAAGGACAACCGAAAGGTCGTTCAGGCTATTTCGGAGAAGAGTTTTTGCAAAACTTGGATACGACATCTTATTATGGGGCTAATGCGGCTCAAAACCGATTCCGCCCTATTGCGCCCGACTTTTTTAATAATACGAGTGGAGCGTTTCACGAGGGAAGCCCACAAAATAAATCATTATCTTTAGAAGATGTAATGATAATGATTAAAGGAGAGAATGGGTCAAAAAAAGCAGGTGTGCTTGAACTATCTCAACAAGATATTATCATGGTCATTGGTTTCGCCCTTATCGGATATATGATTGTTAAAAACGGAAAATGAAAAATAAAAGAGAAGCGGCTAAAGTATTAGCCAAAGTTATTGATGAGCGTACAACAGATGTGCGAGATGCTTTATTTGATAGCGGAATTAAAATTAGTCCGAATGCGGATAAAGACCAACTTGTAGATGACGTTATTGCCAATCTTGGCTCTAATAAGCGTTTGCAAAGAAAAATTGGAACTTTAGCAGTTGAGGTAAGCCCCTCTTCGTTTCAAAACACTTCAGGACGTAAATATGTTCGCCAATCAGGTGACGGAGAAATAGGAATGCAGGCTATTGAAACGGGAGGTCAGATTGCAGGTATTTTATTAGCAAATTTTCTTGCTCAAAAACAAGCAGAAAAAAACGCCGAACTTCAGCAAGGTTTATTAGCGTCAAAAGCAGCATCAGATTTAGCTAATGCCGATTTGGTTAAGCAGCAGCTTACTTTAGAAAATATACGTTTGCAAGCAAAGACGGCATTGACTCCTCAATCTAAATTATTGATGGGAGTGCTTCTCGTTGGCGCACTTGTCGCGGGATTCTATTTTTACCAAAAAAGTAAAAAATAATCTATGGATGCCGTTCAAGACGTAGAGTTTGAGGAGGTAGAAGAGGTCAACGAAAGTGTAGACCAATACGAGTCTTTGCCAAAATCTACAAAAGAAAGCATTGATAGAATTCAAGGAAAAAAAAGCGTATTTGAAAATACTGAAACAAACACTTATTTATTAGGAGCAGCTTTAGGAGGAGGCTACGCCGTGTACAAAGGAAAAAAAGTATTGTTAGGTGTAGCTTTTGGCTTAATTAGTGCATATTTTTATAGCGAATATTTAGAAAACCCAACAAAAGAAAAACCCACAAATGCTGACGGCTAATCAATTTCATAAACAAAGTGGAGTTCAAATTGAATTCCAAGATTTTTTACAAAATATGAAGACATCTTTCGGAGATAATTTCATGGAACAAGTAAATGAAGGTAAAGTACAACTTCAACAAGTGCAAGGGGCATTAGGTTTACCGAGTACAAAAAGTACAAAAAGTACAAAAAGTACAACAAGTACAAAAAGTACAAAAAATACAACAGGTACAAAAAGTAAGGAGATTAAAGATGATAAAATTTCAGAACGTAAAAATGTTCGAGTTAGAAAAGTCGCTCCAAAAACTAAATCTGCATCAGGAATGAAATGTTCAAGTTGCGAAAGCAGCAAGAATGTAAGCGGAAAAAAGAAAAACAATTCGGTGAGAAACATTGCTATTGCAGTTGGAATTGGAGCGTTATTGGTATGGGCAATAAAAAACAGTAAATAATGGATGAGATAGAGGTTTATATAGGCAGTCAGCCTACGACATTAATTATTCCTATTGAGACGGCTCAAGAGCATAAAATTGGTATCAGAGTAAGGTCAACAGAGCATGAAAACACAGTTTTTGTTGACCGCTACAAAACAATCTTTGGAGGAGTCGATATTGAAGTGGGTATGCCTATTGCACCCGAAAAGGTAATCGTTGAAGTTTACAACATGAGCGGAGGATTAGTTCCTATGCGTGGTGGGTTTAGAGTAGGGAAAATTCTTCAAAAACCTTTGCAAGCATTGTCTAAATGTATCAACTATTCTAACCCAAAAATTCAATCTGCAATTCCCTTTTTAGAACAATTCAGCGCAATAACAGGATACTCTGAAGCGGGAGGGAAGGTCTATTATGATAAAACATTTGAGTTTGTTATAAAATATCTTGATAGCATA
>Ga0115004_10003786_pt1 | contig 12227 bp, 8 predicted proteins | sample ArcticOcean_MG_C_10_FD_88737 | JGI IMG/M metagenome (GOLD analysis project Ga0115004, IMG submission 88737) | Marine microbial communities from western Arctic Ocean - ArcticOcean_MG_CB11_90 | ecosystem: Environmental > Aquatic > Marine > Oceanic | place: Arctic Ocean: Canada Basin | collected...
AACTTAAGCTCTGAGGTAGCCTTATTAGCCGCTCCTGCAGGCCTACCTGAACCTTCTCTCATGCCGCCATGTGATGCCATGTTGATATACCTTTGATAAATCTTCCAGGTGTATTTTATCACATTAGGTTATGTGCATGCATGACCAGCCTAGCATCTACCTCGAGCTTTAGATGCCACCCTTACCTACTTCACACCCGCTCTAACATCGATTAAGCACCTTACAGCTGCGCTCTAAGCTACGTTCGCCCTTCCAGCTCTATACTGCTACCAACGTTCATAGCTCTGCTTAGAAAATGCTGTAAGGCTTAAATCAGAAATCTTCCTATATCTATACCAATCTTATATTAGTAGTATCTATGGTAAGCATCACAAAGCTTTAAGGGCGAAAGCATGAATATTTAAAAACAGGATATGTAATATGGTTTCAATACACAAATTAATAGAGTCGAAAAAGTCTAGTGGTATGCCGATGGAAGTTTTGGTCAGGTCAGGATCAGCTGACCATGCAACTCAAGACTCGTTGCCGTTGCGTTTTGGAGTGTACTTTGAACAGGAGACTATAATAACTATTGAGCATGTTGCTAGTTATGAAAAACAAGTCAATGACAGAAGAAAAAAAGCTGAAATACGTTATAAAGTCTTAGGCACTGTATTGATTAACGATAAACGTTTTCCTGATACAACAGTTATATTGAGTGATGAAACCAAACAAGAAAGACCATATCTGATAACTATTTGGAGAAATGATACAAACACTGAATTAGGTTTATCGGATCTTCTTAGTAGGCTACGAAAGAGGGGACAGGTGGATCCTAGAATGTTAATCGACCTATTCCCAAGTTATGATTCGGGCTTTTTAAAAAGTAGAGATGATCTCGTTGTTGCACTTAGAGAACACGATAAATTGAGTCCTAAATTGAATTTTGAAAAAATACAAAATGACTTAGAAGAATCAATTTCTAATAACGAATTATTAAAAAATGAGAATGTTGAGTTTCGTGATCTTGTAAAACAGCTTGAGAGAGACAAAGCTCAGCGGGAGAGTGAAAAAATTCAGGCTAGCGCAAAATCGCAAGTCCCCACACCCTCAAACTCTAGTGTTCTGATAAAAGTAATAGAGAATAAACAAATTAACAACAGCCAGTGCACTGTTTTATTATTTTCAGATGGTTCTCAAAAACAAATGAAGATGGCTACATGGGATGCCAGTCGTACAGTTACCCAAAAAGCTTTATCACTTGTTGGTCGAAGAGTATTCACAACTTGCTGGGACCCCAAAAATGAGCCTGGGAAGTGGTCAAATATGGGATATTTCAAAAACATTTATATTGCTACAGAAATCGAAGACCTAGAGGAGTAACCCAACTTAACTTCTGGATGCGTATGCTCAAAGGCAGGGAGCTAGTTGATCAAATTATTACTGATCGTCATGATGGATTTAAGTCTAAAATTGAAAGATCATAAATAAACAATAGATTTAAAAATAAGGAGATAGATAATGGCGAAAATCTTCCCTGATATTTCAACTATTAAGACACTAAGGGTTAAGCCGACAGATGGCGAATTACACCTAATCACATTTCTTAGTGTAAATTTAGATGATAGCTTTGAAGTATATTTTAATCCATATCTGGACGGTGATAGGCCTGACGTAATTATAGTAAAAGAAAGTTTTGGGGTTGTCATCATTGAGGTTAAGGATTGGAATTTAAAAAATTATTTTATTGACGAGAATAATAAGTGGTATGTTACTAATGGAAGAGACTCAGGTAATATAAAATCTCCTCAGAGCCAAGTTTTTAAATACAAAACTAATTTATATGATTTGCACATTAGAGAGTTAGGATTAAATGAGGCAATTAATAAACATTATTTTTCGTTAACAAAAGTTTTGGTCTATTTTCACAATTCGTCTAAAAATATAATTGATAATATTTATTCGAATCCTTTAAATAAAATTTTGTCAAAAATAAACGACTTAAATTTCGAATTTAAAGAAAAAGGAATGATCTATGAACATTATGAAAAAAAGCTAAATTACTTGACGAGAATTAAGAAAAAAATTGAAAGAGATAAAGCAATTTCTTTTTACAAAGATAATCTTACTATACTGTTAAATAAATTAAATAAAATGGACGAAAACTCTCTATTCAATGACTTGATTTACGAGGAGATTTCTAGAAGGCTATCTCCACCAGAATTTACACACTCTCAAAGTAAAACCATTACATTCACTTCTGCACAAAATAAAATAAGTGAAAGTTCTGCTGAGCTAAGAAAAGTTAAAGGTGTTGCTGGGAGTGGGAAAACTGAAATTTTATCACGAAGGGCTGTAAATGCTAGGAAAAGGCATAGTTCTGAAGTATTAATTCTCACATTTAATCTAACATTGAGGCCCTTAATTAAAGATAGGCTAAGCAACATTCAAGGCACAACAAAACCAAAAGGGATCGAAGTAACTAACTATCATCAGTTCTTTCGGTCGATGTGTAACTTGGTCGGCTTTGATGAAAACGAGTATGTTGAAAAGCAAAAGACATCAATTATTTCTGATGATTATTTTGATATATTATATAATAATGAATCAATTTTTGAAGGTAAAGAAACGATAAGATATAACACCATACTGATTGATGAAATCCAAGATTATAATAAAGAATGGATTAAAATACTGAGCAGATTCTTCCTAAAAGATGCTGGTGAAATGATTCTATTTGGTGATCAATCCCAAAATATTTATCATAAAGAAACTAGTACATCTGATAGCTTGATTATACGAGGTTTTGGAAGATGGATAAAGTTAACTAAATCTTTCCGGTCAAAAATTGATACTAATCTAGTCTATTTATTTAAATTATTTCAAGAATATTATATTAGAAACTTATATCAAGATGCTGAGATTTTTGAGTCAAAATATGTTCAAGGCATGATAAATTACGATGTTTTAGAATATAATAAAACGCATTTAGACCTAGCTTGTGAATTAATTAGAAAATATATAAGAATAAATAATTTAGTACCAAATGACGTCACAATAATATGTTCCAGTATAAAAGATTTGCGACAGATAAATGATGGTTTGATAGTTTTTGAAAAAACAATGCCTATGATCACAACAAGCGCTGAAATTAAAATTTTAAGTGGATCTGCTGATAAGGAACGGCAACTTAAAAAATTAATGCGTCGTAAGAAAGTATTTTTTATGCAAAACTCAGGATTGATAAAATTATCTACTGTACATAGTTTTAAGGGAATGGAATCGCCAACGATATTTTTTATTCTTAAAGATGTAGATGACGCTGAACTTGTTTATACCGCAATAACTCGAGCTAAGACTAATTTGATTATCCTCGATGTTGGGAATGGCAAATATAGTAATTTTTTTGAAAGCCAACTTGACAAGCGATCATTTTAGTCATCAATAATAGAGCTTGACTCGCAGCTAATTTTTTCTAATTTTTGAATAATTTCGTCAAATCAAAAGTTGTTATATATATGTAGCTATATGGCAACTATCAATCATCATTAGCCTTTTTTATGTATGTAAGAAGAAAAAATGATAAAAAAGTTCGTTTTATGATTGACTACTTAATAGGGTTTTTAAATAGTGACGTATCATTCTGACCTAACCCTTTAGTTCTGTGGTAAATATATCGTTATTAACACTCAAGTGTATGTGAAAATGTGTCAAATTTTTAGTACACAAATTTAATTAATTTTTCAGAGTAATACATTCATATAGAATGAAAATTCACCTTGGTAATACATATTTTTCACGGTGTCATAATTGCCTATCTTATTTCGTCGACATGGACATAAGAGGCCAAGAATACTAGGGCCAGATGTACCTTTGTCTACTATTAAGTAGTAACCTTTTCCAGCCGTCGCGTAAGTTCAGACATTTTTGGGTCACTATTTTCATGCGGTGCGTCGTCAGCAGACCATATTCCTGCAACAGTTACGCAGCCATCTTTAAGTGTAAAATAAATACGTACGCCACTTTTTTTATTATGATAAATCTTAAATTTACCATTTTTTAATGTTTCGTATGTTGTTCTAAAATCACCGTTCTTAAGGTCGGTTTTTACTAAACGTTCGATTAACCCTTTAAGCCTATCTAGGCCTAAACCATGCTTTAAAAAGGTTGGCATATCTTTACTAAAGACTTCATCTAAAACAATTACTCTATGCCTGCTTAGTGTGTTGATGCCATCTAAAAAATATTGAAAAAGCTTTTCTTCCTGAGAAGATTTTTTACTGGAAGATTCTTTTACTTTGTTGAGCCTGTCTACTTCATCTTCTGCATCTTTTAATTTTTCTGTACGGTATTTTAATTTACTTTCCGTGGTTTCTAACTTAGTTTTTATGTCTTCATATTCTTCTAGTTTTTTAGAATCTTCTTCTAGTACAGCCTCTAGATTAGAAATTTCTTGTTTGTCATCATTGGCTCTATTTTTAATTTCTTCAATTTCTTTTTCTTTTTCACTTTTTACGATTAACAGACGTTTACGTTCATTAGATAATTGATTCTTTTCAGACTCTAGTGTGTGCCGTTCTGCAATGGCATCATTGTATCGGCTTTCAATGTCTTTTTTTTCTAATTTCAATTTTTTTGTTTCAATAATTTTTTTATAAATGATTGTTTGAAAAACAATAAATAAACACATGAAAAATAAGTAGCTAAGTGTTATGGATCCGTAATACTTTTTTTCTCCACTTGATGACCATAAATAATCTTGTGTAACCCACTCCTTTATTCGTGCGTGAAGTTGAGGGCGATCCCATCTTAAATAATACAATCGACCAATAACGTTACCTTCTGGATTGAAAGCATGCTCAATAATTTTATCAACTTTAGGGGCTTTATAACTCCAATCTATTCCTAGTGCGTGATTATCTGTCAGTATGTTGAAGTCAGCATCTTCAATATACCTTGGAATATCATCTTTTTTCACGAACCAGGATTCTGTTACACCAACTAGAGTCTCATTTAAACATGTGTCAGAGTTAGACCCGTCTTCACAAGTTGTTACAGCATACCCCGTAAGCCCAAAGCTAATATTTAAAAAGTCAGGCAGTCGTTCGAACTTCCCTTCCTTAATTATTGATGCGATTGCGTATGGCAAGGAGGCTGCAGCAATATTTGCCTCTACAGTTTGAACAGCGTAAATAGTTCCTTGGGGATCTTTACCTTTCCCACCCCAATAATCATCATGAACTTTTGAAATATGGAGAAACCATAAAACAAAAGTTATACAAATTGTTGTAAAAACCACGGTGAATCGAGTTGATTTATATAGATTAATTTGAGGCATTTAAAAATCTCCAGTTAATTAACTGCTAGCCTTAAAAAACATTAACATAATATTCTTAGGAATTTTTCTTAAATATTGATTTTCTTCAAAGGGACTAGATCAAAAAATAAGAATTTTTCTGATTTTTAAACGTGGTTATAACCTGTGAAATGGTTTCTCAGAAGAAATCCTATGTTCTGGTCTAATGGCACCGGACATTTTTATGAGAGACCATATAGTCAACGACATGCTCGTTCATATAATTTATTTTATCCCCAAACTATAACATCGCAAATGAACTCTATTTAGTCAGGGTAGCAGTAACCATTGCCGTCTGGGGTATTAGATGAAGAATATGGCGGGCAGAGTGAACCTGAAATGCTCATTCGACAGGATGACCCCGGGTTATTAACACAACTAGACGAATCTAGGTAGTTGCCTATAGAGTTGAACCAAGATGGCTCGCCAGAATTACCGTGAGGTTTATGGCAGCCAAAAAAACCATCATGCCATCCGTTATAGCATCCCCCCCCATTTGGGGTGCCGTTTGAGGTGGCTATAGGCGCTATAAACACCAAAGCCACTAGCAAGCCTTTAAATTTTATCAAAACAACTCTCCTTGTTACAAACAACTCCTAACAAAAGATAGTACTGATTGTTTGGCACTTTTCACCTTTACAGCTTAAACAAAGAAGCCAAAATGTAGCATAAAAAATCAACATTTTATCTAACTTTTTTGAAACACTATATTTAAAAGGTACATTCCTCATTTACCCCAAAATGAACCCTTTTTAAGGGCCTAAACCATCACTTAATCACAATTTAGATCTACTGCTATAGTCAAGGTCGTAACGAATGGGATTAACGACACGCAGCTTTTGCTAAATCAATTTTGTTATGGCTGAAGTTTAATCCATATTTTTTCTTCACTTGAACGTAAAGCTCAACGTACTCTTCACACTTGCCATTAGCAAAATCATAACGCGATTTACGTAATTTGGTTATAAACTTAAGCGGTACATATGCGCTCTTCAAAGTTTGATTCACATATGGTACTGCAGCAACATGATTTAAAGGATCATTAGCAAAGATTTTCTTTTGAGCAAAATCCCAGTTTTTCCCGCCAGAAAGATACGCATCTTTTAATGCAACAACATGATCAACGTCGGTGGCACTGCCATTGATGCCCGTATACCATCCTAAGACTGAGTCTGATATTGGTGAAGTTGATGACTGGAAACTCCAGTTATCTCTCTTATAACGATCAGAATTGGGCCTTCCACTATTTTCCCATGCACTAATAGATGATCCGAGTAACACTAACAATAATACAGAAACAACTATTCCTCTTTTCAACACTATATTATCCTTTGAGCTAACAGATGGTGTTCACTGTTCAAGTCTTTTTACCTATATTTACCATATATAATTCAGATAGACTATTCGGATGACTTTGTTGGTTTAAGCTGATTCTTAAATTTCTCAATCAATAGATTTGTAAGGGACTTTAGATCAGGTTCGTTTTCAACGAATTCTATTGGACGCGATACAGCGATGGTCGCAAGTCCTATTTTGGCTGAATATAACCCTACTCCGAGGCCTTGAGATAGTCTAACGCTGAAAAGGCTCGCTAGGGATGTGCCTCCTAGTTGGTCTACAATCTGATCTGATGCCAACTCACTTGCACCCACAAGTGCTAGGTGACCTATGATGCTTTTAAGCATTGAGACCCTATTAATCAAAGATGGCCGAACACCATATATCTGGCCGATTTCATCAATCATTTTAATATTACTCCACAAAGACAAAGCCATATCTACAGCTACCCATGGGCTTAGAGCGACAGTTAGCCCGGCTTTGTAGCTAAAACCAGTAACTCTCTTTAAAGCTTCAGCATCAAGTGGCTTGAGGAATACGTCATCAATATGTGTAATGACTTCATGACCCAACTTATAGTCAGGCAAAGATAATAGACATTGATCCAGAAGAACTTGATGAGGCTTGTTAGCATAAAACGATTTAAGTTCTGCAATTAAATTTTGATCTGCTGTATTTGATGAAGCAAAATGGCAACGTTTCGCTAATTTCCTGATGCTTCGATATGCATTTTGCTTGCGTTGGTCCTTGCGGTATTTGTAGAAAGTCACAAGAGCTAGTAAGGCCACTGTTATTGACAACAACAATATACAAAAACCTGCTAGCCAGTGGAGAGACATCGCCTCGACAATGGTATCGTATATGGCCCAGATAACTAGGCTAAGTAGCAATACCGCCGTACCTAGTGCAAATGTCTTTAAACCCCTGATTGGCAGGGCTTCAAGCTTTAGATAAGAATAATCCATTTGGTTAGGCAATCTTTCTCCCATTACAATAGACTGGGGTGGGAGAGTCTGTTGTTCTGTTTTATCAGGTTTAAAGTTCTTACCCACTCGAACCTTAGGCTTACTTTTTACTGGTTCTTCTATCTCAAATTGGCGTCCAGATCGATTAGTATCAGAAGTGCTTTTTTCATTTTCTTTCATGAACACTTGTCTCCAATTAAAATCTTTAACACGCTGTCTATGCGTATATGCGGAACGGCTTCATTTTCATTAGATGGGATCGGTGGATTAAATTTAGGAATTTTCCAACCTGAAAAAAATTGATGTTGAGCATTTTTTGGTATGAATGTAGGTATGGAGGGGTTCACGTAGCCAATATAATTACCTGCAGTATCAAACCCAGATAGTCCAGGCTCCCCATCATGAGGAACTTCTTTTGATGAGCGTACGCCTGCAACGGCTAGAATTTCAGGTATAATACCCTCGTATTCGGCCGTCTCATAAGCTTGTTCAACCAGTGAAGAAAGAAGCTTGACTAGGGATAAATGATCTTTGGTTAATATTTGGTCAGCTTTGGTTGCAGCAAATACCACCCTGTCTATTTTGGGTGTGAACAGCTGAGAAATTCGGTTTTGAGACCCATAAGAAAAACTATCTGAAATATTACTCAGTGCTTGGCGCATATCGTCTAAATATAATGCCCCTGAGTTTAAAGCAGTTAAAACATCAACCAACACGATTTGACGATCTATTCCACTAAAAAAATCTCTATAAAATGGCTCTACTAATTGTTTAATGTAAGCTTTATAACGGGTCTCACACACTTTAAAATAACTATTTTTAGGAGCGGCTTTCAGTTGCCCATCAGTATAGCTACCTACTTTAAGTAGTGGCACAAAACACAGCAGAGCTTCATCATCAACTTGGCCAGGCATTAAAAATCGACCAGGTTGTATTAGACTCAGTGGTTGCTCTCCTTCCTTACACTGCCTCAGAAAATCAACAAACCGTTTTTTTAGGACTTCTAATACCTCAAAGTCTGCATCAGCCAATGGGTCAATGCTCTGTAAGTCCAGTAAAAGTTCACCTAAGATCTGTTTACGAGGTTCCCTAGTAAATTGAGCACTGCATTGGCTACACCACCTAGCATAGTCCATATTACGAAGTGGTAAGTCTAGTAACCACTCACCAGGATAATCTCTCAACTCAATAAATAAAGAGTAATTTTGTTTACTAAAAGGGTTTAACACAGTTTTCGTTTTTTGTAATTTTAGTTCTAATAAACAGCCACTGATGTCAGTGGTTGAGGTTGGCCATTTTGGAGGGTTATTCCGAAGCCCAGCGATGGATTGCTCGTATGGAAAGTTACTTACATTTTTATTGCGCAAAGGTGATAACTTTACACCCATCAACCTTTTCCCAAGAATAGAAGAAAATCCAGGAATCGAACTTGTCTTATAGTGGACTAATTGATCAATTAAGCTAGTTAAAAACGTCGACTTGCCACTTTGACTTAACCCTGTAATTCCTATACAAATGTGGCGCTTATTGACACGATCTATTGTATTTGCGACCTGCTCACCACCTTGATTCCAAAATTCATCCGACTTTTCAAAGCAATACTTTTTTATACTTTGAATCTGACCCTTAGTTTTACGTATCATCTATATTACAACCCACCTCTAACTATTTTAGCCTGCTACTATTCATATAAAAACCATCGTGCCGCAGGCTTAAAGATCTTTTAAAAGTTTATGCTTTTGCCCTTAAAGCTTTGTGATGCTTGTTATAGATACTACTAATATGAGGCTATTATTGATATAGGAAGATTTCTGATTTAAGCCATGCAGCAGTTTCTAAGTTGTCTAATAATGAGTGCGAGGGTTTTGTTCTGGATGAGCGAACGTAGATTACAGTATGTTTGTAAGGATCAAAGCCAGAATTCTTCCAATATCAAACATGATCTTTTGGATGCAATGTTTATGATAGTGATGGCAGACTTTTTTGAAGGTACAGAAAACCAAGCTAATTTCCTAGGGCTGATTGGGAACAGTTTGCAGTATGGCTTATGGGTAGCCGAGGCTTCACCTGACTGCCAGAGTAGTTATTAGCACCCAAGCTGCCATAGCCCTTGCCCATTCCACACCCACTCTAACGTCGATTAAGCACCTTACAGCCATACTCTAAGCTGCGTTCGCTCATCCAGCACTGCAATGTTACCAATGCTCACTAGCTCTTCTTAGAAAATGCTGTAAGGGTTAAAGTTAGATTCATCCTCGTCCGTCATCGATATTTAGAAGCCCTAGTAACAGACTATCAGTTGGTAATTCAGATAATGCAAAATCACCACTTTTCAATCGATTTTCAAGAACGGTTTGAGGGCTGCTATAACTGCCAAATGATGCTTTCATGTCCAAACCACAATTAAGAAAAATTTCTATGGCTTCAAAAAAATCATCAACTGAGGTAGTAGAATATAGACGATCAATTTCCCGATTGCATGCCTCATAAACAGGTGTGTTATCTAAAGCACAAATAGCGCCAATATCAGCCCCAAGGTCAATCAGCAGTTTTATGGTTTTTGGCCTTCCAATTTTTGCAGCAACATGCAGTGGGGTCTTTCCACTGTCATCCTTAGCATTAACGTTAGCACCATGATCTAAGAGTACTTCTATAACATCTTGACCATCTTGATCATCTGGACGATACCCATCTTTAGCCATAGCATGGAGCGCAGTTTTCTCATCGTAAGCTGTTGCATTCACGTCCGCTCCGTGTTTCAACAGACAATTTATAGTTTGTAAGTTAACTGAACCATCAAAATCGGGCGCCAAAATGTAATTACTGCGATTTAAATAAGATACTAGTGGTGTCTCACCGCCATCTCTTATGCCTAATTTCTCACCAAAGACCCTTTCATTACTCTTTCCATCTATATCATGCCCCAAATCAACTAACACTTCTATAAATGCTGACCGGTCAGATGGGGACACCACTGCATAGTGAAGCATGGTTCTACCAATCTTATCAGTTAATAATTGATCATCAATGATCTGCACAATAGCTCGCAGGGTTTCTGGATGTTTAGCAAAAGCCGCGGCTGTCAGTGCGATATTATATCCGTTTATCCCTGGATCTTTATCTATTTCAGCCCCTGAATCGATCAGTAGTTGAACCACCTCAGTGGAACTGCTGATTACTGCAAGATATAAAATAGAGAACGTATCCTTCCCAAAAAATGGTACTTGACCCTGATTTACATTCGCACCGGCTTTAAGGATCATTAATATTATTTCGATACGGGCACCATATTGAACAGCTGCACCAAGAATGGATCTATGTCCTGCAAAAAGCATATTTTTTAGTTCATTTATATCTGAAGTCTCTTCAAGTAGATAAACCATGGATGCAGTAGTCACCTGAGGCCACTCATGAGAAACAGTCCAGTCCATTGGTGAGCTTAAAGATGGTGGAAAATGCCCTTCATATAAATTATGTGGCTTATCAATTTGTTCCCAATATTGGTCAACTTCTATTTTGAGCAATTCTTTATTGTTCAAATATTTTGTAGCGAGTGATGAGAAGTATGCTTCCCACGCTGGTTCGTGGGAACCACCCCATATCTGCCTAGTCGTTGAGAAATGACTAACTGCAAAATAATTGTCTTTATTTAAAAACCTTATTTGCCTGTTTTTTGGGAGCGTTGAATATGCGTAAAGTGCAAGTTTTGTGAGTGAACCAAAACTGATAAAATCAAGTAAATCAACGAGAAACTTAGATGCTGCAATGGATACAGATTTGTAATTGATGAGTGTCCAGACAATTAAGAAAATCATGAAAACATCAACTAGATCTATTGACTCAAAAACGTAATACACAATAAATGCAACAGCGAGACTCATGACAGAGCTTTTGATGTGACCAAATATAGCGAAAGGGAAAGAAAGTATCTTTATTGACCAGAAAACAGGAAATGCCATTAAAACTACCTTACCTAGTTGCTTGCGGGTACACTTTTTCAACCCCCTAATTCGAATGTGTAGTAAAACATTCTCTAAAGGTTCAAGATCTTCATCTGTTATCGAGAGCTTGGCTACTGTTTTAAAAAAGCCTTCGTTAGGCATAAGTATTTCCCCCCTGATTAAATACGGCCATTAAGGGATTGGTTCTCTATATTAAATTATGCTTTTTATTCTATTATGTAATTATAGAATAAACTTTAAAGCAACATCGCGCCAATAATCTTTAACATAGCTTAGACTTGTGAAGGTATCTTATATGAAAAAATTAAATGGTTGGCAACGACTCTGGGCAGCAATTTGCATATTTATAGGAATTCCATTTTTGGTTATTTCTGTTAACTCAGGGTACTTTTTACTTATGATTGGGGTTGCGATATTTGCTGCAACTTTACTCTACGCTTTGGGCCTGACCATTGGATGGGTGATTCGAGGGTTTACAAATAATGAAAAACGATGAACGTAATGAAATTATTAAAACTGCTGAGCAGGGTGATGCCATAGGCCAATATAACCTAGGAGCTATGTACGATTATGGTGACGGTGTGGAACAGAGTGATGAGTCAGCTGAAAAGTGGTACACGTTAGCAG
>Ga0115004_10003789_pt1 | contig 12224 bp, 16 predicted proteins | sample ArcticOcean_MG_C_10_FD_88737 | JGI IMG/M metagenome (GOLD analysis project Ga0115004, IMG submission 88737) | Marine microbial communities from western Arctic Ocean - ArcticOcean_MG_CB11_90 | ecosystem: Environmental > Aquatic > Marine > Oceanic | place: Arctic Ocean: Canada Basin | collected...
ATACCTTATTCCCAATTACACACATCGGAGAGTTTCTGGGTGATCCTTCTCACCAGGAACTCTTAGTCACAATTTTTGAGAAGTTTTCTTCTTAACGTCTCTTTTCGCTCTAATGATGAATTCCTTGGGGCGAAAGCCCCCCCCCCAAAATAATAATTAACGCAGTCTGAGATGCCTTAAGTATTATTTTAGATAATATCGTATTTTTCTACCAAAGGTTCTTATAGACAATTTTAAAATTTAATGGAAATAATAACAAATATGTCTATAATGGGTTGGGATAAATATTATATATATTTTGAAGAATTAGAAAATATTGCTAAAGCAAAAAGAAGCAACTTAAGCGAGAAATGAAGTTTGTAGCGAATACAGATTTGTAGAAATCTTTAACTTGTGCCACTCGAGGAAAATATTGGACCATTTTGAAGGATGAAAATGATTCCTTCTATGGGGAAAAAAGCCTCCTTTACACGTTCTTTTCACGTTTTTATGGTTCTTCTGATTTTCTTGAATTCAATTGGAATGCCCACCCTTAACCAAATAGATAGGTTACCGAGGCGTCCTAAATATCGTCCTTCTACAGTCCCTGGACTTAACAAAGGTCCACAACGTAAAGGTATCTGTCGTCAAGTATTCACAAGAACACCTAAAAAACCTAATTCAGCACTTCGTAAAGTAACACGTATAGGTTTTCGTGGAGGTTTAAATGTAACTGCGCACATACCTGGAGAAACACATAACCTTCAACAACATTCAGTAGTACTTGTTCGAGGAGGACGTGTTAAAGACCTTCCCGGAGTACGCTATAAAGTTATTCGTGGTAAATTAGATTCGCACGGTCTTATTAAAAGACGTCAGTCGCGCTCTAAATATGGAACTAAATTCATATACACCACAAAAGCAGTATAGCCAAAGGGTAAGACAAGGGAGTGTTTAATAGGACTATTATTCTTCCTCGGTTCCTTTAATAAAAACATCATTATGATCGAACACGAACATGATCAAGAGTACGTCAAGCGACAAATAGTCACATCTCTTATGCGAAATGGAAATAGAGCAGTAGCCGAATGCATATTATCTAAAGCAATGTTCTTGTTGAGAGATGAAGGAACAAAGCCCCAGATATTAGTTATGGAAGCCATTAACAACTCTGCGCCGTTAATGGAAGTAATAGGTCGTAAGCGTGGTAGAACAAAAATTTTCTTCCCACGACAAGCATCTCCCAGTAAACGTTTAAGTATTGCTTTAAAATGGATTGTATCTGGTGCTCGTGCAAGATTAGATTATTCTATGAGTACACGGTTAGCTAACGAGTTTACCAGTTTAGCTAAAGGTCAAGGGAATGGTGTACGTCAAAAAATGGCATTACACCAGTTAGCATTTAAAAATAGAAATAATACATACTAGATTCATTGGGGGAGTGGCTTAGTTGGTCTAGAGCACTAGCTTGTCACGCTAGGGGTCGCGGGTTCAAATCCCGTCTCTCCCGTTTTTCGAGAAGAACTTAATTAATTTACATAAAAATAATGACTTTATTCCACTTAGAATACTCACCGATATTCATTCTTATTATTTTTGCATTAGCTTTAGCTTTAATCATTTTTGGACTCTCTTACGCTCTTGCTATAAACGCAGGTGATCCAGAAAAGTTATCACCTTATGAGTGTGGGTTTGAACCATTTGACGATGCAAGAAATACATTTGACATTCGTTTTTACTTAGTAGCTATTTTATTTATCCTGTTTGACCTAGAAGCTACATTTTTATTCCCTTGGGCTGTGACATTAAGTAATTTAACAAGCCTAGGGTTTTGGAGTATGTTTGATTTTATCTTCGAATTAGTTATTGGGTTTATTTATGCTTGGAAGATAGGTTCATTGGAGTGGGAATAAAAAATTATATGGATCTCTAGTAGCTCAGTTGGTAGAGCATGTGGCTGTTAACCACAGGGTCGTTGGTTCGAATCCAACCTAGGGAGGAATTAACTAGTCATAACTTTACATAACTTTAGTCACAACTTTAGGATACTTCGAGATGAGAGGTATACCGTCCTTAGCTGTCTAGCTGACTGCTGAGGAGGCTTGCTCTCTTAGTCGTTTTATTCTAAAGTTGTGACTGTACTAGCGGAGAAGGGAGTCGAACCCTTGACCCACGGATTATGATTCCGTTGCTCTACCAACTGAGCTACTCCACCATGTATTTATTTGATAGGGACTTGAAGACCATTAAGTAACATTAAACTTTCTTCATAGGTCGAGTTCTTAAAAACAATAGTAATATCGATAGGCCCTAATGTTTGAAATTTCTCAAATTCTGATTCAATAAATAGGACATTTTGTGGGTTTTCTATTCTAAAACTAAAATTACCTTCTTTAGAAATACTCTTTGCGGAGAATCCACTAAAGTAATCAATTCTTGGTAGATAGGTAAGTACTAGTTGTTCTAAGAACATGAACATTCTTGTTCCTCTTAAAGTAACCTTTACACCTGATATCATACCTGAACGTATCTTTAAGTTAGAGTTATCCTTTGCAGAACGTGTAATCTTAGGTCGTTGACCTGTAAGACCTTCTAGCGCAAGTAGAATAGGGTGTATAAGCTTATCATTAAAATTAATAGACTTTAGCCCACAGTTAATAATAATCTTATCAACAGAAGGTAAATCAGAAACATCATTATAGTTAAATGTTTCCACAAGTTCCTCCATTAAAGTATTTTCGTAGTGTTGTTCTAAGCGACTCATTTTTATTTTAAAGAGCGGAGAGTGAGGACATGTTAACAATTCTTCCGAAACCTGATTTTTTAAGCCCATCCTGAATAGGCCCTAAAATACGGGTACCTATAGGGATTTTGCTGCTAGCGTCTATTAAAACGACAGCATTCTCTGCGGCTGCGTATGAAAATCCTGAAGAATTTTGTCTTTCTTTCTTTGTACGGACAATGACACAATGTACCACTTGACCTTTTTGTACTTTTAAGATTTGACCTTTACCCTGTCGTTTAACCTCTCGTATAGACCCTACTATTACATCACCTACCCTAGCTGTTGATTTTTGGTAACCTCCAAGGATAGTAATGCAATTAATTTTTTTAGCTCCTGAATTATCTGCTACATTGAGAATAGTGCCGGGTTGAATCATATTGTTAAAAAGGGGCGTTTTAACCCCAAATAAATTTATGCGCGGAGCATACTAACATCCTCCACGGCAATGGTATTACGTACTCGATAATAAGCCACTAGGATAGCTAAACCAATCGCAGATTCTGCTGCAGCAACGGTAAGAACAAATAAAGCAAAAACTTGACCTAATAAATCATCGAGGAATACTGAAAAAGTTACGAAATTAAGGTTGATAGAGAGCAGCATTAGCTCAATGGACATTAACAAGATAATAATATTCTTTCTATTTAAAACAATTCCCCAGATACCTAGAAGATAGAGAGTAATTGCTACGTTGAGGTACTTTAATAAACCAAGGGTCATATTATGTTATATAATGCAAGGAAGCCAGTTAAATCCTACTAGAATTCCAGCAATAAGTAATACCCAACTTAGTGAAAGAGGTAAGAATACTTTCCATCCTAATCTCATAAGTTGATCGTAACGGTAGCGTGGGTAAGCAGCGCGTGCCCATACGAAAAGTGCTACGAAGAAACATACTTTTAAACCAAACCAAACAGGTCCTGGAACTAAGTTTATAGGAAATATATCAATGATAGGTAACCATCCACCTAAGAACATAATAGTAGTTACACTGGACATCATAATCATATTAGCGTACTCACCTAAAAAGAATAGTGCAAATCCTGCAGCAGAATACTCTACGTTATAACCAGCAACGAGCTCTGCTTCTGCCTCGGGTAAATCAAAAGGATGTCGGTTAGTTTCTGCTAAAGCTGAAATGAAAAACATGAAGAACATTGGAAATAGAGGTAAACCATACCATACAGTTTCTTGTGACATAACAATTGTTGTCAAGTTTAATGAACCTGCACATAGAATTACCGCGATTAGAATAAACCCAATAGATACTTCATAAGAGACCATCTGAGCAGCTGAACGAAGACCTCCTAAGAATGCATACTTAGAGTTACTTGCCCACCCAGACATAATAATACCGTAAACACCTAATGATGAAACAGCGAATAAATAAAGAACCCCTACATTAATATCAGCCAGTACATAAGTTTCTCCAAACGGAATAACGGCCCATCCAACTAAACTTAGCATGAAAGATAAAATAGGAGCGATAACGAAAAGTACAGTATTGGCAGTACTTGGTAGAATGGTTTCTTTTAAAATTAACTTAGCTGCGTCTGCAAACGGCTGGATTAATCCCCAAGCTCCTACAACATCAGGACCACGGCGACGTTGAATACCAGCCATAATCTTACGCTCAACTAAGGTAAAGTATGCTACTGCGATAATTAACGGCAGTGCTATCAATAAAGATTTAATTATAGTAATAAGAATAAACATTTTAAATTTTTTATTTACCTGTTGTTGCCGAGATTAATGTGGCGTCACTGACAGGGTCTGCTGTAAAGAGCTCTACACACTTAGCCATAGTACTTGATGCTTTTGTCACTGAACATGTAAAGTAGAAATTTGGTACAGATGAATATAAATACTCATCACCGATAAAGCTTCTTGTATTTAGGATAGACTTTTGCTGTCCTAGTGAACTTAAAGCTGGAACTTGTCCTATAGATTTAATACCAGGGATCTTATCACCCATTGCATGTAGAAGATCACTTCTTGATGCATACTGGGTAGCTCCGTATAGGTACTCACTTAAGGCACTAATGATTTTCCAATCTTCTCGTGCATATCCTGGAGGTGTTAATGCTCGCTTTGTACTCTGGGGTCTTCCTTCTGTATTAAAGAAAAGAGCGTCTTTTTCGGTATAAGCAGCCCCAGGTAGGATAACGTCAGCATATAAAGCTACATCTTCATTTCCGTGATGTCCTTGGTAAATTATGAAGTTTTCTTCGTCTAAATTAATTTGACTTAAGTTTTCTACTCCAACACAGTAAATTAACTTTAAAGGTGTTATAGCGAAATCAGAGTTTAAAGAATCAATTCCTAGCTGAGCTGCCCCGTATTGAGACGCGTTTGGCTGGATAATGTTTAAATAAGAATGGTTTGACCCACGAACAGAAGCTAAGTTTTCGTTAATAGTAGATAACATTTCCATTAATGAAGAAGAATCTTCTCTACTTAACACATTAGATCCTACAATGATAAGAGGGTTTGACGCCATTGCTATTTTAGTACAGAAAGCGTGTTTTCCTGAAGCAATTTGAGAAAGAGTTTCAGCTGTCTTACCTAAATGGTTTACAGGGTAGTTTAAACCAAACTGTGTACTAGTATCTAAGCTAGGCCCTACATAAGCAACATCAAAGTTACCTTGTAATGAGCGCTTTCTAATACGAGCGTTAATTAAAGCGGCTTCCTTTCTTGGATTAGAACCGATTAATAGTATTAAATCAGATTCTTCAATTCCTTGGATAGACGCGTTAAAAGTATGGTTTGGCAGAAAATCTTGTTCTAAATCTTTTCCTCCCCCGAACTCAGAGATAACTGTAGAAGAACCTTGATGTGAAATGAAATTCTTTAAAGTAAAGATAGTTTCTACATCAACTAATCCTCCAACAATACCTGCCACTTGGTCAGCATCGAAAGACCCTTTTGTATTTTTTTTGATGAACTCAAAAGCTTCAAGCCACTCAACAGAAACAAAACTTCCGTTATCATCTCTGATCATAGGCTTTGTAAGGCGTTGTCTCTTTAATCCATCATAAGAGAAACGTGTTTTATCAGAGATCCACTCTTCGTTAATTTCTTCGTTGATACGAGGGATAATACGCATAATTTCAGTACCTCTTGTATCCACACGGATGTTACTACCAACAGAATCCATAACATCTACACTCTCTGTAAGACGTAATTCCCACGGACGAGATGTAAATGCATAAGGCTTTGATGTTAGTGCTCCAACAGGACATAAGTCAATAATATTACCTGAAAGTTCAGAATCGAACATTTTTTCTACATAAGTACCAATTTCTGTATCATTACTACGTGCAGTAGTTCCTAAAACCTCAACACCAGCAACTTCTGTGGCGAAACGTACGCAACGTGTACAATGAATACACCTTGTCATAATTGTTTTTACAAGAGGTCCTAAGTTTTTATCTTCTACACCACGTTTACGCTCAAAGAAACGACTTCGATCACTACCAAAAACCATTGCTTGGTCCTGAAGATCACACTCACCTCCTTGATCACAAATAGGACAGTCTAGAGGGTGGTTTAATAGTAAAAATTCTAATACACCTTCACGAGCCTTTTTAACAAGTGGTGTATCAGTAAAGATTTTCATACCAGGGCCAACAGGGATAGCACAAGAAGCTTGGGGCTTAGGTGATTTTTCAATTTCTACAAGACACATACGACAGTTCCCTGCAATAAGAAGACGCTCATGAAAACAAAATCTAGGTATTTCAATACCTACTAATTCACAAGCCTGTAAAACACTAGAACCATTCTCTACGAGAACGTCTATTCCGTCAACAGTGACTGTTATTTTATTATTTGCCATAATTTATTATATAAAAACATAAAGAAACACCATACTGAATACAGTGGTACTCGCGGTCGGACTTGAACCGACAAGGACAAAGTCCATTTGATTTTAAGTCAAACATGTTTACCAATTTCATCACGCGAGCCTTTTTTCTGCTTGTACTTTGAATAACTGTTCAAGTATTTTTACCCCTTACGGGATTCGAACCCGTGTCATCGCCTCGAAAAGGCAGTGTCCTAACCACTAGACGAAAGGGGCGTAAAAATTATTGAAACTTAGTTAGATGAAGCTAAATAAATAGCATGGTCTGCATCACGAGATACCTGCTGGAAGATATGCTGTCTACGCACAGTTGTTCGTGTTTGCATTGTCAAAACAATAGCTCCAATCATAGCTACAAGTAAAATAATACCTGCCATAAGGAATGCTATAGCGTAATGAGTGTAAAGAACTTGTCCTAGACCACTCATGTTTGTCACGTTATCTATTTGACCTGACCAGTCCACGTAAGTAGACATTCCATCAACACTAGATATTAGAGGTACAAAATCATTATCAACAATAATAAAAACCTCTAATAGAAAAATAATTCCGATAAGTCCTCCTACAGGAAGGTATTGGTAAATCTCATCAATAACCTCTGAAATTTTAATGTTCAGCATCATAACCACGAAGAGGAATAGAACAGCAATCGCTCCAACGTAAACTACGATAAAGATCATTGCCATAAATTCAGCTTCAAGTAAAATAAGTAATCCTGATGAGCCTACAAAGGATAAGATGAGAAAAAGAACACTATGAACAGGGTTTCTTGAGCTAATCACCATAACAGCTGAAAGTAAAGTTAAAGCTCCGAATAAGTAGAATAGGATTGATTCAAACATTTTTCTTATTTTCGGCTCTGTGCTAATGATTCCTTACTCAAGAACAGATCCTCCTTACTTAAGAACAGATCTTCCTTGCTTAAAGTAATTTCTTTAAGTTCTTCTTTACTTAAGGTAATTTCTTTAAGTTCTTCCTTACTCAAAGTGAAAGAAGCATCTATTTCTTCCCTGGTAAGCTTCAAATCCTTTATCACATCGTTTAACTCACCCTCTAGTTGAATAATTTCAGCCTCACTCAAAGCCTCATGTAATTGACTATTTTGATCTACAACATCCGATGGAGAATCTATTAGAATAAATACTAAGACCACTAATAGAAACACAATGCATACGGTAAGTTTTTGTTTTTGTTTTGATGTCATTTTTGTTTGTTTAAGATAAATTTGGTTCACAAATTTACTTAAGTCATTCTTATTTAATAATTTAATCTTCCGAAATATCTGCGTCTGCTAACCAAGCGTTCTTTAAGACACTCTTTAGTTTAACCTTCATGTTTACTCAGACAAAACATTCTGCAATTCCCTATTTTTATACAAAAGCTCCGTATTTTGATCCATAACGTCCAATAAAGAACCAATTAGAATAAATACTAAGATCACTAATAGAAACATAGTGCATATGGTAAGTTTTTGTTTTTGTTTAAATGACATTTTTATTATTCGGAATGGCGTGATTCGAACACGCGACCCTCTACTCCCAAAGCAGATGCGCTACCGGGCTGCGCCACATTCCGCGAAAAAGCCAGAGCCGGAATTGAACCGGCATCAAAGGATTTGCAGTCCCATGCATTACCATTATGCTATCCAGCCAAAAATTAGGAGCGTTTAACAAAATTACATTTCATAGATAATTTTTTAGCTCCCGATAATAAAGCTACTTTAGCAAGGTTCTCTCTTGCTTCTCCTATTTCATAAATAATAGTTCCAGGCTTAACTACTGCAACCCAACGGTCCACAGCACCTTTACCTTTACCCATACGAACTTCAACAGGTTTTTTTGTCACAGGGGTATTAGGAAAAATTCTAATCCACAATTTCCCTGTTCTTTTTAATTTACGTGTAATTACACGACGTACAGCTTCTATTTGTCTAGAAGAAATTTGACCCCCTTCTAAAGTTCTTAGACCAAAAGAACCGAACTCTAAGCTAGTTTGCCTACGTTCGATACCTTTAATTCTAATCTTTCTGTATTTTTTAAATTTTGTTTGTTTAGGTCGTAACATAATTATTTAGAATATTCCATTTGGGTTATTACCGAAACAAAATCTTGAGAACCTTGATTTAATGTATTTAAAGGGGTTATTAATCCCTTATCCAGAAGTTTAACAAAGTTTAATCCTGAAGCTGCTTGTAAATAACAAGTACCTTCAATAAATAACTCCTCACGGCTAGAAAGGTCTACTAATTCTTTTATCTTCGAAGGAAAAAGTACATTGTCATAGTATACACCTCCAGTTATTTGCATTTTTGTTTCTTTTTGTAATAACTTAATACCTTTTTGAAATACCTCTAGAGAAACATCTTTTCTTGCAGATAAAAAGGCCATAGGTCCACTAAAAACTGGGCTTAATCCTGCATAAGGAGATGTCTCAAGGTATTTTTTAATCTTACTGGTTTTAATAACTGTTAAATCTAGGTTCTGTAAAGAAAGTTCCTTACGCACAGATTTCCACTGCGGTGTATTATAATCCGAATACTGGATAAATAAGATAAAGTCACTAGACTCTAAGCGCCCAATAGTTCTTTTTAATTGGTCTGTTTTTTTAGATAACATTTAAATATTTGGTATTTCTAAAAGGGGCATTTAGCCCCAATATAAACTAACGATCAACTTCACCAAAAACAATATCTTGTGTACCAATAATGGTCACCACATCAGCAACTAAATGACCACGAGACATGAAATCTAATCCCTGTAAGTGAGCAAACCCAGGTGCACGAATATGACAACGGTATGGGCGACTTGTTCCATTAGAAACAAGATATACACCAAATTCTCCTTTAGGGGCCTCAATAGAAGAATATGTTTCTCCTGCAGGAACAACAACACCTTCAGTAAATAACTTAAAGTGGTGAATTAGAGATTCCATAGATTGTTTCATTGCTCCACGTGATGGAGGTGTAATCTTTGCGTCATCTACCTTAACAACACCGGTAGGCATATCGTTTAAACATTGCATCACAATACCTAAACTTTGACGCATCTCCTCTACACGAACAAGGTAACGATCATAACAATCTCCGTTAGTACCTACGGGAATATCAAAATCCATCTTATCGTAAACCTCATAAGGTTGTGTCTTTCTTAAATCCCAAAGGATACCAGAACCTCTTAAAAGAACTCCTGAAAATCCCCAATCCATAGCATCTTTAGCAGAAACAACACCTACATCAATTAATCTTTGTTTCCAGATACGGTTGTCTGTTAATAACTCTTCTACTTCATCTAAACGGTTAGCAAATTGCTCTGCGAAAGTATAAATATCTTCTAACATTCCTAAAGGAATATCTTGACTGACACCACCTGGTCTGAAATAAGCAGCATGCATACGTGCTCCAGATACTCGTTCGTAGAACTCCATTAATTTTTCACGTTCTTCAAAACTCCAAAGCATAGGAGTAATAGCACCAACGTCCATCGCGTGGCAACCTACAGCTAGCAGGTGGTTTAATATACGTGTAAGCTCACTAAATAATGTACGAATATATTGTGCACGGATAGGAACATCACATTTAAGTAAACGCTCCACTGCTAAACAGAAACCATGTTCCTGTGCCATCATTGACACGTAATCTAAACGATCAAAGTAAGGCAGAGCTTGTACATAAGTCTTATGCTCAATCAGCTTTTCTGTTCCTCTATGCAATAACCCAATATGAGGATCAGCACGTTCAACAACCTCCCCGTTTAACTCAAGAACTAAACGAAGAACCCCGTGGGCAGCAGGATGCTGAGGACCAAAATTCATTGTAAAATTTTTTAATTCTTTTTTTAATTGACTTTTTTGTAATGCCATGTTGAATTTTTAGCAAAACTGGCTAGAGAACGCAAGCCACCATTAATCTTCAAATATAATTTACAGTTAAATCTAAGAAGTTACGCTTAAGTGGACTCGAACCACTGACCGATGGCTTAGAAGGCCATTGCTCTACCAACTGAGCTATAAGCGCTAAAGTTTAAGGTGTTTGTAAGCCGGATTTTGTACTCATACGAGTTACGCTAATTAATCTTGAATAACACTTGCGTATTATTTCTTTGCGACATTCATCTTGCTTTAGTTGGGGTTTCTTTCTATAAATAGTATTACTACTACATAGGTATACTTCTCATAAAATAAATTGCTATCTACTTTCCCTAAGATTACTCTTCCTGGCAATTAACCAGCAACCACTAAATAAAGTCCGGACTTTCCTCTAAACAACTATATTGTTCAGCTAGCGTTGCCACACCTTAAATTGCTCTTGGGTGGACTCGAACCACCGACTTTACGCTTATCAGGCGTATACTCTAACCAACTGAGTTACAAGAGCGTAAATACTATACCCGGAAAGATTCGAACTCTCGGCCTATCCGTCCGTAGCGGAACGCTCTACCAACTGAGCTACGGGTACGTGGTTGGAGTGAAAGGATTCGAACCTTTGAGTCTTCCGTACCAAAAACGGGTGCCTTACCACTTGGCTACACTCCATGACTTATTAATTTATAACTATTTAAACATTACAGAAACTCCTGGGTTTTGTCTGAGGATCCGTTGTTTATCTAAATAGCGTTCTAAGAGGTTTTGAGGTACGCAGGTAAACAGTACCCATTTGTGTGTAAATAATTCAAATTGCTCTCTCGCTGTTTTATTCACGTGAGGGGATCTTAGAACAGTAAAGCGCTTAGTTCTACGTGGAAGTTTTACCGTTTTAATTTTAGGGTCCACTAAAGCTAAGTGCTTATATGCTGCTTTTAATTCTTTCTTGTCATGACTTATTAAAATAATCTTTGTTTGTGGACGCATTTGTCCGAGAGCGGACTTGAACCGCTGACCCAAGGATTTTCAGTCCTTTGCTCTACCAACTGAGCTACCCGGACATGTAAAACAACAATTAAAGTTGTGAGCTTACTCAAACACTTCCTCTGCTCTGCGAGAGTCTAAATGTCTTATAAATAACAACATGGTTCCCAGTTAATCCAGTATATAGTTGATTTTTAAAGCTATAAGATCGAAACGGTTTTATAACCAAAATGAGTGACAAGGGACTCGAACCCCTGGCATTCTCGGTGTAAACGAGACGCTCTACCAACTGAGCTAGTCACCCAGTTTTGTTACGCAACTATAACAAAAACTATTTAGGAAATTAAAACCAAAGGCATCCATTCTTACGTAGAAATTAGATTGTCTGAGAGATTAGGGTTACAGCAGCGTCCATATCTATACTCTCAAGCATTTTTATCTCTGCTGCTTGAAAATCACACCTTTCGGACATATTACGCAAAGATTTAAACATACGACTGATTGTTTCCTCTTGCTCAGAAATAATACTATTTTTAGAGAGTAGTATCTGAGAGCAATTTAAATCTGTGCAGATTTCGGGGGTTATAGGTTTTCCAAAATAATAACCTAAACCAAAAACTCCGCTTAAAGCAACGAGAGATATTAACACAGTAGTGTTCGAAAACTCCATAATTAAATTTTAAAGTTATGTATAAAAGAACCGCTTTGTTACAAAAATACGTAGAGCTAAAATAAATAAACATGAGCGCA
>Ga0115004_10003790_pt1 | contig 12224 bp, 11 predicted proteins | sample ArcticOcean_MG_C_10_FD_88737 | JGI IMG/M metagenome (GOLD analysis project Ga0115004, IMG submission 88737) | Marine microbial communities from western Arctic Ocean - ArcticOcean_MG_CB11_90 | ecosystem: Environmental > Aquatic > Marine > Oceanic | place: Arctic Ocean: Canada Basin | collected...
ACGGGTGGTACGCGCGGGACAACACGTTTCGTGTGATGCAGGATTGTTTGTTCGTCGCCGCGATGGGCCCGCCCGGTGGCGGCCGCGCCGCGATTACGCAGCGGTACCAGCGGCACTACAACCTGTTGAGCATCAACGATTTCGACGCGCACGCGCTGGAGCACATTTTCGGCAACATCCTGGGTGCGTGTTTTCGCATTTCCCAAATTCGACGCACCGCCCGTTTGTCCGTACTCGTCCTGCGAAGGGACTTTTACCCCTGACTGTTTACTCCTACCAATCCCGGATACACACACAGTCTGACCTCCCTGACCCTTTTCTTGTTGACACCCACAAGGGTGGTTTTACGAAACCGGCGGGTTCCCACACGAGATTTCGTCGAAAAAAGACCAAATCATCAAAGCCACCCTGGACGGTACGTGTTGCATTTCCCAAATCCGCCCGACTGTTTGCCAATACAAGACTGACACTTTCTTTATTATCTCCAGTGTACTCCACCGCGATTGAAAAGCTGCTTCCCACGCCCGCGAAGAGCCACTACACGTTCAACTTGAGAGACGTGTCGCGCGTGATTGAGGGCTTGACGCTGCAAAAAGCGAGCGGGTTGGAAACCGGGCTGGGCGGCTTGGGCGAACACTACCGGCTCTGGGTCCACGAAACCATGCGCGTGTTTTACGACCGCCTCGTGAGCGACGAGGACCGCTCCTGGTTCCTGAGCTATTTATCAGGTACGTATTGCGGGTACCGGTTACGGGGGTACCGTTTACCAGTACTGGCAACTGTTACACACATCACAAGTGCACTGTTTGCCCATACAGTACACTCAACTCACAAGACTGACACTTTTCTTTTCTTTCCCACTCGCAGAGCTCACGTCAACGCACTTCGACGTGAAGTTCAACGACCTTTTCGTGCACCTGGACCACGACGCCGACGGGAACATCGACGCCGAGGAGTTAAGGCACTGCATGTACGGCGACTGGCTCGGCGCTGACGAAGAAGCGGACGCGCTCGGCGGGGATCGGCTGTACGACGAGCTCACGGACATGCCCGCGGTGGTGAAACGGTTGGAGGAGTACTTAATAGACCACAACGGGATGTCGAAATCGCCAATGAACCTCGCGATGTTTCTGTACGCCGCGGAACACGTGGCGCGAATCTGCCGCGTTTTGAAGCAGCCGGGCGCGCACATGCTTTGCGTCGGCGTCGGTGGTAGCGGCCGGCAAAGCCTGTCACGACTGGCCTCCTTCATCATGGGCATGCCGTGTTTCCAAATCGCGATCTCCAAGTCGTACACGCGCGTGGAGTGGAAAGAAGATTTGAAGGTTCGTGTTGCGCGGTTCCCAAATCCAACGGCCACTGTTTGCCGATTGTCCAGGGTACACTGTTTGCCCATACATCGCCCAAACAAGACTGACCCTTCCTTTTATTTGTCGCAAGAAATTCTGTCGCGAAGCCGGCGCCAACGCCAAGCCGTGCGTGTTTCTGTTTTCCGATTCGCAAATCAAAGAAGAGTCTTATGTGGAGGACATTAACAACTTACTGAACTCAGGAGAGGTGCCAAACTTGTTTCCGTACGACGAAAGGGCGGCGGTTATGGAGACCTGCAGAGTCGCGGCGAAAAAGACGGGCGTCACGGCTCCCGAAGGCGGCCCCCTGGAGGACCCCACGCAGCTGTGGCAGTACTTCATCAAGACGTGCCGCGCGAATCTTCACGTCGTTTTGTGTTTCTCGCCAATCGGCGAGGCGTTCCGGGAGCGGTTACGGCAGTTTCCGAGTTTAGTGAACTGCTGCACGATCGATTGGTAAGGGCCTTTCCCACCCACAACATTCCACCTCTGCGATTGCCCATACTCGTACCAGAAGGGACTATTACCCTGACTGTGTACTCATACACATGACGAGAGACTGACACTTTTCTTTCTACAATCAGGTTCCGGGAGTGGCCGGATGACGCGCTTGAGGCGGTTGCGGTGAAAATGCTGGCGGACGTGGACGTGCCGGACGCGGAAAAGGCATCCTTGAAGGTACGTGTTGGGCCTTTCCCAAATCCGACACACACTGTTTTACCGAAGCTGGTGACTGTTTGTCCATACATCGCGATATACACGACTGACACTTTCTTTGTTTGGTATCAGGAAATGTGCAAAACCTTCCACTCGTCCGTTCGCGAGCTGAGCGAGGAGTACTTAGCCACGGAAGGGCGGCACAACTACGTCACGCCTACTTCGTACCTCGAGTTGCTCACGATGTTCACTTCGTTGTTGCGGAAACAAAGGGAAACCGTGAGCGGCCAGAAGCGGCGGTACGAAGTCGGCTTGGAAAAGGTACGGCCTTGCGCGTTTCCCAAATCCAGGCACACTGTTTTACCTCTAACGCTGGTGACTGTTCGGACCGATGGCCGGTGACTGTTGTCCATACATCGTCCAATACATCGCGATATACATGGCACTTGTACACTCAAGACTGACCCTTTTCGTTCACAACCAAAGCTCGCGTTCACCGCGAACGCGGTGCAGGAGATGCAGGAGGAGCTCACGGCGTTGAAACCGGAGTTGATTAAAACGGTGGCGGAGACGGAGGAGCTGATGAAACAGGTGCAGAAGGAGAAGACGGAAGTGGTTGAGCCTAAGAAAGCGGCGGTGGACATCGAAGTGGCGGAGGCGGCGGCGAAAGGGGCGGAGGCGGGCGCGGTGAAGAAGGAGTGCGAGGATCTCCTAACGGAGGCGATTCCCGCGCTCAACGCCGCCGTCGCGGCGCTCGACACGATCAAGCCAAATGACATCAAGCTAGTGCAGACGTTCAAGAACCCACCCGCGGCAGTCAAGCTGGTGATGGAAGCGGTTTGCGTCGCCCTCGACGTCAAGCCGGCGAAGATCCCCGACCCGGCTGGGTCGGGAAGGAAGATAGACGACTATTGGGGCCCTAGTAAGTCTCTTTTGGGGGAGAAAGATTTCGTGGACCGACTGAGGAACTACGACAAGGATAACATCGAGCCCCGGATTATTGACAAGTTGCGCGAAAAGTACATCGCGGATGAAAACTTCACACCCGAAAACGCGGCGAAAGCGGCGAGCGCGGCAGAAGGGTTGTGTACCTGGATCGGCGCCATGGACGCGTACGACCGCGTGATTAAAATCGTTGTGCCTAAAAAGATCGCGTTGGAAGCCGCGGAAAGCGAGTACAACAAGATCATGGCCGCCCTAAAGGTGAAGCAAGACGAGCTCGACGGGATCATGTCCGCGCTCGCGGCGCTTGAAAAGCAACTGGAGGATTCCATCCTCGAAAAGAAACGCTTGGAGGACGAGGTTGAGCTTTGCGTGGTGAAACTTGAGCGCGCGGAGAAGCTTATCAACGGCTTGGGGGGGCAGCGGGACCACTGGACCGTTCGCGCGCACCAGCTCGGGGAGGACTTCCAAAACCTGACCGGCGACATGCTCATCGCGGCTGGGATGATTTCGTACCTGGGGACGTTCACGATGGCGTTCCGGGACGGGATCTCGCAGAAGTGGGTCGCGGCGTGCAAATCGGCGGGTATTCCGTCCAGCGCCAAGTTTTCCCTGGTCGCGTGTCTCGGCGACCCGGTTTCCATACGCGAGTGGGGCATCGCGGGGTTACCGAACGACTCGTTCTCTATCGACAACGGCATTATGATCGCCAACGCCCGCAGATGGCCCCTAATGATCGACCCGCAAGGCCAGGCGAACAAGTGGATCAAGAATAGCGAGAAGAAGGCGAACTTGCAGGTTATTAAGCTCACGGATTCCGATTACCTGCGCACGCTTGAAAACGCGGTGCAGTTCGGTTTGCCCGTGCTTTTAGAAAACGTGGGTGAGGAGCTTGACCCGTCTCTCGAGCCGCTGTTACTGAAACAGCTGTTCAAGTCCGGAGGCGTGATGTGCATAAGACTGGGCGAGTCCATCATCGAGTTTTCCGATCAGTTTCGGTTTTACATCACCACGTCGTTACGGAACCCGCACTACCTCCCGGAAACCGCGGTGAAGGTGACGCTGTTGAACTTTATGATCACCCCGGACGGTTTGAGCGATCAATTGTTAGGCGTGGTCGTCGCGGAGGAAAGGCCTGACTTGGAGTCCCAAAGGCAGGAGCTGGTGTTAAACACCGCGGATAACAAGCGCCGACTGAAAGAAATCGAAGACCGGATCCTGCACACCATGAGCAGTTCGGAGGGGAACATCTTGGACGACGCCAACGCCATCGAGGTGTTGTCCGAGGCGAAAATCGTGTCCGACGAGATTTCGGAAAAGCAAACAATCGCCGACGCGACGCAACTCGAAATCGACGCCGCGCGCGAAGGGTACAAACCGTGCGGGTCCTACAACGCGGTTTTGTTCTTCACCATTCGTGACCTTGCGAACATAGACCCCATGTACCAGTACTCCCTGAGCTGGTTTATCGGGTTGTTCGTGCGGAGCATACACGGCAGCGTTGATAAAGAGCATCAAAGCGTCGCGGGCGATAGCGATATAAACGATTTGCGCGAAAGACTGGGCGTCATCAACGACCACTTCACCTACGCGCTTTACCAGAACGTGTGCCGCTCGCTTTTCGAACGCGACAAACTTTTGTTTTCCTTCCTGCTTGATTCGCGAATCATGCAGAGCAGAAGTGAGCTGCCTGAACAGGAGTACCAGTTCTTCCTGACTGGGGGGGTGGGGGTGGTGAAGAAAAACGTGCCTCGGCCGGACCAGGAATGGGTACGTATTGTATTGGGGGTTTCCCGAATCCAGGCACCGGCCGTTTGATGCCCCTCTCTGACGTCCACGGCCGTCGTTAAAAGGAAGTCACTACGTACAGCACACAAGCACTGTTACCTGCTCTTTATGGAGTACAGGTTGAAAGTCCGGTACCACTACGGAACTACCCAATCCCTCATACACATTACGAAGTACACCACCACTCGAGACTGACCCTTTTCGTGCACACTCGCAGATATCGCAAAAGATGTGGAGCGAAACGTGTCGCTTGGCGTCGGTGTGCGGCGCGTTTGGCGAGTTGCCCGACGACATCGCGACCGACATAATTGGGTGGAAGAAAGTGTACGACTCGCTGACGCCGCAACGAGAGAGTTTGCCTGGGAAGTACGGAGAGAAAGACGCGCTGAGTAAGTTCCAACTGCTTTTGTTGATGCGGTGTTTGCGCCCGGATAAGGTGACCCCCGCGGTGAACGATTTCGTGGAGCAAACGATGGGCAAACGGTTCGTGGAGCCGCCCCCGTTCGATTTACCAGGGTCGTATTTAGAAAGCACGTGCGCCACGCCGTTACTCTTCGTGCTTTCACCGGGAAGCGACCCCACATCAGCGCTGCTGAAGTTCGCAGAGGACATGGAAAAGGCGGACGCCATTTCGGTAATATCAATGGGCCAAGGCCAAGGCCCGAAAGCCGCCGCGCTAATCGCGGAAGCGGCGGATGCGGGGAAGTGGGTTTTGCTTCAAAACTGCCACCTCGCGCCGTCGTGGATGCCGGCGCTTGAAAAAATCACCGAAGGCATCACGGTGGATTCCGCGGATGAGAACTTCCGGCTTTGGCTCACGTCCATGCCCTCGCCCGCGTTCCCGGTGACGATTCTTCAAAACGGCATCAAAATGACAAACGAACCCCCGCGGGGTTTACGCGCGAACATGCGGCGGTCGTTCCAGCTAGAACCCATCGCGAATCCCGACTTTTTCGAATCCTGCGGCAAACCAGACGTGTTCAAGAAACTCGTGTTCGGGTTAGCGTTCGTGCACGGGTTCGTGCAGGTACGCATCGGGACTTTCCCAAATCAGGGCACTGTTTACGGACCCTCTTTGAGTGTTTTAGTCATTAAAAGGAAATGCACTACATAAAGCACCAATTCACTGTGGAGGCCCGATTACGGGTGACTATTTACTCAGGCCACATTGCGAAGTACACCCATACTCACAAGACGCGTGACTGACACTTTCCAAACGCAACCGCAGGAGCGACGTTCCTTCGGCGCGATCGGGTGGAACATTCCGTACGGGTTCGACGACGGCGATTTGCGAATCTCGGTTCGGCAGCTGCACATGTACGTCAACGACAACAAGAAAACCCCGTTCGACGCGTTGAAGTACGCCACTGGCGAGTGTAACTACGGCGGGCGGGTCACGGATGACAAAGACCGTCGTTTGTTAAACACCCTGCTCGCCAAGGTGTACCAGCCCGACGCGCTTACCGACGGGTTCAAGCTGAGCGACAGCGGAACCTACGCGATTCCCACGGAAGGCGACCACGAGTCCTACCTGAACGTGATTTCCAAGTTCCCCATACTGCCCGACCCCGAAGCGTTCGGGTTGCACGAAAACGCGGACATCACGAAGGATTTGGGGCACACTAGTTTGCTAACTGAAACGCTGATCAGGGCGTCCGGCGGCGCGAGCGGCGGCGGCGGCGGGAAGGAACAGTTAGTGGCGAAGATAACAAACGACGTTTTGGAGCGGTTACCCCCGAACTTCGACATCGAAGCCGTGCAGCGGAAGTTCCCGGTGCTTTACGAGCAATCCATGAACACCGTGTTGGCACAAGAGATGTTGCGGTACAACCGATTGTTGGATATCGTCCGAGGGTCGTTGTTGGAGCTGCAAAAGGCAATCGCGGGTTTGTCCGTCATGTCGGGCGACTTGGAGAAAGTGTTCGACGCCTTTGCGATCGGCCAGGTTCCTGATCTTTGGATGAGCAAATCGTTCCCGTCCCTTAAACCGCTAGCGTCGTACGTGGAGGACCTGCTCGCCAGGCTCACCCTGTTCACGGACTGGTACCGAAACGGCCAGCCCCCGATTTTCTGGATCAGCGGGTTCTTCTTCACGCCGTCCTTCACCACCGCGTCGCTGCAGGTACGTATTTCCCAATAACCACATTCCGCCTCCCTGTTTGCTCATACACGACCAGGGTAAATAAGAACACAGCTGTATCTTTACCCACCCTATGAGACTGACAGTTTCTTTTTTACGCTCAGAACTTCGCGCGCGTCAACCAACTCGCGATCGACACCGTGGATTTCGAGATGGAGATGATGGGCATGGACCCTTTGGCGTACCCCACACCGCCTGATGTCGGGATTTACGTCCACGGTTTGTTTTTAGAGGGGTGCGCCTGGGACAAAGACCAAAAAACGCTTTGCGAATCTCGGCCCAAAGTTTTGTTCGAACCGGCGCCGTGCGTGTGGCTGAAGCCGGTTCTGGCGAAGGACGTGCTTGTGAAAAAAACCTACGCCTGCCCCGTGTACCGCACCGCCGCGCGCAAAGGCGTTTTGGCCACCACGGGGCACAGCACGAACTTCCTGATGATGATGCGCATGCCCACCACCACCACGGAGGACCACTGGACCATGCGGGGGGTGTGTATGCTTTGCTCGCTGAGCGATTAATTTTCGGGAAAGGAGGACCGTACGGGGTACGATAGGTAGCGTCCGCCGGATTAATCAGAGAAAGTACCGTACGAGGTAGAACAGGTAGCGTCCGCCGGATTAATCAGAGAAGGTACCTTCGAGGTACCAAAGGTAGCGTCCGTCGAAACGACGGACGATGTAATTTGATGAAACTTATTTTTACGTGCCTCTTGTCAACCAACCAACCTCATCGTCACTCGTTCAAGTCGCTCTCTCCGTCTCTCGACTGCACTTCCTTTCTCTACTTGTCAAAACCAAAGCAGCTTTGAATCGTGAACGGCTCCTGCTTGATCTCGGGCGAACTTGACCGCTCGCGCTTGACCCGCTTCGAGCTCACCTGAGCCGCGCGTGCCGTTTTGCACGCCGCACAGTTCTTTTTCACCTTGCCGTGGGGGCAGGGGCTGCATACCGCGCAGTTGCTTTTCTGCTTCCCGTGGGGGCAGGGGGTGCACGCCGCGCAGTTCTTTTTCAGCTTGCCGTGAGGGCAGGGGTTGCATGCCGCGCAGTTCCCCTTTAGCTTACCGTGAGGGCAGGGGTTGCACACTACACAGTTGCTTTTCCGCTTCCCGTGGGGGCAGGGGGTGCACTCCGCGCAGCTGTCTTTACGCTTGCTGTGAGGGCAGGGGTTGCACGCCACGCAGTTGCTTTTCACCTTGCCGTGGGGGTAAGGGTTGCACTCCGCGCAGTGCTTTTTCAGCTTGCCGTGGGGGCAGGGGTTGCACGCCATGCAGTCGCTTTTCCGCTTGCCGTGGGGGCAGGGGGTGCACGCCGCGCAGGCGTGTTTCACCTTCCCTTGAGGACAGGGGGTGCACGCCGCGCAGCTGTCTTTCCGCTTTCCATGGGGGCAAGGGTTGCACACCAAACATTGGTGTTTCGCCCTGCCGTGCGAGCATCGTTTCATACCTGTCATCACAAGTGAACGATCGCACGTCCGCGCGCGCTACGACTGAGGTCGTCCAACACGAAGAGCAGGAGTGGCTTTTACGTGAATTTTTTCGTTGCTTCCGAGAAAGCGTCCTCTCTATGCACTACCTCCCGGAAATCGGTCGCTAACCTCGGCTAGACTGAAACCCCATACGAAAAAAAACCGTATAAAAGTCCTATCAAACATGCTTTCATAACGGAATTATTTGAAAGACAGTTCTATAAAAAAACGTCAGATTGATCGAAAAGAGCCATTTCGGCTCTTTTTGCTGGCTGGTTTCGCCCTACGATTTCCGGGGGGCGTGTAGTGCATAGTTCGTGGAACGCTCCTCAAAAATATCCGGTTAAGGTTAGGCACTCTCTGCGGTCGCCTGGTTCGGGCCGAGAGATTTTTGTCGGTGGGAGAGCAGGAGGAAGAAGAGGAGGAGGAGGAAGGGAAAGATGAGGAGGAAGAGGAGAAAGAGAAAGAGGCGGATGAAGGTGAGAAAAGGAGATGAGGAGGAGGAGGAGGAGGGTAAACAGGAGGAGGAGGGGGAAAGAAACATGTACGGATGTTTTCAAGGGACGCAATGTCCTTGTATGGGCAATTAGTCAGCCGTACGCGAGCAAGATACTTTTTGACTGTTTTTTCCTATATTTTGTCCCTTCGAATTCGGGGCAGACAGTCGCGACATGCGCGTCCCGTGCGGATCGGAAGTGGCGTCGACCTCGATGAGGTCGTCGCCGCGTGCGGTGCGCCGCTTTGGGTCGGGGCTGGTGCGTGCGCGGGCTGGGGTTGGTGCTAAGAGCCAGGGTGTGCGCGGAGGGAAAAACCACCAACCTTCGCGGTGGGCACATCCATTCTTCGCGTCCGGACGGGACACCGAACACGGCGTGGAGGGCGTGAAGGACACCGACGAGGAGGATGGCACACGACGCAAGGGCGGTACCTTAGAAAGAAACCTTTCACTGGACGACATGCAGGACAACACAGAGGAGGATGGAGTCGGCACGGAGTACACGGAAACCGGGTCCGCCGATCAACAACGCGAACGCGACCGGATGATTTTCATGTCCACCATCCGCGCGAAGATGACCCCGGCTGTGTCCGGTGGGTCCGGCCGCGACCAAGAGCTGGACGACCAGGAACTAGCGATCAGAGAAGCGGAGCGGAACGCGATCGAAAAACAGCTCACAAGGGCGGCGGCGCGGAAACGGGACCTGAGAAGGGGCAAGGGACGGAGTAATGGTAATGGTGGTGCCTATGACAATGACGACGACGACGGCGACGACGACCGCCGTTCGAAAAACTTGACCTGGAGAGATGTTGACACCAAGTACGACACACGCGACACTAGCTCCCTAGGAGACGAGTTGTCGTCCTCCACGCGACCGGGACGGGACCCCGGGGCGTTGACGCGGTTCGTCGCCGAGAAAAAGTCCAATGCCAAAAAAAACGCAAAATCGCTCTTCGGCGTTTTCGGCGAGAACGAACTAAAAGAAGTGGCGCAGCTCGCCGTGCCCGCGCTAGGGAGCCTGCTCGCGGACCCGCTGATGAGCCTAATAGACACCGCCGCGGTGGGACGGCACGGAAGCACATCCCTAGCCGCGCTAGGGCCGAACACCGCGGTTTTCCAAATCGTGTTCCAGCTGTTTTCGTTTTTATCAATCACGACAACCGGGATGGTGGCTCGGGCGTGCGCGGAGGGCGACACCAAAACCGTGCGCCGCGCGCTGGCTAATGCCACGCTATTAGCGCTTGGATTCGGCAGTGCCGTGTGCGTTGGTTTGAACGTTTTCGCGGATGACGTGTTGCGGTTAATGGGCTGTTCCGCCGAGCTCACCTCCGCCGCCGCGCCGTATTTGAAAATCAGAGCGCTCGCGATACCGGCGGTGCTGTTTGCCACGAGCGCGCAGGGCGGATGCCTCGGGCAGCAGGACTCGAAAACGCCGTTGCGTATTTTCCTAGCAGCAGGCGTGATAAACGTCCTCGGGGACCTGTGCCTCGTGGGAAACATGGGCGTGCGAGGCGCGGCGTACGCTACCCTCGCCGCGCAGTGGTACGTATTTCCCACCCACCACATTTCACTGACTGATTGCCCATACGAGACTGACACTTTTCTTTTTACATTCAGGGTCTCCGCGTTTCTGTTTTTCAAAGTGTTAAGCGGGCGGAAGATGCTGCCCGAGAAGGTACGTGTCGTATTGTATCTCCCAAATCCAAACGCTGTTTGCCCATACAAGACTGACCCTGCTTTTCGTCTACACTCGCAGTGGAGCCACTGGCGCTTGCCCACGGCTGGCGAACTGCAGAACATCACGAAAATTTCCGGAATGTTACTGCTGGGTAGTCTGTGCCGCATGGGCGTGTACACGCTGATGACGACGACGGCGATTAAGCTAGGAACTCTGACCATGGCCGCGCACCAAGTCGCGCTTCAGATCTTCTGGACTCTGACGTGCGTATTGGGCGCATCTTTCCCAAATCCAGGCACACCGTTTTATCTCTAACGCTGGTGACTGTTCGGACCGATTACCCTGACTGTTTGCGTAATACACATCACGAAAGACTGACACTTTTTTCTTTTACAATCACAGTTACTTCGTGGATCCGCTTTTCGTCGCCGCCACGAGCTTCATCGCGCGTGATTTCGGTCGGCGCCCGGAACGCGTCCGGAAAATGGCGTGGCTTTTGATGGTCCTCGCAATAGGCGTCGGCGTCGTGATCGCCGGGTTAAGTTTCGCAATCTCCACATACGGCCCGGGGGTGTTCACGGAGGACGTGGTACGTGTTGGGGCTTTTACAAAATCCCGGGCTCCCTGTTTGCCCGTATTCGTACCAGAAGGGACTATTACCTCTGCCGATTGTCCGCCCGTAATTACTCAGGCCACATTACGAACGACTGACACTTTCTTTTTACAACCGCAGCTTATTCAAACCGCGATTCGCGGCGTCGGGCCGCTCATGGCGGCGTCGCAGTTGGTAAGCGCCTTGGTGCTCGTCACGGAAGGCGTCCTAATAGGGTGCGGGGACTTGAGGTACCTCCTGAACGTGCACTGCTTGAACTTCGTCTGCCTGGCGGGGGTGCTTTGGTGGGTGGGGAAATCGTCCTTGGGGTTAAACGGGATTTGGATCGGGGTGTTCCTCAATCAATCGCTGCGAATGGTGCAGCACGCCGCGCACATGGCGAAAGGCGGGGGGCCGGATTTATTTGGGAATAAATCGTTGGCTAAAAAGTAGGCGATGGGGGGGGAAGGGGAGGGGATATGAGGGGGGTGAAAGAGAGTGATGTCGTAGTGTCTCAGCGCCCTGTCTGGAAAACCGGGGGGTGTCTCGTCGCGTCAATGTACATGTAAATGTGAAGTCAGAAATAGGATGCACGGTTGCGTTCCGGGAGCTTTGAAACTCGCGGGGGCGCCAATCACGAAAGACGTGCGATACATTAGTCGCCGCGTTTCTGTTCACCGTCTGAAATTGATAAAAAAATCAGATCTCGCTCGTCTCGCTCGTCTCGTTCGTCGCCGTCGTGAAACGTATCAGTCGTCACCGGAGGATTCACCGCCGGAGTGATCGTCACCACCGGGGTACTCTTCGCCACCACCGAAGAACATTCCCATACCCTGTTCTTCCAACTCTTCGTCAGTGTAGGGGCATTCAGGGTCGCCAGTCTTTTTTTCGTCTTCGTTTGACCTCCAGTTGGGAAACTTTGCGGACCACAATGTAATCATAGTCATCTTCAGGCGGCTGAATCCGTTGGCGTGGCCGAAGCCCTGGGGCGTGCCGAATTTCTCGCACCGCTCGTTGTAGAAACGAATGCAGGTCGTTGCTTCTTCGGAAACCTGCTTCTCGCGACTCTCGTGAAAGGCGTGGACAGCTTCCGCGCTGATAACGACGTGCGTGACAGTCGA
>Ga0115004_10003803_pt1 | contig 12207 bp, 10 predicted proteins | sample ArcticOcean_MG_C_10_FD_88737 | JGI IMG/M metagenome (GOLD analysis project Ga0115004, IMG submission 88737) | Marine microbial communities from western Arctic Ocean - ArcticOcean_MG_CB11_90 | ecosystem: Environmental > Aquatic > Marine > Oceanic | place: Arctic Ocean: Canada Basin | collected...
ACTTCAGTCATTGTCTCCGCTTCCGCTTCCGCTTCAGTCATCGTCTCCGCTTCCGCTTCAGTCGTCGTCTCCGCTTCCGCTTCAGTCGTCGTCTCCGCTTCCGCTTCAGTCGTCGTCTCCGCTTCCGCTTCAGTCGTCGTCTCCGCACCATCAGTACCATCAGCGGCGCCAACAGTGTCTTTCACGGCTGATGACGCAACGGCGCCAGCCTCCTCCTCAGCATTATGAGACTGAGGCACACCTTTCTGCTGAGACCGAGCGAGTTCCAACTCAGTACGAGCGAGTTCCAACTTAGTACGAGCGAGTACTCGCTCTATATCAGCATGTGCCAGTAAAGTCAATTTATTGCGCAGCTCATCAGGCCTGACATTGACTTTACTAAATTTTAGAATAGTTTCATTATACTCTTCTAAAAATTTCTTCCATGACGCTGTCGCTTCAGCCGCGTGGTCTTCAGCATCCTTAGCATTTTTTTCGGCATTACGTATGTCCTCATCTTCTGATGTAGCGGTCATGTTTACTTTGTATATTTTGAATAAAAGTAGATTGGTTGTTCTATAAATATGACGGGCCAACAAAACACACTAATACCCTCTTATTGAATAAAAAATCAAAACGTGATTGAATGGATTGGTTTTGTGTAAAGTGCTGTTTGTAGCGCTTCCCTTACAAAACGCTCTGCTTTAGTGTATTTTGATTTTTGGAATCCAAACGTGTGTATGCTATTCAGATTAGGAAGCGCTCTTTTAACATCTTCATCCCTCTTGGCGATTTGAACACCTTTGACGGTGACGCCCTCTCTGAGCATGTACAGAGCCGCGATGCAGATGTAATTAACTTTAATTTTGACGGGTGGTGATTTTGCCTCCATGAGAGACATTTCACAGCACTTTTGGCATCTCCGAGCTATGCCGTCGAGCAATTCATCTTTGAAAACGGCTCCCCCGGTCTGTTTCACTTTTTGAAAAGTCTGTAGAAATTCAAAAACAGCGGGAAGTAACCTCTGTCTTTTTTTTTTGTCTGTGTGTTTTTTGAATAACGCTTGCGCTTTTTTTGTAGCGATTTTCACCGCGCCGTTGTTGCTTTTTTTATCTATGAGTTTATTTTCTTTCCCCAATAATGTTTTGACGACCCTGAAGCATTCTCCGTAAACATCTTGTTTTTTTGATTCTTCTTTTTGATATTTCTGCGTACCCGCGGCGCACGACGAATATATCTCTGTTACGGGCGCCGCGTATTTTTTTGTTTGGGTTTGCGAACTGCTGGCGAGATAATCATAGGAGACTTGCATCACGGTTGTTTGCAAACATTTTCCAGTGATAGAGCAAACCCACGACTCTCCTGTATTTACCAGATACGAACATGATTCTCCAGGGCAATTGTGCATGCTTCCTGAGTCGCGTTCTATAGATTAAATTCTTACTATACTGAAAATACATGATTCTGGAGGAGGCGTGTAAACAATTTTGCGACGGCGTTTCTCGGGATGAGCTCGCGAATAATGCCCACGCTCTCGTTGAAGTTTTGCAAGATTCTTTGCGAGAAGGCTTCAATCATGACGTTAGCGTGCATCTATTCCAAGCTATAGTGAAATGCCGCTTAGAGTCTGTGGAACAAACACTACTGCGCGTCAGAGCTTTTATGCACTGTGACAGTTTAAGTCTCTTAGACTTTGACCAGTGGGACCCCATGTGCATGTTGTTATTTGTATGTGAGTGTCAATGTCGCGCGTGTCTTATTGACTCTATTCCTTTGACGAATTGGCCTGAGTTTGTAATTCCAGAGGGCGCGGCTTTGTATAGAGAGATGGTCAGGACCGAGGTCCGCATCTTCCAGGAAGAGATAAAAAAGGGCATAATCGCAAAGAAACCATCTGCCTATATTCATATTGGTCCCAGAATGCCACGCGCCGCTATCTCTTTGTCGGTTTGTTTTGATAAGGTTGTCGAGTTTGACGACGATCTTCCCTACGGCAAAAATTCATGTATCACGCGAAGAGGTGTCCGTCTTATTGAGAGACGATGTTTGATAGAAAATATACAGGAAATGATAGCTTTTGAGTTAAGCGTTCTGGAGGAGACGCAGATAAATGAAGATGAGGCGCGGGAGGTCGCAATAAAGGCGTGGGCTCAGAAAAATATACTTTTTGACGGCAACAACACTCTTTTGCTTAGGCTCGACGAATGGGCCCTGTGCTGCATGCTGGAGCCTTACGATGTGGTCTGGGCCTCAGGCGAAAGGGGCGGCGTTCCGCAAGAACACAGGAACACGCCGGGGGTGTGGGTGGCTCAAAACTCAAAAAGTGACGCAGAGTACAGGCGGTTAATGACCCGCGCGAAAAAAAATGAAGAGCACGTGGAAAATACGTACGTGTGTTTTTCTGCGATGCTCGAGCAGCATTTTAATTTTGACTGGCTTGAACGGTGTTTCGTCGCTCGCATTAATCCGCAGGTGGCTTTGAAAAAAATTAGAAAGTACCTCTCTTGCGCGAACAGTAAAACTCCTCCTCTTGTTATTCAGACCGATAGACAACAAGCGAAGGTGGTCTGGTTTGGAGGATTCGCTGAGGCGAGTACTCCAGAAAGGGCGATAGACATATGGCTTCAGGCGATAACACAAATGACAAGAGGAGCTTTCACTAGAAAAGCTGATGTCAAATTAATATGGGATCGAATTAATCAACAATCCGAAAATATTATAGAAAAGGACTCGCAGCTGTCTGCTAGTAGGATATCATTACCAAATATCTAAACCCCTATTTTCGTGCATTTCTCTGGTGTAAAGAATTGGGACGCATTCTTCCGGAGTTATAGTAGTCCCGTCCGAAGAGAAGTAGAATTCCTTGTTGTAATCACAGAAGAAGAGTTTTTTCTTTTTCCTGCGCTGATTTGCTACGACGGGAAAACTCATCCTTCTCTCTTTGAAAAACCTCCTGATTGCTTTTCTCACATCATCAGCAAAAGACAGATTTTGTTGTTGAAGAGATCGTATCAAAAGAGCGATAGCGTGCGTGAACACGCGGCCGTTAGGCTGACATCTGTATTTTTGATTATCGTGCTCGATAAAGTTTGGGAAAGCTTCTTCCAACACTCCGCAAGCGGACGCGACAAAATAGAGTTTAATTCTGTAATCTAATATCCAAGTTTCGATATCGGCGTGAGAGCCCCTCACCAGAGTAACTTTCATCCTCGTTTTGCTTTTTTGCAAATCATAGTTGTTGGCGTGAGCGTACTGCTCAATAGATTCCCTCTTTTCAGAATGAACGTAGAACTCCGTGGGAACTTCTTTTCCTATCCCCGCGAGTGTTGTGATGACAGATTCTGCACCACACGCCGCGCTTATGTCCAGCGTGGAGAATAGAATAGACGCGGTCAGGCGGGGTTTGTTAAGCAGTTCAATGGCAGCTTCCAAAATTGTTTTCAGTTTTTCCACCTGGTCACTGCGACGAGGCGACAGCGCGTTAAAACGGTCTGACCTGATATTTGCTCCGAAGAGTAATCGGTTTCTCGGGCAGAAAGCTACCAGCAAGTCGTTTTCTTTCCCCCAAACTTCCATCACAAAGCGTTTCCACAACATTAAATCTTTTTTATCAAGTTGTTTGGGATGCTTGTTCAAGAATTTCAACACATCCTGAAGCAGGATCAAATTCATCACGTACGAGTCTGGATCATCCTCCGCGCGTTTTTTTCTTCCCCAACACAAGAGAGATTTGCCGGTTATTGTTTTCAATAGTACGTCCAAAACATTGCTCCTCCAAATAAAATTTTCTTTGAGTTCAGCGTGTAATCCCCCCCCCCATGTGCCGCTACTTTCCTCTCTTATACGTAGTGAAAAGACGAGGTTACCCGATAGCAGAGTGTTAGAGATCTTCACCGAAGCCTTCTTCTGGGAAGATGCGTCTAGGGGCCAAACGAGGAGACCCCCGTCTTTAGAAAAAGTCACGCCGCACGTTTCCTCGGCTTCTCCCGTTTTGAACCAAACCTCCACGCCCGACGGGACGAAAGAAACGTCGATGATCCCCAACACACGACATAACCACTCTGTGATAACTTTATGATGCACGGACGCGCAAAAGACACTGAACCAGTTTGGGTTCGTCGCCATTGTTTTGAGGAATTCACTAACGTTTATGTCCCATTTTTCCACGATTTCGTCATTGAAACAGAGCTTCAAAAAACAGCATTTCATCTCGCGTCAACTATAATCCACTAGCGATCCATATCACAAACACAAAGAAGGGGTAGAATAAGCGTGCGCTCAGCGTGTGAGATCCACTCGCTTTTCGAGAATCATTCGTGAAATATTCATCATTTGTTACTGAACTCAAAATGGATTGCTTTATGAATTGCTCGTGGCGGTGCGACGGTGTGTATATACCAGGCCGCCCCCCCTTGGTCCCACAAAGATAGTCACCCCTTGAAACTATTCCAAACAAGGTGATCGTTCCGTTTGATTCAAACACCAAAGGCCCGCCAGAATCGCCCCGGCAACTGTCACCGCACCTCTCTTCCGTGCACGCGTAAAAGGGGCCAGCACATATGTCACCTAGATGTGCTGCGTACGTCCAGCCGCTGAAATATCCATAACCCTCGGGGGTCTCGCAGTCCCTTCGCGAGAGATGAGTCATCCGCGGAGCACCGAGGGAAAAGGCGATATCGTCCCGCTCGTTCTGCCCCACGCCTATTACGGTTAACCTATCGTGCGAAGATAAGGAGTCCCAAGCGCTGGCCTCGTAGTTAATTATTAGTTGCGAGCCGCTTTGCACTTGAGAGATTTTTAAATACGCTATGTCATTTTTTAGCGTGAAAACAGAATGCTCAGGATGTACCACTATATTTGGTCTCTGCACGCGTAGTAGCTTGTCAGCTTTTCTAGAGTCTCCGTACAACAGAACGCGAGCGGCGCTGAAATACTCCACACTCACACCGTCCACGGGGTCGAGTTTCTCAAAACAATGCGCTGCGGTAAGTATAGTCTCCGATCCAAGAATCACGCAGCCGCACAACCTCGTACCGCTGTCAGACGCGAAATCAACATACAACGTGCAATAGAAGGAGTGTGAGAAGCCTTGAAGCGATGTTCCCAATATTATTCGCGGGGATGGAAACGCGTGCCGCAAAACCTCGCTCGAGGTACTCGAGGCAACTGAAAAAAATACATATAAAAAACCAATCACCCCACGCATTGCGCTTGTTTCTCTTCTACGACCGTCTACCTTACTTTTGTATTTATACTCGGAGGCACGTTGTCGCGCCCATTAATCCTATCCTCACACAAATTAAAAAAACTCTGCACAATCTCCCGGACTTGCCGTTCCCCCATCAGGTTGTTATGCCCACAATTTTTTATCACCTCCCTCCGTACGTAAGCATTTCTGCGCCGCTTCAAAACAAGGTACAGCTCCTCACTGTTCCACTCGGGAACTACAGTGTCTTTTTCTCCATGAATCAACAACACCGGAATTTTTTCAGAAAGTTTGCTTGCCGCGGTTTCGTTGTCAAGTAAGTCGAAGGCCGATCCAATACGATACCACGGAGATTTTATTTTTGTCGCGATCGCTGTCAACATTGGACTGACAAGCACGAGTCCCGCGCACCGCTCACCAAGAGAAATCGCTAAATGAATCGCGACAAAGCTTCCAAGCGACCTGCCGCATACCACAATGTTTTTTTTGAACCCGCTGTCGTCCAGCGCGTGTATCCACCGCGGTATTTCAGCTAAGATGCTCTGTTCTGAAGCTTCCTCATCGCCCCTCATTCCGTACCCCGGATACTCCAGTCCGATTATCGCTCTCGCGTTGCATAGGAAGCCCCATTGAGGCACCGAGTTTGAGACAACCTCAAGATTCCCATGTAAACATACAGAAACAAGTGTTTTGTCGCCAGGAATCTCTTTGATCGAAAAGATATTACCAACCGTATGAAAGCCGTACTCCTCTCTTAATTTTTTCTCATTATGGTGCGGCCGCCCCGTCCGAGGAAAGACCGCGTCATTCAAGGGAGAAGAAAACACCCCCCCCATTTATGCAGATGCCAGATCCAAAAGTCCCAGATCAAACTCGCATATATATTAAGATGAAAAACATGTTCATAAATCCACAATCTCAAAAAAACCCCCAAAAATGGGCAAGCATGTTTGGGAACTGACAAACCTTACAGAAATCCTCGAGAAGGATGGCGCGGCTTACGCTGCCGGAGGATTTCGTGAATGGAACATTGAGGAGCATTCCACGGAATCATTTTGGATGTTCTACGTTCCTTCTTTCTTTCTGTTCCTCTTAGGATGGGGTTATTACATGGTAATGGAAATGCAAGGCGCCAAAAAGACAGGCCCCACAGCCATGCGTTTGACGATTGGAGACGCTCAGACTAACATGAACGCGATGAACTTCCTTGACTTGTGGACAGTCTTGGGGTCAAAAGCCGAAAACAACTACCAAGGAGACGATGGACTTGGAACCTGGACCAAAGCCCAAATGCCAGGAACAATTAAAGCTGGAGAACATACCGTCAAAATCTCAAAGGACACGGTGATCCTTATGTTGAGCCTCAGTTGGGTCTGCATGGGAATGACCATTGAAATCCTCGCTGGGGTACCAGGAGTTAGCATGTATGGCATCATAGCTGCGACAACCGCTGGATTTTTGTACCGTTTTTTCTCGGCATCCGGCCGAAGATTCCATGTCATGAGGATGGTTCCTAACTTACTTCTCATTATTGCTGTTGTGATTACGGGGGCCGCCTACACGAATACGTTTGGTTCCAGGAAGACAGACGGCCAAAATTATCTCTACTTCGCGGCGTTGGTTTTTGGAGCTATCGCGGCAATTTTTGAGCTGATCTCGTGCTTATGGACTCATATCATGTTATCTTCGGAAGAGCAGCTTTATGAAATCCCCACCATTGACTACGTTGGAGGCGTGCTGATAGTTGGTCTCTTTCTAAGCCTTGAGCTTGGCCACGCTGCGATGGCTGACCGGAAAAACTACGCGTATCCTTTTGTTCTGCTCTGGATTTGGACGCTTTTAATTATCTTCAGGGTTTTATACTTGCAGATTATCGAACCTGCGATGAAGTCTAAATCAACTACTCCCGGCGTAGTATGGCTGGCTCGTATATTCAACGTGGTTCTAAGCACCTTTCCTTTTCTGACGGTCGTGTTCGGCCACATGAGCGTCTGCGATGTTTTTCCCGGAATCAAAGACGATAAGTTCAGTTACGAAGAGAATAGCCATCCAGATGTGTGCGCGGGCCTTACCGATGTCGGTGGTCGTCTCACGCTTTTTGCGACTTTTGGTCAGATTTTTATTTTCTTTATGTGGTTGGGTTATATTCGAACTTCTCACCTCAGGAACATGGACCTCAGCGTAAAAATGATGGAGACTGTGAAAGCATCGGGCGAACAAGCTGCCTAAAAACACGGCGGAGCTAAAATTTCGGGTAAAGGAAGCGGAGTCGGTTCCCGCTCTTCAACATTTCCGGACAGCCGGACGAGCAGATCATAATCTTCTTGAACCGGACACGCGCTCCATGAGAATATGCTTGAAGTTTTTTTGTCCACGATTCTGCGTTTCCAAAATAACGCTTCTTCCCAATTTTTTCTGTTTTTTCTGCACAAATGCACCATTGTTTCAGAAATTTGTGTATCCAAGAAGTCTTCTAATTTTGAAATAAAATCATGTAACTTTCCGTACGCATGCGACATAAATGATTCTTTCCTATCCTCTATTTGTTTACGACATTTCTCCGCCTCCAGTATCAACGTCAAGAAGCATCCCGCATTATCGAGAACAATCAACTCAGGGGTTTGCTCTTTATATTGGTTCAATTTCACTGCATGGTACATGACTTTGCAAATATCCGCCGCGCTCTCGTAGAAACAGGAATCCATCTCAACAAGTGTGAGCAGGCTTTGTATATCATCGTCCTCGTTCTCCGCGTTGCCTAGTTTTCCGACGTGTATCCACTCGCGCAGCTCGTTCCCCGCCATTTCTGCGCACGATATTGCCTGAAGGATATTTCCCTCACTCAAAGGTTTGTTCATATTATCTATTATCAGCTTGTTTAAAATGCACAAGGTTTCCCACTTTGCGCAAGAAACGTTGAAGAATAATTTTTCACCGTACTTGTTGACAACCTGCCAGGTGATTGAGAAAGGCTTTTTGCACTTAATTTTGGATAACCCGGTTTTTTTTAATGCAAACCAGTTCGCGGCCAAACAGGCCGCGTCACCGTTTTCGCGACTCATAATCCATTTTTCCCAACAGTCGTTTCTGTTTTTTTCGTTTTTGTCGTTTTCGTTTTCGTTTTCGTTTTTGTTTTCGTTTTCGTTTTCGTTTTTGAGATGCGAAACATAATTCTGCTTTTGTGGACGCGGCGGGCACATTTCAAGCTGCACGTTCCAAGATCCGTCAAAAACCATCGGCTTCCAAAACACGGCAAACTCTATGGCAAAAAGGAAATATGTTCTGGATGAAGTGAATCGAGTCAATGGGAAGTTCACTCAGTGTATTTTTCGACTGAGCTCTGGAGATCAGACAACGGTGGCCCCTATCAGTCGTGACTCTTTGCGGCGACATCAACGTGACAATAATAAATATGAGCAACTGCTATCCGCAGAAATTAGTTCAAAAATAATTTTGAATGGTTCTTTTGCTTTTAAAAGTCAAGACGGGCACTTTTATAAAAAGCACGTTTCTGACAAAAGTCGGCTACTTATCGAGCTTAAGTGTATGGCAAGCCTGAACCACGTTGAGTTGGTGAAAAGGTTGCCCCCATTTTCAACCATGATTTTTGGAAATGACAATAGCCACATCTACATGCAAAAAAACGACGTCACATTTGAAAGCTGGATGTATCCTGAATTAGGCTCGAGACCAGACTCGAGGCCCGAAAAAATGACTTACCCGGGAGGAGGTAGAGATCTGCTTCTCAAGAGTCCAGAAGATTTCAAAAGAGTCTTGGACGGCATTTTTTCTCAGGTGGTGATGGCCCTCAAAATGTACCAGAAGTACGTTGGATTTGTTCACAATGATTTACATACCAGGAACATATGCCTACAGGCTAGGAATGGAAGCGGCGCGATGTCTGTGGTGACAAGCGAACAAGACATTTTTGTTTTTGAAGACGACATTCCTTTGATTAAGATAATTGACGCCGGGGATTCTCACGTGAATGGACGAAACTGTGGAAAAATATACGGCAGAGATACTGCTTTTTTCAACTCCAAGAACAACAGTTTTGATTTGTTCTGTTTTTCAGCCGCGCTTATCCCCAGTAGGGACCCCAAAACCTGTGAGATTGACGCTAGTGATAGCATCCTCGTGAACATGAGTACTGAGCTCAGAGATTGCGTACTGAGGGTTGTGTATCCGGACCCGAACACAAACGGACCTTTATGGTTCTTGAAAAATCCAAACGCGATGCCCTTCCCTTATTTACACGGGTTCCTGTCGCCCGATATCTTGTTGAGGGAGGCTTCTTCAGGGAGGGAGCGGTCCCCTCTCAAGAGATTTGTACGGGCTTCAATATCGCCCGCGCCGCCCGATAATATATTTTATGAGCTGCAAAACGATGGATGGAATCATTCTGGAGAACAGGAGGATGTTATGTTCAGGATAAGAGAAGCGGTGCGTCCAGAAACCATGTACAAACAGTCGGTTAAAAATATATCTCAACTCAGGGGAGATCAGAATCATGCCCTACTTGCGATTTGCGAAGACGTGATAAACTTGTGGAAACGAAGGATGACGACCAGATACAGCGAGGGTGACATAGACAAGCTCGCCTGTTACGGGGGCTGTGACGCCTCGTTAAGAAAGAGAGTCATGCGGTCCGTTACGATTGCGTTCCAAAAAGCGATGCGCTTCTACTTTGAGCACATCGCCGCCGGCGAAACTGGCCACGGAACAGCAACTGCCGAGCAGCTTTTGTTTGCGTGTCTATTGCGGGCAAGCGGAGGAGCGAGATGGTTCTTTCTCGGCAGAAAAACATATTCGGATGCTTTTGAGAAACAAATCAATACCCTGGCCAACAAGATGAAATCGACGTACGATGACGATGTTAAAGTTCCTGAGGAGTACAAACAAACATTGCAAGAAACTACTGAATATTATTTTTTTGCAATTCGTTGGGCTACAAACCCACTATTTCATAGAATGGCTCTGCAAGATGCGCTTACGTTGTGCAGAGAAACAAATTAGAAAAATCTATACTTTACTTTCTTTTCCCCTCGCGGCGCGCACTCAATCGGGACTGACAAAAAGTAGAAAAAAACAAAGCGGTCACGCGAGCATGCTCGAGGAAACTTCCAACGTTCTCGTATCAACAGCTGGCAAAACCGAAACCTTTTGGAAGTTTGCAAAGAAAGGAACATTATTTGTTAAAAAACCCATAGTCGGTAAAGACTCAATTCATATATTTAAAGACCTCACGCAAATCTACAGCGATAACGCGAGTCGAAAGAGCAAACGGAGGTGGGCCAACATTTTTTGGGTCGAGGGAGAGAGGGTACAACGCAAACTCACGCAGAAAGAGGAATCTGTGATTGTCAAGAAGTTCTATAACGACCGGGGAAGAGAATCCATCGACTGGTCAGAGGCGGAGACCTATCAGAACAGGCTGAGAGACGCGGAGACTGGACAAATATATTTTTACTTGCCCCACTCGCTCTGGAAGAAGCACATCACCAGTTCTAAACAGAAACAGAAAATGGGATCAGAAGAGAATGTTACGCGTTTCTCTTTTGATCAGGACGTCAAGATGATCAAGAAGTGGGGCAAACAGTCGATGAAATTCCCTCCCATGTTCGCGGACCAGGCAACGAGAGATAAAGTGCTAGAAACGATGAGGAAGTTACAGAGCACTAAAAGAGGATACTCTGAGGACACCGAAAGTGACGTGTTCGATGATCTCAAAATGAGACGAACAATATCAGTAAAAAAATTAAAAAATAGCAAGGGTATATAGGTGTTATATATTGAACATTGTCCACGCAGATGTTAACGTTACTTCACCTCCTTCGACTATTGGGATCCAAACGTAACTTCTTCCTCCGAGGGTGGTATGTTCCTCCGCACGCGCACTCGATCCGGGCCAGCCACGATAAAATATTTTCCGGAGCGGATGCGCATACGAGATAGTTCCATCCAAAGCCATTGTTCCTCGCCCACTGAAGCGCTTTGAGGTCACCTCTCTGAGCGAGGTGGTAACAAACTCGAGAATCTTGAGGACACGCAAGTCTCTTGAGCTCTTTCAAAACGTCGAGCGGCGCGCTCTTAGATGCTACCGCGAATGTTCCTAGGGTGAGGGGACACCCGCTCCCCACGGCCCAGGTCAGAAGTGGGACTGAACCCATGAAATCGCTCATCGTAAGACTCGTGGGTTGCGACGAGGTGTTGTCAACCAGTTGTTTTAATTCCCTGCAAGTCTGCCTTAGAGTCTCACGGGAGGCATATTCACACCTGGTCACGATTATCTCTAAAACTTCTTGGGGTAGACTTGAGAGTTCCATTACTGCTATACATTAGAATTACTGTAGGTATCTTCAAATTCTATATTTTCTTTATTCGTGAAAAAGGGATTCATCTATAAAGTAAAGACAGAAACAGCAAAAACAAGAAATGTATTGCAGAGGTATAACTCAAAGAGGGTGTCCCTGTATCAGTAAAGCGAAAGATGGTGAATTCTATTGCGATGAACACGACGGGGATTATGAAGAGTGTCCCGTTTGTTACGACGATATGCAATGTAAATCACAACTTAAATGTGGGCATTAACGATGAAACTACACACTGTTTTGCTCGCAAGAAAAAGTTTTTGTGATCATTTTGAGGAAAAGTTGCTTGAATTCGATAGACAAGGTATGTATACGTGTACGTATATTAAACAGATCGCATCTTATAAACAAAAAAAAAATATAAACTTAGGCTCCTGTATTTATTCATCGGAGTGAAATCAATAATAAATCAGAATGTCGTCCGAACTCAACAACCCACCTAGCACACCTCCTCCCGCATCGGTTGGAGCGTCGCGTGTTGTATATCCGCCCAACATCCATGACATGAGAGACGAAAAAAAAAAAAAAAAAAGAAAAAAAGAAGTGAGAAAAAAAATAAAAAAAAAATTAAAAAAAAAAAAATAATATCTAATAAAAAAAAATAAAAATAATAAAAAAGAAAAACGAATTACGAAAGGGTGGAAAGATCCC
>Ga0115004_10003808_pt1 | contig 12203 bp, 9 predicted proteins | sample ArcticOcean_MG_C_10_FD_88737 | JGI IMG/M metagenome (GOLD analysis project Ga0115004, IMG submission 88737) | Marine microbial communities from western Arctic Ocean - ArcticOcean_MG_CB11_90 | ecosystem: Environmental > Aquatic > Marine > Oceanic | place: Arctic Ocean: Canada Basin | collected...
GGGTACGAAAACAGCGATCTCGGGTCGTCGTTGCCCACCATGCTGGGCACGCACAACGACCGGGTAGACAGCTTGAAGAAACTGAGGAAGTGGTGCCGTGAGGACGATTAGTGTAATAGCGTCTGTTTCGCGTACGACTTTTTTAGACCCTGATTAGACCCTCCAAAGTTCTTGGCTTTGAGCAAACCGCTTAAACCGGCGTCGTTTGCCGTGAAAGTTTGTGCATGTCAAGAAGACGTTCCATACAACATGTCAGACGAGTTTCAGTAGCAGAAACGCAGGCAAGCGCCTTCGGAGCACTCCCGAACGCATGGGTCAAAAGTTGAGATTGTGGGTGAAGTTCTTTGCGATCAATTTGATTCTGACGGGTGATCGAACCGTGGCTCGCGACGCGTTTGCCGGTCGCGTCGGGTTTAGGGTTTACGGTTTAGGGTTTAGCGGGCGATGAACACACGTGTGAGGTTGTTTGTATTGAGAAGAATTCATTTAGCAAGCGAGAGTCGCGAGACCTCGTCTGTTTCGTCGTCGTCGCGCGCGGAGAGTCGAACCGTGATTATTCATATCTCCCCCTCTACTGGTCCTCCTTCAGAATCGGCTTGCCTTCCTTGTCCATGGGCCACGGGTTGCCTTCGTGGTCCACCGGTACCTCAAGTTTCTCCAGCTGCGGCTGCGACCACGGAAAGCGCTTGATTAAACCCCACTCGATTGGTTTGCCGAAATTCTTTTTGAAGTTATCGGTGAACCGCCGGGAGAACTCTTTGAATTCGGGCGTGCTGAACGACAAACGCGGGTCTTCGTGTTTGCGTTGCTTCGCAAGCGCCTCGGTGTGCTCCCTCATCTCCTCAAGAAGTTTAGCCACCTCGACGTTACCACCGGAGTCCATGCCCTCGAAGCGCTTCAGGGTGTCGGCGTCGCGCTGCGCGGATGGAGGAAAGGAAAGGAAAGAATGAGAGAAGGCGAACAGTCAGAAAAGACGGTTTTCGTGCGATCGAGGCATCTCGAGGCGGGTGGAGACGTGTCCTCCGGCGGGACGCGCCTGACGCGATGCGTGACTTGGGTCATTGTGAAGTGTGACACAACACGCCCGGCGTTAGTTCATGGTCAAGCCGTGAAATAAAAGAAAGGGATGAGACGACGCACCGAAGCCGCCTCGGGTCCGCCCTTGTACACCATCGTGTCGTCTCAACAAACTGAGTTGCTTGCTTTTGTGTGGTGGGGGTGCGCTTCTCGTGTGTGAGAAGGCGTTGGGTCGGCACGGGGGGCGAACGGGAGTTCGGGAGAGCGTGCGCACGACGGAGGAGGTGTGCGAGAGGGGGTCGCCACGGCGGGACGCGCGGGCGTGTGTGCGCGCGGCTCGGGGTTTCCCGGACGGGTCGAGGTTTCGATAGCCCCGAGGAAACGAGCGTTTTCGAGCCGAAACCGCTGGTCTTCCGAAAACGTCGAACGAAATCAGCGACCGCAGGACCGACTTCTCCACATCGGAAAAGGCACCCGAGCCACAAGTCCACGCGCGGTCCGCTGTGGCCTTGTCTCCGCCGCGATGTCGGTCGCGCTGGAGATCTTCGCAGTGTCGTGCACGGCTGTTTTGAAGGTGTTCCTGATCGCGGGCGTGGGATGCGTGGCGCGGCGAGTTGGTTTGCTGGACGAGGAGTTGACGTCCAAGATGGCCAAGCTGAACGGCAGCGTGTTCCTGCCGTGCCTGCTGTTCGTGGCGCTGGGCAGGTCGGTGACCATTCAGCACTTACGGAATGTGTGGCTGCTCCCCTTAAGCGCGTGCGTGAACATCGGTTTAGGGGCGGTGCTGGGGAAAGCCATGACGCGCGTGTTGTGCACACCAAACGAGTTCAAAGGCGCCGCGGTCGCGAGCGCGAGCTTCGGGAACTCACTCGCGTTGCCCGTGGTGTTGATAAGCGCTGTGATCAACGCCGGACGCGTGGGATCCGTGGTGTTCGAAGAGGACGCACAAGCAGAGTCGATGTTGTACATGGGATCCTACATGACCACCCTAACGTTGCTGATGTGGACGGTAGGGCCGGTGTGGATGCGGGGGACTTTAACGGGTCGCGAGTCGTTTGGAAAAGAATGCGGACGGGACGTGGAACTGCAGGCGCTCAACGAGACGCGCGACTCGCCCTCCGCCGAAATCTCCGGTGGGAACGATTCCGTCGCATCCGTCGCGCTCGGGCGAAATGACAGCGCGGTTGATATAACGTTGAAGCTGGATTCGGAGGAAGCGAAACGGGAGAGGGAGCACGCCGCGTACTCCACGGGCCCTAGCTTCGGCGGCGCGCGTCGTGCAAACAACACACACGATTCCAAGTTTGCCGCGATCCTGAAAACGGCCGCCCCCGCTTGCAACGCGAACGTCTTCGCGTCGCTTCTCGGGATTTTCGTCGGCGTCGTGCCTGCGTTGCGGCACGCGTTGTTCGACGAAGACGGGTCGCTTTTCGTGGTGCAGGACTGCGCGTCACTCATCGCGGCTGGGGCGATTCCGCAGGTTATTATCATTCTGGGCGCGAGCCTCGCGAGCGGGCCGAAACACAAGCTGTGCGATTACCAAACCGCGCTCGGCGTGACGTCCATTCGTCTTGTGCTGTTACCTTTGTTCAATATTTTGTTGTTCCTGGTGCTAAAGAACGTCTTACCAAAGTCGTGGTTCCCCACCTCGCCCGCGTTCTGGCTCACTTTTTTAGTAGAAGGCGCTACGCCCACGGCGAACAACATGATGCTGCAGGTACAGATGTTCGGCTCGAAAGACGCGGCGGAAGGTGTCGCGGCGCTGCTGTTCTGGCAATACGCCGCGGCGCCGGTTCTGCTGACGGGGGCGGTGGCGACGTTTTTGGCGATTTTGTAGGGGAAACTAGGGAAGGGAAGGGGGGAGCTGGCCAGTGGGTGTATTAGGCGGAGTACGCGATGGACGAAGTAGACTTAGCGTTAGTTTTGATCGAAATTTCTTCGTTTCGGAAAATTCGAGTCTACGTGGACACAAAAGATCCAGTTCCAGATTGCATCTTGTAGGGCGCCGAAAGCGGCCTCTATTTACGTTAAATTGGCGACTAACTTACGCATGAAACTGAAAATCTCATCTTCGATCTCGAAGATTTTTTGTGTTTGTCACTCACAATCCAACTTACGCCACTTCGCATCGCACCTCGTGCTTCGCTTCCATGTCTGCTCAAATGCTCGCGTCTTCTGTGGCGGCCTCGGCCGTCGCCCCCCGCTTCGGCAAGAAGGCCTCCGGCGTGTCCGCGCGCAAAGCCATCTCCTCCGTCCCCGTCCGCGCCGCCCGCGTGCAGGTACGAAACACAAATCACAACCGGTTTCCCCCCGATTGCATTTCGCCCGCGCGGTTCGGATAAACGGCGACGCCAGGTCGGGTCCTTGCCGCGCGACGCCCCTCCCTTTGATCGCGTGAAAGGCGTGTGATGCCGTTTCGATTTCAACGACCCTCACGCATTTTCCATGCCGCGCGGCTGATACCCGACAAGAAAGCCCTCTTCTCTCCCCCGACACGACGGTTCACTCGAACCCACTAGAAAGATATCTTTCGGCGTGACACGTTTCCGACACCTTCCGACACCCGAGCGGACCCGGTGGTTCCGCTCGCCATCCCTTTCTCCTTTCCCTAACCTCCCCACTCCACCTCACACCCCACCAGGCCGCCCCCAAACCCGCCTTCGCGGTCACCGCGTCTTCCGAGAAGACCGCGATCGTGACTGGCGCGTCTTCCGGTCTCGGTTTGTACACCACCAAGTCATTAATCGACCGCGGGGACTACCACGTCGTGATGGCGGTGCGCAACGTTGCGAAGGCGGAAAAGGCTGCGAAAGAGCTGGGCTTCCCGACCGGGTCGTACTCCGTGATGGAACTCGAGCTTGGTGACTTGAAGTCCGTCCGGAACTTCGTCAAGAAGTTCCGAGGCACGACCAAGCGCGCTAAAACCTTCCAAGCCCTCATCTGCAACGCCGCCGTGTACTTCCCCAACGCGGTTGAGCCCACGTACACCGTTGATGGATTCGAGGAGTCCGTCGGGGTGACGCACCTCGGGCACTTCCTTCTTGCGAACCTTCTGCTGCAGGACCTCGTAAAGGCGGATGACATGGGCATCGACAAGCGCTTGTGCGTCGTCGGCTCAGTCACGGCGAACACCAACACCCTCGCCGGCCAGGTCCCCCCCCGGGCCAACCTTGGGGACATGTCTGGTCTTCTCGCCGGCCTCGACGGCGACCGCAACGAAAACGCCATGATCGACGGTGACCGGTTCATCGGCCCCAAGGCGTACAAGGACGCGAAGCTGTGCAACATCATGACCATCAAGGAGATGAGCGACCGGTGGCACGAGGAAACGGGGGTGACGTTCTCCAGCATGTACCCTGGGTGCATCGCGGACACCCCCCTGTTCCGCAACCACACCCCAACCTTCCGCTTCCTGTTCCCGCTGATTCAGAAGTACATCACCAAGGGGTACGTCACCATGTCCGAAGCTGGTGGCCGCTTGGCCTCGGTGGTGTGCGACCCGCAGTACACCACGTCGGGCGCGTACTGGGCGTGGAAAGGAGGCGGCGACCAGCTCTGGGACAACTACTGGGACAACTCGAACCGCGAGTCCGCGTTTGACAACAAACCCTCCAAGGAGGGGGGGGACATGTTGAAAGCGAAGAAGATGTTCGACATCTCCGCGGAGGTTGTGGGGCTGAAGCCGTCGGAAATGGGCCCGAAAGGGGGCAACGGCGTGAAGATGTCCTTGCCCAAGATGCCCGCGTTTGGAAGGAACTAAAATTGGAAGGCCGGAGTATCTCCAATAACTTGATGTCCGAGCTTGGAGCTCGATATGATGAAATAAAGACGAAACATGTGTTCTTAAAACTCCACAACCTTTGGTTTCTTTGCTTTCTTTTCCTTTTTATCGCTCTTGCCAACCTCGGACGCGCGTTTCTTTTTTCCGCTTCCGTGGTCCTTCAAAACCGTCCCGTCTTGGGTTCTTTCCCATTCCAAATCAGCGGCGTCTGGCGCGTCGTCGTCCGCATCCCCGTCGTCCCCATTTTCATTTTCATCATCGCCGCCACTCCCCTTCCCCACCGGCACATCACCGAGCTCATCTTCGAAGTCATCCTCCAGGTCGTCCCCTCCGTACACGCCCCCCGGCGCGGCGCCCCGTCCTTTCCGCACTTTTCGCGCAGGCACGAACTTCCCGCTGTTTTCCGCCGGGCACTGAGAGGAGACGTGTCCTTTCTCCCCGCACCGTAAACACTTGTCCTTGCTCGGGCAGTCCGTGGCGAGGTGATCCGTGCCCTTGCATATCTTACACGCCCCGCCGTTAATGTAGATGCCTTGCTTGTTGTTGGGGCAGTCCCTTACCAGGTGCCCGGTTTCGCCGCACGTGAAGCACACGGCGTACTTGAAGTTTGAGTTTGGCGCTTTGCAGTCTCGGGCGGCGTGGTCGTCGCCTCCGCAGTTGAAGCATGTTTTCTTGCCTCGCTCACCGCCCGTGGCGCCGCCCTTCACGACTCTGCAGTCTCTCAACGAGTGCCCGGTAGCGCGGCACCCGAAGCACACGAGCTTGCTCTTCCAGATGCCGCCATCGCGCGAGCCTCCGGGAAAAGAACCAGCACCGCGGCCGCCTCCGGATGAAAATCCGCCGCCGCGACCGCCTCGGCCGCCCCCAGCGCCTCCGCCTAAACCGCCACCGCCCACGCCGTATTTCTGGCGCTTGAAATCACGCTTGGTCTGTCGGCCTTCGAAACCCATCCTGGCAGGAGGGTGTGCGGGTGTGCGTGACATGCAATGCGGCGGCGGCGGTCGCGAAACAACGAAACCTGTTTTCGTTCGCGCTGGAATAATTTTTCGTTCGTTTCCCGAGATTTGCGTTGGTCTCCTCGCGATCTGAGGCGACCCTCGTCACTCGAGCCCGCGCGCCTCCGCACGCGAATGCCGAGCCACATGCGTGTCACCGACGAGATACACAAGCCCGAACGGGATGACCGCCTTTACCGGCGTGTTACCTTCCCCAACGGTCTCGAAGCGTTGCTCATCAGCGATCCGAGCTTGGTACGTTCGCGAGCGGCGGCGGCGGTGGCGCGGGACGCACCGAAGCGCACCAACCCCTCGCTTGTGTCCCTCGTTCACAACACGCACCATCCGAATCCGCTGCTTTCTAACGAGTACACCTCTCCACACCCGTTCCGCAGGCTGGCATGCAGACCCCCGACGAAGATCCCGAAGATGGCAGTGATGATGATGATGATGACGAGGAAGACGAAGAGGCTGAGGACGGCGCCGCCGACGACAGCCCTGCTGGCGCGGGTATGAAACTCGCCGCGTGCGCGGTGGATTTTAACGTCGGGTTCTTCGCGGACCGCGCGACTGGTTTCGAGGGGATTTCGCATTTCCTGGAGCACATGGTGTTCATGGGAAGCGAGAAGTTCCCGGGCGAAAACCACTTCAGCGACTGGCTTTCGCAGCACTGGGGTTCCGAAAACGCGTGTACCGATTCGGAGCAAACCACGTTTTACTTCGAGTGTCACCCCAAGCACTTAAAAGAGGGCCTGGATATCTTTTCCGGGTACTTCCTGTCACCGTTACTAAAAATGGACGCCGTGGAACGCGAAGTCACCGCGGTGGAGTCCGAGTTCGAGCGAGTGGTGAACAACGACTCGACGCGCGTGGAGGCGATTATGGTACGTTTTTTTTCCGTTTTTTTGAAGTCGTCGGACGACTGTTCACGGAGTAAACAGTCAGACCCAACGCACGGTGTAGTAGACAGCAGTAAACAGCACCCACCGTACCTTCCTACCGCGACTTCGAACCGACGACCTACGTGACCCTCGAAGTCCGACTAACCACTCTACAACAATTTTAACGTGACTGTTCCCACAGGGCCACGTCGCGAACGCGGAGCACCCGTACGGAGTCTTCGGGTGGGGCAACCGGCAATCGCTCACCGAGAACCCGCTGTGGAAACAGGGCTTGATTCGTGACAAGCTCATGGAGCACTGGCGGCGGCACTACCACGCGGGACGCATGAGCATCACTTTGCTTGGTGAGCAGAGTTTGGACGAGCTTCAGGAGATGGTGACGTCCCAATTCGGGGACATGCGCGCCGACGGCGAGCCAGTCGTGAATTACGCAAGCGCCGGCGATCCTTATCAAGCACAGTTACCCCTGTTCGTCAACACCACTTCCGTGCGTGAAGGGAAACAACTCGACTTGGTGTTCACCGTGCCTAGTGCGTTACGCAGAAACTACAAACGGAAATCGACGGAGTACGTCGAGGAGTTGCTCGGGCACGAAGGCGAGGGCTCTTTATTCGCGGCGTTGAAACAAAACGGGTGGGCGGATCGCATCTCCGCCGGTATCGGGGCGGGCGGCTTATCGGATACCTCCTGCTGCGCCCTGTTCACCGTGACCATCAAGCTCACGGACGAGGGGTTTACACAGCAAGATTCTGTCATTGGCATGTTCTTCCAGTACGTGCAGATGATGAAACGCACCGCGCCGCAGGAGTGGTCGTGGAAAGAGGTTCGCGATTTACGGAAAATCGAATTCAAGTTCAAGGAAGAAGAAGGCGCCGCCGAGTACACCGAAGCGCTGGCGATGACCATGCGCAAGTATGACCACGAAAACGTGCTTAGGGGTGAGTACCTTTACGAGGAGTTCAGTGTTGCCGATATCACGGAGATATTGGCGTGTATCTCTCCAAGGAAATGCGTGTACGTCGTCAGCGACCACGATTTCGACGCCGACGCCCCGACCGTGGAGCGCGAAAAATGGTTCAACGCGCCTTTCACGAAATCATCCGTGGACGAACAAAAGCTCGCTGCTTGGGAAACCTCCGAGCCAGACGTCGCACTACAGTACCCTCCCAAGAACGTGTACATCGCGGAAAAGTTCGACATCAAGGCTGGGTCTTCTTTGCGGCTTGCAGAGGCGATTGCGAGTGGGTCGGTACCAAGCGACGCGACGGTTCCGCCGCCCGCGCCACTCGTGTCGCCGCCTGAAATAATCCACGAGTGCGGCTTGATGCGTTTGTGGCACCGCGCGGATGACAAGTTCGACCAGCCTCGGATGAACGCGTACTTCCACGTCAACCTCTCGTCGGTGGAAAACACCCCGCTGGCGTTCGTCCATGCGGACATGCTGACTTTGATGGTCCACGACCAGCTCCAAAACTCCACGCGGTACCCCGCCGAGCTGGCGAGTTTAAACGCCGGCCTGGACGTCGTGGGCCAGCACACTTGTTTGTCCTTCACCTTCGACGGGTTCGACGACAAGCTCCCGAAACTGGTCACGGCGTACTTCGCTGCGGTTTCCGAGTTCAAGCTGTGCACCGACCGCTTCCAAAAGGTCAAGGAAAAGAGGTTGAAGGACTTGAAGAACTTCTGTTTGAAGCCGGGCAGGCAGGCGCGGGTTTTGTTACACCAGCTTTTGAAACGACGAGAATTTTTTGAGGACGAGAAATTCGCCGCGCTCGAGTCAATGACCCCGGATACGTTACAAGAGTTCGTCCACTCCGTGTGGAACGGCGGCGCGCACGTGGAGGGCCTCGTCGTGGGCAACGTGACGCAAGACGAGGCGCTGGCGATGGGCGCGTCGATACGGAACTCGCTTAAGAACTCGGGTAAGGGCCTTTCCCAACTCAAAGTCCAGGTGACTGTCCAGCCCGATTACTGCGACTGTTTACTCATACACATTACGAAGTACACCCACACTCGCCGACTCAAGACTGACACTTTCTTTTTTCCACGCAGCGCCCGTGGATACCTTCCCGACGCGAGAAATAACAAACGTCCCGGTTGGCGATTTTAGGTTCGCGATTGCCGCGCAAAACCCGGAGGAGAAAACCAACGTGGTGTACGTGTACTACCAGCACGGCCCTTCCACGCCAAAACAAAGGGCGGTTACTTTGTTAGTGCACCAGCTTATTGGCGAGAAGCTTTTCGACCAGCTCCGAACCAAGGAACAGCTCGGGTACGTCGCAAGCGGTTCAATTGAAACCCTGGACGACGTGAGCGGGTTTAGGGTGACGGTGGAAAGCGCGTTTCACGCGCCGTCGTTTGTGGAGCAACGCATCGACGCTTTTCTGCTTGGGTTTTCCACGCAAATAGGGGAGATGAGTGACGACGAGTTTTGCAAAACGCGGCGATCCCTAGTGGACTCCGTCCTCACAATGGACGTCTCGCTAAGCGCGGAAGCGGACAGGCACTGGACGCACGTTTCGAACCAGCGGTACCAGTTTTACCGCGGGCAGATAATCGCGGGGCTGATTGATTTGGTTTCGAAGCACGAAATAGTGGAGTGGCTTACCCTGAACCTGGCGCCAATCCGCGCCGCGCCGGCGACGACGCGAAGGGTCACCATCCACGTGCACGGCAAGAACCACCCGCTACCCGTGCCGGGGGGGGAAGGTGCGGAGTCTACAACACAAACAACCTTGCGCCCCACGGACGTTCCGGGATTGAAGCAGACGTGGGGGTACCACCCCGTCCAAGGCGATCCTACTTGCGTCCCCGAGCTGGAGATGCCCCCTGAAGCGATGGCCAAGATCTCGAACACGGACCTGGGCGCTGCGCTGCGGAAAGCGGAGGCGGCGAAACAAGCGGCGGCGGCGAGTAACCCGAAAGAAAACGCGAACGACGAAGGCGGCGAAGATGGCGAGAAGAGTCATAAAATATCGTCGCAGTGGGCGCAGCGCGCCGCGACGAGACGCGCGATGTGCGCCGCGGGGTGCGCTTGTTTGAAACCCAATGGGGGGCCGTTCAAAATGCCGAGGCTGAAGAAGTAAGTATCACGGAAGGTATCTTGCGTTGTAATAGTATACGTCACCTTTGTAGTATCGATTAACCGGCCGGAGTGTCGTCGCGCGTTGGGGTGGAAATCTCAGCTGCGCGCCTTGTATCGAGATATAAAGGCGGACGTCCCGAGGACGTTTTGGAACAGCGGGGGGGCGTTCGAAGTGCAGTGGGTAAGGGAGCGGACGTGTGGAGCAGATGAAGTGGAAAGCATACGAATTGCCGCCCAACGTGCTATTTTACACGTCGACGAGTTTCCGCTTGGGGCGATAATCTCGTCGAAGCTGATTGACGAGCTCTTCTTTCGTCGCGCCGCGTCATCACGAGGTGCCACACGTGACGCGCGCGTTGAGCGACCCGCGCGTGTCATCTCGCCGCGCGTGGTGACTTACTTGTGCGTCGTGTAGAGCCGTAGTGGACCCGTAGACCCGGCCGTCCAGCGGGAAACCCATTTCGTTGTTAGCGGAAGCCACGTGCGTGTTTGGTTGTTTCCCCGAAATGCCGATGCCCGCGAAGCTTCCGGGGTTCCACCCCGGCGTGCGCGTGGAGTGGCGGTCGCTCCCCACGCTCCACAAGCGCTACGCGGTGGTGTGGCTCGGCAGCGAACCGGTAAACTCCATGACGTTAGAGCTGTGGCAAGCCATGGCGGACACTCTGGATTGGCTGGAGCTAGATCCAAACTGCAGCGGTTTGATATTCGCGAGCGAATTGAAAAAACCAATCTTCACCGCCGGGAACGACATCAAAGAACTGCACGCGCCATCCACATCACAAACGAGGTACGCCAAGTTCTGGAGCGTGCAAACCACGTTTCTGTGTCGCTTACTCAAGTCGCCCTTAGCCACGGCGTGTGCCATAAACGGGGCGTGCCCCGCGGGCGGGTGCGCCGTTTCGCTGTGCTGCGATTACCGCGTGCAATCGCTGCAGGGAACGTTCGGGTTGAACGAAGTCGCGCTGGGTATTCCGGTTCCGAAATTCTGGGCCAGGCTTTTTTTGAACGCAAGTAAACACGCCGCCACCGCAGAGCTGGTGTTGCTACGGGGGACGCTACTCACTCCACATGAAGCACACACGATGGGGCTGGTGCACGAAGTCGTTCCGGCGGCGGCGGTGTTGTTGGCGACGGAGCGCGCCATGGCGACGCTTTTGAAATCGCCGGACAACGCGCGGGCGGCGACCAAGGCTAACTTGAGGGACGGGTTTGCGATGGAGTGGGAGGCGTTCATTGAAACAGAAGCCAAAGCGGGGTGGGAGATGCTGTGTACGCCGGAGGTGGAAAACGCGCTGGTGGGGGTGATTGAGCGGTTGTCGTCAAAAAAGGGGGATGGGGGGGCGACGGCGAAGCTTTAATATCGATGTTAGGGTTACAAAATCGTGCGTCTGGTATTTACAAAGATAAATGCTGCATCTGGACCAATACGGCATCCTTGAGAATCTGAACAATCGCCGTGTGGCCCTTTTGAGCGGCTATGGACAGCGCGTCGCGCCGTCATCCATCGCCTTGTTGACGTCCGCGCCCGACTCGGTAGCGCCCGCACTATCGCCTCGTGGCCCTCTTGAGCGGCTATGGCCAGCGGCGTCCATCCCTTATCCGTCGCCTTGTTGACATCCGCGCCCGACTCGGTCAGCGCCCGCACTATCGCCTCGTGGTCATTATACGCGGCGTCGTAAAGCGGCGTCGCGCCGGTATTCCTCGCCTTGTTGATGTCCGCGCCCAACTCGATCAGCGCCCGCACCAAAGTATCGTAGCCCTTTTCAGCGGCGATGTACAGCGGTGTCACACCATCATCCCTTGCCTGATTGACGTCCGCGCCCAACTCCATCAGCGCCCGCACTATCGACTTGTGGCCGTTTTGAGCGGCGACGTACAGCGGTGTCGCGTCGCCATCCCCCGCCGTGTTGACGTCCGCGCCCAACTCCATCAGCGCCCGCACCATTGCCACTTGGCCATTTAGAGCGGCGATATGCAGCTCGTTCTCGTCAGTCTGGCAGCCGTTCGCGCGCGCCCACAGTAGCACCTTCAGATGCCCGCCCTCCGCAGCTTTATGGCACGTGCGTATGTCCCACGGGCATCCGTTCGCGCGTGCCCACTGCAGCACCTCGAGGTGCCCGCCCAAAGCCGCCGCCGAGCACGTTTCCCGGTCCCACGGCCAGCCGCCCGCGCGCAACACCTTCAACTCTGCGAGCTGTCCGCTCCTCGCCGCTGCCTGACAAAGGAGTTCTTGTCGCGACAGTTGACCTTGCCGTTGCATGCGCTGCAGCGCGCTTACACATCCGAGCTCCACGGCACGCTTTTCGTCAAGCACCTTAAACCGAAGCCCCGTTTCTGCCACCAGGTCGCGCATTGCGCGGCTCACCGCTGGGAGCCGTGCGAGATCTGCGGGGTAGTCGAAATACTCAGGTCTGAGAACGTGA
>Ga0115004_10003809_pt1 | contig 12203 bp, 13 predicted proteins | sample ArcticOcean_MG_C_10_FD_88737 | JGI IMG/M metagenome (GOLD analysis project Ga0115004, IMG submission 88737) | Marine microbial communities from western Arctic Ocean - ArcticOcean_MG_CB11_90 | ecosystem: Environmental > Aquatic > Marine > Oceanic | place: Arctic Ocean: Canada Basin | collected...
AAAAGTGAAATAAAAACTGATAAAAAAGATAAGATTAAAAAATCTCTAATATTTTTAAAAAATAAAGCCAAAACCTTAGAGGATATATTTAATAATGGTCAATATATAATAGTTGATGAGGTAAGTTTTAATCAGGAGGATATAAAGCTAATTGATGATGGAGCCAAAAAGATAATATCAGAATTTGCAAATAGTATCTCAAAAATAGAAGAATTTAGCAAAGAAAACTTAGAGCCAATTATCAACCATCTCATAAAATCAAACGAAACTAACTTCAAAGGAGTTGGGCAACCGCTTCGGGTAGTTTTAACAGGATTAAAATTTGGTCCTGGAATTTATGATATAATTGGTTCCCTAGATAAAGACGAAATCTTAAAAAGATTAAAAAATAAAATAATTTAAAAGTTTTTAGAGATATTGAGATAAAATAAATGAAACTTTTTCTGTAGAGGGGGTTTCTGATTTGATGTTTTTTAGTGTTTTTTTAATATCTTCAAGTTGTAATTTTATTAAATTTGGGTGATTTAAAAGATAATTTACAGAATTGAATATTTCTTTTGCATTGCATTCACCTTGTAGTAATTCTGGAATTACTTCTTTATTATTTATAATATTTATAATGTTAACAAATTTTACTTTTACTAAAAATTTCATAATCCAATAATTAATAACATTAATTTTGTAAATAATAATAGATGGTATATTAGCATTACAAATTTCAAGAGACACAGTCCCTGACTTTGCTACAGCAAACACAGAGTTAGATAAAATTTGTGATTTAATATTTTGATTTGAAATTACTTGAGAGTTACTTAAAGAGTTATTTTTAATAAAATTACCAATTAATTTTTTATTCTCATCTGTAGCATGAAATATAAAATCATAATTGTTAAATTTTTGATTCATCAATTTGATAAAATTGCATAATATAGGCAAGAGAACATTTGTTTCAGAGTTTCTACTACCTGCAAATATAGATATTATTTTTTTTTCTTTGTTTATTAATGAAGATATGTCAATTTTTGATCTTGTGTTTTGTTCCAACAAAGGGTGCCCAACAAAAGTATTTAGAACATTTTCTTTATCAAAATATTTTTTTTCAAAATTAAATAAAAGAAACATGTGGTCTATAAATTTTTTAATTTTTTTAACCCTACCCACGCGCCATATCCAAACTTGTGGAGCTACATAATGAATTGTTTTAATATCATTATTAATTTTCTTAACTCTTTCGGCAACTCTAAGTGTAAAGTCTGGACTATCAACTGTGAATAATATGTCAGGATTAAACTGAATAATCTCTTCAACTGTTTTGTTAATTCTATTTCTTATTTTGAATATGTTAAATAAAACACTAGTAAAGCCCAAATAAGTAATCTCTTTAAGATCAAAGATTGACTGTATACCTAAAGATTTCAAGTGTGTGCCACCAACACAAGAAAATTCAATATTAGGGTTAATCTTTTTTAACTTCAGTATAACTGTTGTAGCTAACTTATCTCCAGATGGCTCACCAGTTACTATAAATATTTTTTTCATTTAACTATTATAAAAATCTTATTTTTGTTTGCAAATTTAATACTTTTATTTTTGTCTATAAAAATGTTTTGTTTTGATTTTAAAACAATTCCTTTAATGCCAGATTTCTTGCAGTCTTTTAATGTATCAAAACCAATAGTAGGTAAATCTATTCTAAGATCTTGATTTTTCTTTGGAAACTTTATCAATATTCCTTGAGAGTTTTTTTCTTTTCTTATTGATTCTAACATTTTTTTTGTTCCTTGAATTTTTTCTTTAGCAACAATACTAGAGTCTCTAACAATTAAGCCTTGAACATGGTTGTGTGGATTTATCATTTTTAATGATTTGATTCCCATGTTAATTGATACTAAATTTTTTTTATTAGGTTTTAATTTTGTATAACAACCTTTTGATAAAGTTAGCTCCGGATTATAAGTGTTGGAACTAATAACTTTTATATTTTCTTTTATTAGGATTTTAATTATAACTTTTAAGATAGCTGCATCACCAAGTTTAGCTGCTTTAATAATTTTTGGTAAATAATAAAAACCTTTAAAATCAACCTTTAATGAAGAAAGCTTTGGTTTATAAATTTTTCCTGCAAATAAAACTTTTTTACATTTATTTTCTGAAAGAAACTTAAAAATTTTACCAAACTGCCCCAGGCTAAAAGGTTGGGAATAAGGATTTTTTTTAAAAAACTTTTTTTTAGATAAATCTATAATGATATACTTTTTGTTTATATATTTGAGTTTTAGTAATATTTTTTTTGGAAATTCAGTGTCACCAAAAATTAAACCAATCATGATTAGTCGCTATAAGGTGTGCAAATTGGTCTTTTTTTATCTTTATTAATAAATTCTAATACTTCTTTTACTAAAGTATTATCTTTAAATTTTCCATTCAATTTACTTAAGTTTTCACTTAAGTTTTTTGATTTAAATATTTCTTTATAAGCTTCAGTAAGGCCTATTATTTCTTTATTTTGCACCTTATCCCTTCTTAGTCCAATAACATTTATACCATTTAAAAAATTTCGGTTACCGATTGATAGACCATATGGAATAACGTCTCTCGATACAGCAGTCATTCCACCTATCATTGCCATTTTACCAATTCTTGTAAATTGTTGGATGCCACATTTTGCACCTATAATAACAAAATCTTGAATCTCAGCATGACCAGCAACAGCAGAATTATTTGCCATAACAATATCATTGCCGATAATACAGTCATGAGCAATATGGGCGCCAATCATAATTAAATTATTGTTACCTACTTTTGTTATTCCACCACCTTGAATTGTTCCAGTATTTATAGTCGCGTGCTCTCTTATTATGTTGTTAGTTCCAATTATAAGACTTGTTTTTTCCCCTTTATATTTTAAATCTTGAGGATCACTTCCAATGGATGCCAGCGGATATATTCTATTATTTTTACCTATAGTAGTATGTCCGACAATATTAACATGTGATTGAATTATAACATCGGCATCAATTTCAACATGTGGACCTATAATTGAGTAAGGACCAATCTTTACATTTGAAGAAATTTTTGCCTTAGAGTCAACAATTGCAGTTTTGTGTATCATTTATTTATTATCCTTAATAAAATTTTTTAAATCTTTTGCAGGATATCCCATTACTCTAGAATTATCTGGTATATTTTTTATCACACCACTACCCCCAGCAATTTGTACATTGCTACCTATCTTTAAATGACCAGAGATACCAGCTTGACCACCAATCATAACATTGTTTCCTAATGTAGAACTTCCAGCAAAGCCAACTTGTCCTGCAATAATACAGTTGTCTCCAATTTTATTGTTATGAGCTATATGAATTTGATTATCTAAATATGTATTTTTTCCTATAACTGTATTTGACATAGATCCTCTATCTATTGTAGAGGCACAACCTATTTCTACATTATTGTTAATAACAACCATTCCAATATGAGGATATCTAAAATTCATTTCTTTTTGGGGAAAAAAACCAAAACCTTTCTTACCGATAACACAACCATCTAAAATATTTACTTGATTTTTTATAATAGTATTTCTAATTATAACATTTGATCCTATTGAACAGTTGTTACCAATAACAACATTACTTTCTATAATTGAATTATGACCAATCAAACAATTTTTCCCTATTTTAACATTTGTTCCAATTAATACATTTTTACCAAACTTAACTTTTTTTTTGTATAGAGTTTTATTTATATCTTTAACATCAAAATCAAAATCATCTGTAATTGAATTGGGGTAAAATATTTTAGTAATCATCGCTGTACACATCAAAACATTATCAACAATAATTTTATTACAATTATTTGGTAAAATTTCAGAAAGATTATCAGTAGTAATACAAAATAAAGCTTTGGTTTTGGAGGCTAAGTTTTCATATTTTTTAGAATGAAAAAAGGAAATTTCACTATCTTTAGCGTTAACTAAGTCTTTTATATCAGTAACTTTAAGTTTTTTAAAATTTTTCTTATTAATAATTTTAGATAGTTTTAAAAGTTTTTCTATTTCAAAAGGACCATGATTCTTAAAAAAAATATTAGACATTGATAAAGAGTATTTATCAAATTTTAGATTAATTACTTATCAAGAATTATTACTGATTATTTTCTATCTACTACACTTGCCGACCACATAGCATCTGCCATTTTTTTTCCATCAACGTATGCTTCACCTTTATACTTCCATACTCTTCCATGTGATCTTGTAGCCTCTATATTCAATTCCAACCTACAGTCAGGTATCACTGGGTTTCTAAATCTAGCTTTTTCAATACCCATTAAAAAAACTAATTTATTTTCATATTCTTTTTTATCTATACCTGATGCTGTAAGAGCTGCTGCTGCTTGACCAAAAGCCTCTACAATTAGGACACCAGGCATTACAGGATTTCCAGGAAAATGTCCTTGAACAAAAAAACTTGTCTTTTTAACATTTACAATAGCAGTAGCTGAAAAGAGTTTTTTAATATTAATTAATTCATCAATTAACAACATTGGTTCTCTGTGAGGTAAAAGTTCAATTATTTGTTGTTTATTTAATGCAACTGTCATGACAAATTATTTTATATTAACTTTTTTAATCTTTTTATCAAATATCTTAACAACTTCTTTTGTAATATCTAATTCACTTTTCCCCATTAGAATATTTTTCTTTTGTAAGACAAAAGAGATGTTGTTTTTTTCTAAATATTCACTCAAAATAGTCGATAATTGACTTAATAACTGAGCTTCTGCATTAATTTTTTTTTGGTTAAAATCAGTAATAAGCTTATTTCGATTTTTTTTAAATTTAAGCACTTTGGATTGTAATTTACTTATATTAGCTTGAAATTCTTTTTCACTTATTACATTTTTTTGTGCAACAATTTTTTTTTCTTCAGATTTAAGCTTCTCCGCTTCCTCCGTAATTATTTTTTGGTTAGATTTGGTTATAGCATTTAATTGAGAGATCATAGATTTGCCCGCTAAAGAGTTTTGCATCAAATAATTGATGTCTAAAAATCTTGTGGTATCATTATTTTCAGCAATGACATGTGATGAAATAAAAATAAAAAATAAAGCAATTTTAAAAATATCTCTAATCATCTTTAAAATGATGTTCCTAAATTAAATCGAAAAGATTCTGTCTTATCACTACTTGCTTTGCCAAGCGCTTGAGATAGAGAAAAACTTAAAGGGCCTACTGGTGATAAAAATTCAACACCGACTCCTACAGAGCTTCTTATCGTTGAATTTTCTTTAACAGAAGAGCTATCACCAACACCCCAAATATTTGCTGCATCTAAAAATAAAGAAAAATCTGTATTTTCGAATGAAGGTAGAATTTGTGGTAAAGTTGTTGATAAATTAAGTGCAGACACATAATTTCCTCCAATATAATCATTGTTATCAATTGGACCAATCATGCCACTTTCAAAACCTCTTAGTTTACTTGCTGGAATAAAGGCTCTCTTTGAAACTCTAACATCTTTACCAGATACTGTATTAACAGCCTTAGCAAAAAAAGTTATTTCACCTATCATATTAGAAAATAACGTTTGATATTTAGATATCGTAAAAGCATTAACTATTTCATATGAATCTGAAATTACCGGTAAATTTTGAGTAAAAAGAACTCTATGACCGTCAGAAGTTTGATATCTTTGATTTCTCAAATCATAATCAAGAGAGTAGTTAAAATAAGCATCAAAATAATTACCATTTTGCTTTTGTAGTGTACTTGAAGCTGTTGAATTAGTTTTTAATTTTTCTAAATTTGTTGAAATCTCAGGTCTAAAAAATAAATTCTCGAATTGCTCAAACTTTGTACTAACAGAAACACCTAAATCACTAGATTTGTAACCATTACTTTTTAATTTATCATCTGTTGAACTTATAAGAGAAGCATAAAGTGTATTATCCGTATATGCAAAATTTGGTTTACTATAAATAAATTGACCCTTAACCGCATCAGCAGAGAACGCTACATTTGAATCTAGTGTAATACCTTTTCCTAAAAAATTACTTTCTTTAATTCCACCACCAATAGTTCCACCACTTGTACCTAATCCAGCACCCAAAGAAACTTCTCCAGTGGGTTTTTCTTCAACTGTAATATTTATTGTTTTAAGGTTTTTATTAGATCCTTCTTCTATTTTACTTTCAACTTTTTTAAAAATATTGATAGATTTGATATTATTTATTGATTTATTAAATAAAATTTCATTATATGGATCACCTTCATCTACAATAAGAGCATTTCTTATAACTTCTTCAAGTGTAAATTGGTTACCATAGACATTTATTGTTTCAACGTATGTTTTTTCTATTTCGGATAACTCAATAGTGATGTTCAGTTTATTTTTATTTATAATTTCTTCAGATAATGTTGCATTTATAAATTCATATTGTTTGGAAAGAGCAATTTTATCAATTTCATCTAAAATGTTATTAATTTTATTTAACGAATATTTTTTATCTTTAAGTTTAGATAAAACTTTATTGATCGATTTAAAATGCATAGCGTTATAATCATCAGGCATTACTAAATTTATTTTGTTAAAAGTAAATTTAGGACCTGAGTTTATATTAAAAATTAATTTAAATGAATTGCCTTTTTTAAACTCAACAAATGATTCATTGATCTGAACATTATAAAAACCATTATTTCGATAGTAATTAGTTAATAATCTTTTATCTAAATTAAATCTCTGTTTATCAATATAAGCTTTTTTAGATAAAAATTTCCAGAACTTGTACTCTTCTGAAGCAATAACATTTCTGAGTTTTCTACTTTTAACTTTTTTATCACCTATAAAAACGATTTCATTAATTTGAGCTTTTTCTCCTAGTTCAACATTATATGTAATTATTATTGAATTTTGTTCAAAATCTTGAACAATAGAGGACGTAACTTTGGAAAAATAATAGCCAGTTTGTTTTAATATATTTGAAAGTAAATTTACATCTTTAGAAAAACTAGACTCAACATACGAATTCCTACTTTTTAAAGTTAAATTTGAAATAAGATATTCATTTAATTTTTCATTATCGACACCATCAATTTTAATATCTTCAATGATTGGATTCTCTTTAACATTGACGAGAAGTACATTATTTTTAAGTGTTAAGTTAATATCCTCAAAAAAATTTGTATTATATAAATTTTTTAAAATATCATTTAAGTCTGTTGAATCATAATTTTGATCTAAATTAATATTTCCAAAAACAGCAATTGATTCTTTTGAAATTCGTTTGTTCCCAGTGACTTTGATATCACTAATTATCTCTGCATAAGAAACACTCTGCAAAAAAAATAGAAAAAGGAGAATGTTTTTAAAAGTTTTGAACATATGTGTTCTTATATACTCAAAGCGCTAATTTTCAAACTCACATATTTACTCAATTGTTCAATTTGAGTTACATTTCTAGGTGATATTTTCTTATATTTGACAAATTCTTTATTCTTCAAAATCTTTAGTAAAATTCGTGAAATATCTAAAAACTTAATTTTCTTATTTAAAAACATTTCTACTAATTCGTCATTAGCACTAACAATAATAGTTTCAAATAATGAGTTTTTTTGGGGTAATAATTTTATAACTTTAACAGATGGAAATTTTTTTAAATCAACTTTATGTAAGTTTAGATTATTTAATATATTAAAGTTTATATTTTTAGAAGAAATTTTTTTTTCATTAGAAGAATACAACGAATTAAAAATTGGTATTTTCATATCTGTATCATGTATTAAAATTTTTGTTAAGCCATTAGCAAATTTAACTAAAGCATGAATGTATGATTTTGGATGAACTATAATTTCTAACTTATCATAATTAACGTTAAATATTTTTTTTGCCTCAATAATTTCAAAAACTTTATTCATCATTGTAGCTGAATCAATTGTAATCTTTTTACCCATTTTCCAGTTTGGGTGCTTTAATGCTGATTTAATTGTTATAGATTTAAATTTTCTTAATGGATATTTATTAAATGGACCACCCGATGCTGTGATATAAATTTTTTCTATATTCTTATTATTCTCATTTTTAATAAGAGACATAATAGAAAAATGTTCAGAATCAATTGGTATAAAATTACATTTATATTTTTCTAAATTTTTTAAAATTAACCCCCAACCACAAATAATTGATTCTTTATTTGCTACAGCAATATTCTTTGTATACTTGATTAATTCTAATGTTGGTTGAAGTCCTGATAATCCAGAAATTGCACTCATAGTATAATCAACTTTTTTTCCCATAAGAATTTGCTTGATAGAGTTAAAATTATTATGCACATGAATATCTTTATTTTTTAAGTATTTTTTTACTTTTAAATAAATATTCTTATCACTGATAATGATATTTTTAACTTTGAATATCTTTAATTGTTTTAATAATTCATTGTAATTTTTATTAATAGACAAAAGTAAAATTTCAAAATTTTTTTTATCTTTTTTCAAAATATGAAAAAGATTTTTTCCAATGGAGCCAGTTGATCCTAGGATTATAATTTTTTTTTTCATTTTAATTAAAAATTTTAAATAACATTATCCCACATGGTATTGCAAAAATCATTCCATCAATTCTATCAAGAACACCCCCGTGACCTGGTAATAAATTACTAGTATCTTTGACGTCTGCTTTTCTTTTTAAGATAGATATAAATAAATCTCCCATTTGAGAAACAGATGAAATTAATATTGTTAAAAAAATTAATCCTAACAGACTATAATTTTCCATATTTTCTATAAAAAGAGGAACTAATAGTATAGAAAAGATAAAAGAACCCACTGAACCAGATATTGTTTTTTTTGGACTAATTTTTGATAGTTTTTTTCCTCCAAGAGTTTTACCTACAATAAATCCACCAATGTCAGTCATAATTGAAATTAAGATTGAATAAATTATGATTATTTCCAAGTCTGAATTAGTCGTTTTTGTTGAGATTATTGCATATGCTAATAGTGTTAAATATATTAATGAAAAGGCTTTAAAGAAAAATCTTAAGTAAGAGTTCTTAATATTTTTAATAGCAAATATTTTTGTAACTAAACCATAAAATTCAATCCAAGTAATAATTGTAATTATTATTAAACCTATGATTAGAATATAGGTATGTAAAAACATAGAAACCAAAATTGATATTAATATTATTGATGTAATTATTCTTTTTTTTAATTCTAAATTCATTAAATGGCACCAAAATTTCTTTTTAATGATTTAAATTTATTTAATATCTTTTTATAATCATTTTTTTTAAAATCTGGCCATAATTTTTTTTCAAAGAAAATTTCAGTATAGGCAAGTTGCCACAAAAGAAAATTACTTAGTCTATGTGTATTGCCTGTTCTTATAAGCAAGTCAGGGTTAGGTATTCCACTAGTGTAAAAATTATTTTCTATATTTTTTTCATTAATTGATTGGTTCTTTTTATTTGTTAACTTAATAGAATTTAAAATTTCTTCTTTTGAACCATAGTTTAAAGCAAGGTTTATTTGTAAATTTTTATTTTTATATGTTCCTTTTTCAGATTTTTTTAATAAATTTTGCAACTTATCTGAAAATTTTTTCTTATTGCCTATAATCTTTAATTTAATATCATTTTTTGTTAAGTCATGAATTTTTTTAGATAAAAAATTTTCTAATAAGTTAAATAAAAAAGATATCTCTTTTTTTGGTCTTTTCCAATTTTCAGTCGAAAATGTGTATAATGTTAAAAATTTTATTTTTTGATGAATTGTTTCTTCAATAATTTGTTCTACTGAACTTATACCAGCTTTATGTCCAGCATTTCTTGAGCCTTTATTCTCAATTCCCCACCTACCATTTCCATCCATAATAATGGCAACATGTGTAATTGGGTTCATATTGTCATTATTTCTTTTTCTTTAGCTTCTACTTTTTGATCTATTGTTTTAATATGCTCATCTGTAAAAACCTGAATTATCTTTTCAAATTTTTTTTCATCATCTTCACTAATATCTTTTTCTTTAAATAAATTTTTTAAATCATCATTAGCCTCTCTTCTAATATTTCTAATTGAAATTTTACATTTTTCTCCCATAGATTTAATAACTTTTTTAATTTCACTTCTTCTTTCTTCATTTAAATCTGGAACAGGAAGTCTAATTAGTTGACCATCGATTTGTGGATTTAGGCCAAGTTCAGATTTTTTAATTGCTGAGTCTATTAATGGAACATTATTTTCATCCCAAACTTGAATATTGATCATTCGAGCATCTGGTGTTGTTATACTAGAAACTTGATTTAATGGCATTGCTTGCCCATAAACATCAACTTTAACTAAATCTAACATAGAAGCATTAGCTCTACCTGTTCTAAGCGATGTTAATTCTTTTGTAAAAACCTCAATGGTTTTATCCATTTTTTGGTTGTATGTTTTTTCATCAAACATTTATTCACCAATTTTTAATCTATAAAAATCTTTAATCTTTAAGTCTAAGATATTAAGATTTTTTACTATATCTTGCACTTTTTTTTTAGGCTCCATAACCCAAGCTTGTGTCAATAAGGCATTATCTTCTTTAAACTTATTCATTTTTCCTAAACTAATTTTTTCTGCTATCTCAACCGGTTTACCTGAACTTTTAAGTTCCTCTGTAACAAGATCTTGTTCTTTTTGAAGAACATCTTTGTCTATAGAATCTATGTTTATAGCTAATGGGTTTGATGCCGCAATATGCATAGAAAGTTGTTTTCCAAAAGACTTAACAGTATCAGAACTGTCTGTGGTCTCTAGGGAGACAATAACAGATAGTTTTGATAAATTGTCTTTAACTACTGTATGTAAATAATTAAAATTTTTAGTTCCTGATTGGTTAAATGTTTTAACTTTACCAATTGTTATTTTTTCACCCATTTTTGAAATTAATGAAACAAGACTATCTTCTACAGTTTGACCATTTGACATTTTTGATTTATTTAACTTTTCTAGGTCAGAATTATTTTTATCATTTAGTTCACTTAGCTCTTTAGCAAAAGAAACAAAATCATCATTTTTAGCAACAAAGTCGGTTTCACAATTGACTTCAATAATAGAAATTTTATTTTCATCACCTGAGGTTGCTATAACACCTTCTTTGGCATCTCTAGACATTTTTTTTGATGCTTTTGAAATTCCTTTAACTCTTAAAATTTCTACAGCTTTATCTAAGTCTCCTTCAGATTCCTTAACTGCTAAATTGCAGTCTTTAAAACCAGCGCCTGTTGCTTCTCTGAGTTGTTTTACCTTTTCTATATCACTCATATTAATTAAGCTTTTCCTTTTCTTTCTTTGAAAATTTAGCATCCAATTTTTCTCTATCTAATTCTTGGACAGTTTTGGTAGATTTCTCTTTAGACAGAGTCTTGATATCTTCAACATCAGGTTTTTCTTCAGACTTAGCTGGAGCAGCTTTTTTTGCATTTTCAATAGTCTCTTTTACCAAATTACAATAAAGATCTATTGCTCTTCTAGCATCATCATTTCCTGGAATTGGAAATTCTATTCCATCAGGGTTTGAGTTACTATCTAAAATAGCTACTATTGGTATACCTAGTTTTGATGATTCAGCAATAGCCAAGGCTTCATAATTCGTATCAATAATAAAAACTAAGTCAGGAACTTTTTTCATCTCTGCAATTCCACCTAGTGATCTTTCAAGTTTATCTTTTTTAACACTCATTTTAAGAAGTTCTTTTTTTGTAAAACCTCTATTTTCAGATACTAAATCAGCTTCATATTTTTTCATTTTTTTAATTGATCCAGATATTGTTCCCCAATTGGTCAACATTCCACCCAACCATCTGTAGTTTACAAAAAATTGCCCAGTTTCTTTTGCAACTTCTGCAATAGCTTCTGATGCTTGTTTTTTAGTAGATACAAAAAGAATTTTTCCATTATTAGCAATTGTATTATAAACTTTTTCTAAAGCTACATTTGTCAATTCTAATGTTTGTGTTAAATCAATAATGTGAATCGAATCTCTTTTACCAAAGATATATTTTTTCATCTTCGGGTTCCATCTTAGTGTCTTGTGTCCTAAGTGTACGCCTGCTTCTAATAATTGTTGGATAGTTAGACTTGGTATTTTCATATTTATTCCCGGTTAAGCCACCACAGTAATTTCCATTTAAGGACCGGAGGTATAAAACCACAAACTGTGTGCGTGT
>Ga0115004_10003811_pt1 | contig 12200 bp, 21 predicted proteins | sample ArcticOcean_MG_C_10_FD_88737 | JGI IMG/M metagenome (GOLD analysis project Ga0115004, IMG submission 88737) | Marine microbial communities from western Arctic Ocean - ArcticOcean_MG_CB11_90 | ecosystem: Environmental > Aquatic > Marine > Oceanic | place: Arctic Ocean: Canada Basin | collected...
CCCCAAAACCCCAAAACCCCGAGTGAGTGAAAAATAAACTATTTTTATCTTTTTATTTCATTTAGTATAGTAACTAGTGTGCGAATAATGCATTTGAATAAAATAAATTGAGGGCACTCCTTTTTGCTCATCCTGAAATCTATTTTGAATTATGACTATTTTAAATTTGCTGTCAACAATCGTAGTTATTATATAATATTGTTATAATGTCTGCGCAAGGCAACGACAACCATACCTGGCTGCAAAACACCTTCGATGAGGCTGTGAATCAAGAGCAATACACCAATAATATGCAGATTTAGGATCAATAAGATGTTGCAGAGGGACACCATCAGAATTTGCTGAAGGCAGAGGAGGACAGTGACGCTGCCGATTCGACGGTCAGGAGCGTCGATGAGAACCTCGATCGGGCCGTCGATGAAGATGACTCTCGTTTCGATGAGCAAGCTGCGAATGGAGATGAATCCGCGGAGTAGCAGCTGGTCCCAAGCCGGAGGGAAGCCGATGGCACGAACCTCACTGAGTCTGCCCTCCGGGCAGGCGCGGATGGGCAGGATCAGATCGATGAGCAAATTTGCGATGACGACGATCAGCAACCGGAGCAGATAGCTGAATTCACGCGACCCGGTCCTGAGAGTAGCGGGGCTTCGCAGAATTTCTCGCGGCAAACCAATAATTAGATCTTCAGCCCGAACCAGATTGTATTGAACAGCATGACTCAAGATACAGGCAGCCATTCCAACAAGCAGACCAAGCTTGACGATCAACTTCCAAATGCAGGGGCCCAGGGTGACAATCCAGCAGCCACTGGCTCTGGAGCTATCGTTGAAGCCTCAAACCAAAGCGACGGCGGCTATAGCCAGCCTCCATATGAGAATGCTCCTCAAATCATTCAAAACAAACAGAATCAGAGAAAAGAAGCAGAAAACGACAAGTCAGGGGGCCAGACCTCGTGAATAGACAAATCCTCAAACCCAATTAGTTCTTCGCAGCCAAGGTAGAACAACGATTCCAACCCCGCTGTGGAGAGTTCGTCCGCCTACGATGCCCAGAAGATCCTCACGACCGATGACAGGCGCCACCTCTCGAGCATTGCCTCTTTCGGGTACATCCAATAATCAAAGATTGCTCATCTAGGAACAGTCAAAGATGAAGCATAAGAACTCCAGGAATCCAGCGAATCAGTATCATAAGCTGACCAGAATGCTCTTAGAAGGCCGAATCTTTCTAGGAGAGCCACAATTCCTGCTCAGAACGTCAAGAATAATCAAGATTATGAGGACGATGGTGCAGGTACCAATGAGCAATAACTAATGGACGGTCTGGATGGTCAAACGGATCGCCAGGAGGCCGCGGCACAAGAAGCACCGCACCAATCTGCCGCCAGTCGTCCAATGATCAGACTCAGCAGCAAATCTGGCCGAACAAAAAATATGAAATCATCAGGGCAAGCCACAGAGAGAAGTGCCCTCAACTCTCTCAACAGCCAGCAAATCCTTGAAATCCAGCAAAATCTCAACGCCAAAGGAACCAAGAGGAATTCCCGGGTGAACAGCCAAGGCTTCAACGAGCTCGCCATGGCCGCCATACAAGCCGCCAATGGCCTGGTGCCATAGGGCAACAACGCCGCTGCGAATGCCCAGGAGTCTGGCGCAAATCAGAAGAGCCAGAAGAAAGGCGGAGGTGATTCTCCGAGCAAGCTGCAGGCCACGTTGTTGGGCGAGAAGATCAGGCAGTAGCACATTCAGATGCAGCAGATGCAGTCATTGTCCAATGCCGTGCCAGCAGGGGCGTCTGGTACTTCTCAAGGCCGCACTTTACTCACAACTCCGAACCAGGGAGAAGAGCAAGCCGATCCGGCGCGCCAATAGCCTCAGACCATCTCGAATTCCTTTGACAATTTCAACAAAAAGAATGTCGCCTTTCCGGCTGCCAATGCAAGCTTGAATGTCCAGAAGAGCCTCAGCCAAAGCAGCCAGAACCACAACCAGCAACCACTCGAACAGCAACAAGCTCATCCAATGGGCCAGACTGATGCCAACCCAGGCAACCCAGCCTCTGGCTCAATCAAGTAATCACCAAAGTCTCCTTCTTCAAGTCAAATGAACGCCAATGCCTTGGCTAGAAATTCAAAACAAGACCAAGGACAAGGTACTGGACGAGCCCAGGATTTTGGAGGTCCTGAGCACGGATCAGACGAGAAAGATTCTTAAGCAATGTGGAACAACTATCAGCTTCCTGGAGCAAACTCTCAAAAAGGTCTTCAGGCTAATGTATCTCAACCAGCACAGATTTCTCGGCGAGGTACAACCGGCGGCTCAAACTCTGGCGCTGGTTCACTTCACAAAGGTGGCAGCTTCGCCCCTGTGATCTCCAAGGAGCAGATCAAGTTCTATAAAAATGCTCAAACCAACAGAGATTAGGATCGAACTGTCAAACAACCAGCAGTAAACATGAACGAATTGGATACCAGCTCTCAAAAGGCCCTGAGCAATGATGTTGGCTCAAACAACCGCCTGGCCGCAACCAAGCACCATTCCTCGCACCAGGTCAGTGCCCAGCTAACCTCCATACCCATTCAGCAAGCAAGCAGTCTCCAAACCTCCTACTCAATCATCAATAGCGGCAACATCAACCACGCGGCCGCTCGAAACATGAACGAGCTACCTCGCAACAGCAGCCGACAGCATGGCGTGCTCTCAAACGGAAGCATACCCATGAAGTCGCCGAACTCGCAGAAGCAAGACAATCAATAATGCAGCAGCATGAACCAAATAATCCTCGGCATTGAGAACAACCATCAGAAGAACACAAAGAGCAGCCAGAACCAGCTGATCAAGTTGGACGTGCACCGGCTGCAGAGTGACCACAATAACTTTGAGCATTTTCAGCAATCGCGTGGCAACATTCCACATATTGAAAGTGGGCAGAGAGATGTGATCAATCCGAATTCCTTGTCGATCGGGCAAAGAGGGTGGCAAGACGTGAATAAGAGGCAGCAGAGCGTGGACAGGTAGTTTCTACTCATTCAAGAGATGCAAGCATCGGGGCGCACAGCGGGAGGAGCGGCTGGCACGAAGCATTTCCAGCTCAAAGGAACGAGCGCAGGCTCAGGCAATGAAGTACCTGGTTCTGGCTCGCATCTGCAGAAATCTTTCGATCTATAGGATTCAAATAAGAAAAAAGGCCTCATGTACAACCACAAGCACATCATGTCTCCTGGTGGAGGCACGGTGTTGGTGCAGAACTTCGATCACAACATGTACAGAAGAGTGGACGACCGACAGATTCTCAGCGGCGTCGTCGACGGCAGGAGCCGAGGCTTCCATAATTTGGCCAACTATCATGACCACTACTGCCAAAACTAGAGCTTGACATCGAACAACGAGAGGCAGACGACCAAAGTAAGCGGGAAGGGTATGATAAAGTTCATAGGGTCAGCAGGTTCTGGAAGTCATGGCAGCAACTTCAACTCATCTGTTTCGACGTTTCCAGCAGCTCCAATTCAGAGGCTATCTGACGTGAAGAATCCGCAGAAACTGTTGACTTTCCGCTTTGTCAACAGGAAGGCCACGAAAATCACAGAGATATCGTTGTTCAAGAACTTGAGGGAGCTTGACCTCACTGGCAATATGCTTCAGGAAGAAATCAAAGAGCTCAATGCTCTGAACTTCCTGAAGAACCTAAATCTTAGCTACAACAAGATTCAATAATTATGGATCCTGCCGAAAAGAATCGAAGTCCTAAATGTTTCACACAACCTGATCAAGGGCCTTACTGAGGACGTTTGCAAGAATCTGAAGAATGTCACGACAATTGACATCTCCAATAACAAGCTGGAAAGTCTGGAAAACTTTCAGTACATGCACCGAATCAAAAGACTTGTTGCTAAGAATAACTTTGTGAGGCAGATCGCGCCCATCCGCTCGATCGAGAGCATTTACGAGCTTGACCTTGAGGGAAATGCAGCAGACTCCCACATCGACTTCCTCGAGTTCATCAAAGGCAAGAACGACCTGATCATCGTCAACTTGCATATGAATCCGATCATGGTAGAGGTCGACTCAATCGAGAAGATCAACGAAGACTTGCAGGCCAAAGCTCCCGACATCATCACCAAGAAGACTCCGGAAGAGATTGAAGAATTCAAAGAATTGATGGGCTACAATAATCAGAACCTTTTCCATAACTTGAGCGAGATGCCGGCGACTCCTCACAGCAATGCAAACAACAAATCATAGTCCAACTCCGTCGACGAAAGAGCAACCAATGCCAACAACAGCAACATGGCAACTCCAAATATCAGCAACAAGCCAATTCACACTCCAAATCATGAATTTGAGAACTCCAACAGGAAAGGCCACGGTGGTGATGACACCAACCGGTTCCACAACTTGCACCTGATCGCAGAGCTGGCGGAGTGCTTGACCTACTTCAAAAATGGAGTCCTCTACAGAAACAAGCGCGTCTTCAATAAGATAAAGCAAATCCAGCTTTAGACGAAGAGGAGCATCTCAAACTACAGCAACAGCAGCCATTCAGCTGCCGCCGTCAACCAGAGCCAGCAATACCAACAGGCCAACGCTTAACACGGCTCGCAAAACAATCAATACAACGCCAGTAGCAGTGGGAGAATCGCCGCCATGAAGCAGCCAGGGCGGAACGGCGCCGGCCAAGAGCGCGATGGCAGCTCCCAGCGGAAGAACTCTTTCAAAATGTCACCTATCAACAACATCTCTCAATTGAGGCAGCATTCAGACAACCAACCGAACCAACAGAAGTAAATGCCCTCGTCTGCGAGTCAGAATCCTCAGGCCAACAAGTACATGCAAAAGAACAACCTGAGCAACTCGATCGGCTACTCGCCCATTGTGAGCAAGAAGTCCCACCGGTACGAGGACATTGAGAACCTCTATGACTATATCGTAGAGCAGGAAGAGCTCAAGCGGCTCAAGCAGCAGAAGATATTTGCCAAGCGGAGGAAGCAAAAGAAGAAGCAGTTGATGTCGCAGCTTGGGCCGTCTGGGCAGGTGAACAACAGCGAGATCGCAGACGCGCAGAGTCCTCCGCCTTCGAGCCAGCAGCAGAGGAGGCAGCAGTACGAGAGCTCCGAGAACAACTCGAGTGACGATTTCTCAGACGACGACCTTGACGATGATGATGACGAATATCTGGATGACCTGGAGAACTCTCATGATGTCAATCACTTCTTGGAACCACAGAGGCCAGGAGAGGTTGACCGGCTGGCGATGATGAAAGGAGGTCGAGTTTCGTGCTCAGAGGTCGATGATATGCAGAGGTACTTTGCAATGAACAAAAACGGCGAGAATATGATGATGGACGAGTCGTCTTGCGTGATAGCACAGAACAGCAGCCGCATCCTGGACAACTCGTATTACTTGCAGAACTGCCACTACCACCAGCACTTGCACGATGACGATGCAGTGAGTCAGACAATCACAAGCGACCTTGATGCCGACCTGCACTCATACCCTTACAAAAGGGTGGAGCTCAATCTCGAACTTGAGAACCTCTACGATCCGAACAACGAAGCCAACAATCAATACGGATCTCAAATTGATGACAACGACTACTTGAATGGCTCAACTGCTGGCTTTGGAAAGAAGCTGCGCGAGATCAACAGAGAAATCAATCAGGAACAGCTTGATTCTCTGGAGTAGAATGGTGCCCAGCTGAACTCAAAAGGCATCCTAGTCATGAAGGACAGCCAACGAAGCAGTCAGGCAAATGGCCCTCAAAATCCCAGCCACAACCAGAGTCAGTAGAGCAAGCATCAGTCCCAGTCGGCCCAGAAAGTGCGCATTCAAAACCTGAATGACTAGCACTATATGCCCAATCAAAATGTCTAAAAGACTAAGCAGAAGCTTAATTTGAACTTGAGTAAAATAACTATTGACCAAGGTGGTGCTGATGGGGCCAAGAGCAGTCCTCAGAAGTCAAGGAAAAACAAGAGCGGGGCGCCACCAGTCACCGGTGGGGTCGCTGGCCACGTCGTTGATGGCAACATCGATGCAATGGACGAAGAGGATGAAGTCAAATTTGATCCCAAAGTTGCACTAAACCAGGATCAAATCGGCGACGGCGGAGAGTAATAGCAAGTACTTGTGAGCAAACAGAAGGATCTCGTGCATGGATCTGGCCACGAAAACGAAGAGAACTAGGTATCAGATAGACAAGAAAACGGCGTGTAGATCAAACAGGACCTCAAGATTGATTAGCGAATCATCAATGAGCTTAATATCAATCGCAAGAAGCAAATCAAGACGGTCCAGAACAGCCATGAGAGCAGCCAGGAGAGTGACAGTCAAGTCAACTCAGCTGGTCATCTCGGTCTGAACATCGGCAAGGGACTATTGAAAGGTGCAAACTCCAAGAACGAGATCGGAATATGCACAATAACCAATTCAAACAGTGATAAGTAGACTACAGGAAATCAGCAACAGCTCAATCAATCGTTTTCTCTCAAGAACATTCAGATCGCTGGCGATGCGAGCCAACAGCACGAAGTGGAGTCCTTGATGATGCAGATCATTGAGCGCGGACCACAGGTCATGCACAATGAGTTCTCAGCAAAGAACGAGAATTATGCTGCAGCCTACAATATGCTCCTGGCGGCAGGACAAAACATCCCTCTTCACAGCCTGCGGAACGGCGAAGGCTTCGCAGGAATGAGCAACATCAACTCCCAGAAATATAATTCAATCATGTAGGCATCGCTCAGCCAAAACATAGATGCTCCAGACTTCCTGAAGATTCCCTCTGGAGGCCACCTCGGCAGCAAGCAGAACCAGAGCGAGAAGCAGTCGCACGCCATGCTCGACGATAGCATGGCGCAGAGCGGAATGAGCTTCACCCAGAACTCCAAGAAGAACATGCACCCGCACTTCAAGCTTGACCTCAGCAAGTGCATAGATTACAACGACGAGTACATGGAAGGCAACTCGTCCTAGGCCTCGGAGCAGAAGCTCGGCTCGAACTTCTTGGATGAGATCAAGGACCAGCAGATGGTGGACAGCACCAATGATCCCATCAACCTGGATCAGATCATTCTCAACGAGGGGAGGATGAACGGACAGGATGCCGTATGCAACAACATAGAGAGCGTGAAGATTGAAATTTCTCAGGAGAATCACGGCCATCTTGGCGAGCAGGCCAACAAGGTGAGCGGATCCACAGAGGGCAGAGCTGCCGGCCACAGGAAGAGGCCGAGCCAGACGCAAACTGGCAAGAAAAGCGCACAGAACCTGTTACAGGTGCCCGACGCAACAGAACTAAGCAAGATCACCGACAAACAGCCCTATCCATAGACGGCGAAGATCAAGAATCAGAAAAGTCCAAAAATTGTCAAGAAACTAAATCTATCAAAGGACTTTTCGAACAGGGACAGCAAACAACCAAATGCCAACAAATTGAATTCAAATCAAAAACAAAAGCAAGATAATTCTAACGACTTGAATGCATATCCTGGTGTAGGAATCGTGGCGGGTGGAGGCGAGATCTGCATCCAACGCACCAATATGACGGAGAGGGACCCAACGCCTGCATTACAGAAAGTGCGCTTGAGCGGTGAGCAATCGACAAGAGAGAATGGAAACCCAGGAGACTTAAATCAACCGAACAAGGAAGCCTCGAAAGTCAAAACTGAGAGAAACGTCTTCATATAGCATTAGGCTTTGAGAAACAAAGGACTGATCCACTTCTCCAACCAGAAGAATCCTCGCGGTGAAATCCTCCTGTAGATCCCCCAGAGCAAGATTCAGCGATATAACATCGATAATATTGCCAAGCTCAAGCTGCCTGGCTCTGAGATTGCAATCATTGGAACTCCTAAAATGGGCGGCTCCAATGCCCAGCAATGTGCGGACTGTGCCAAGTATCAAAGCCTCATCGATAAATTGAAGCAGAATCATCTAATGGAACTTGAGAGAGCAAACAGCGCACTCATGCAATACAAGGCAGCCCTTCAAGACATAAAGCAGTATCTATGCATCAATGGGGATCTGGAGGATCCCATGGAAGACAACCCACCTGACCATGGAAGGAAGAGCCAAGACAATAGATAAATAAGGTTGGCTCAATTCCCAAGTATCGTTCAAAAGTTCTTCCAGAAGTTCAATGAAGAGTTGAGGATGCTCAAACAGGAGAACAGGAGTCTTCTTCTGAACTTGTAGAGCTGCCAAGGAGTCCCGAGCGGCGATGCAAGCCTTGAACTCAAGACCCCGGTTGATGATGCTCGTGCGGCACAAAGCTAGCTCAAACAAAGAATGGAGGACCAGGAAGAGGCGAAGCTGAAGCTGAAGAGCATCGTCAACTAACAGACGCGATAGAGTATCAAGATACCCAATATCGACCAGATGGAATCCAGAACGGGCAAGTTGGCTGCCAATACCACAGGAGTGTCCCTCAGCAGTCATGTAGGCCCATAGAAACTTCCCCAGGCGCCCAAAACTGTATCTTCACGGCAAGCTCACAAACGCAAGTCCCTTGAAAGAAACGCAGTGATGGGCATTGTCGATGGCGAAAGGTATACGCGAAACAACGATCCCAACGGCCAAGTCGTCTTCGTCCATCAACTTAATCAATAGAGGACGAACTTCACGAACAATGATAAAGACGACATGCTCATGCAAAAGTCGTAGTCGAATGAGCTGCAGCAGGCGCACAACCAATACTCAAAGACGAAGGACAACGCAAACTCGGAGGGCAAGCGGGTTCAGAGAAAGCAGAACAGCTTGAATGGGAACTCTATGAATGTAAGTTATACGCATGGAAATCAGAACCATGGAGAGGTGGCTCAGCTCAACTTCGAGCTGGTTGATAATCGGCCCATTCCCTCGCACGAGCTGGACGTGAGCGAAGGTGGCCAACAGTTTACTGTGGCACATCTTCAAGGCAGAGATTCCGACTCACTCGAAAAGAGGAATGCTCCTAGCAAAAGAAACACGCTTCAGCCCGCCGAATAATAATTGGGATCTGCTCAAGAAGGAATGCCTTCTCAGTCGAATCTGGTTTCCATTGATATCTTTGAAAAGAGCCAGTCTCAAAGCCAGAACAATTCCCATCTTCAAACGTAGACTCAGGCCACCGCCTTTGCAGCACCACAGCAGAAAATCATCCACCTGACGAGCAAAGGCGAGCGTGAGTATGAGCAGAATACCTTCAGCCAGAATTCCAATTCTCAAATCACCAAATTGTACACTAATCGCAATGTTCGAGACAGCCTCCTATTGAATAATTAGAACCTGGCATCCGCCAATCCAAAGCACCTCAGATAGCGAGGAGCAAACGTTGGCTTTGGAGGAGGTACTGTCGAAGAAAGGTCAGCCAGACCTCCAATCCTATCTCAACAAACTTCCCTTCAGACTTCTTCCGTGCAGTTGAATGACTAAAATATAATAATACAAAAGCAGAATATGCTTTCATATAATCTAAGCGGCAACACCAATAATGAGGGACTGTCGGCTAGCAACACATCAGGCACCGCCAACACCCAAGCGGTGAATGTGAGCATGAAGGTCACCGGCAAGCAGCATGGCAAGAAGATCAAGTCACAGCGCGCCTGCAACGTGAAACACATTCAGCAACAGGTGAACAACTACACCGGTGGCAATATCATCAACGAATTGAACAATTTGCAGTTGATCCACCAGCAGATCATGAGGAACAAAAGCAACACCTCAAGAGGAACCAAGGGCTCAGCCCAGTATCGCGAGCAGCTACTGAACCTGAACCAGACATCGCAGTCCAGCATCAACCCGTAGAACTACCTGACCTCCAAGAGAAAGAGCCCAAAGTTGGCTCAAAAACTCAATTTGCAGAAGTAGCTTCAGAACATGATCGCAGATGAGCTCAAACAAAACATCATGGCCAAGAACCTCGTGAGCTAGAAATACTCTCAGCAGAGCAGCCAAAATCAGCATCAGTTGACCCCTCACAACCAAATTCAGCAGAACATTTTGCGATAAGACCAGCAATAATACACAGAAAATAGCTACAACATTGAAATTGGAGGGCATCAACAGGTGTCTCAGCTTGGCAACCAGGTCTTGAATAATGGTATTGCCATGACGAAGTTGGATCGAGACGCTATTCAGTCGAAGAATTCAGGAGCTACTCAGAGATCCTCGGTCAATGGACGAAGCAAGGAAAATTGGAAGTCTCTCCAATAATCCGCACAGCAAGTTCAGAGCGTCGATCTCAGCGGGAAGGCTGGCAAGAAAGTGAGCAAGATCATTCAGAATCAGAAGAGTCTGGAGCGAATCATCGCCTACAATCAGAGCAGCAGCACCCAGTACAAGACATCCAGGCTTCCTTTGTCAAATCAGAAGATCATGATTGAAAGCAATGAGATGGGCATTGGGGCCACAGCGGACAATGGAGTCGGAGCAACGAATGCCAACACGCATGAAGTGTTCCTCTCGCAACCTCAGCAGAGCAAAAAGTCTCAATCCTTTTACTAGGTCAACAGAGAGAATGCAATCCACTCAGGCTCGGCCGGACCCAACAACGCCGGCACGCTGAGAGGCAGCGCAGGCGTCACCCAAAACGGCCTCCTCTCCTCAAATGGTCCCGTTGGCAGCACCCATAATAAGGTCAGCCTGCTCAACTATCAAATGGAACAGCTCAGTCTCATCAACTACAACAATAAGAAGAGCAACACCAATGTCGAGCAGTCGCTCCTCAGCTCCGACCAGAACATCATGCAGGACCTGGATGGAGAAACCAAAGGTCGGCGGCGCAGCAACGTGATGGCAGCAATCACTCCTGTTCCCTTACCGGAGGACAATACGATGGGATGCAATGGCAGCTGTGAGGTCCAATTGCTCCAGAACTTCGAGCACATCCAGCCTTCTTACTACACTCAACGGAAATTGCTGAACAGCACGCAGACCAACATCCACAACACCGGCTCATCCCAGCCCAAGAGCATCCTGAATGGCCTGCAAGACAATCAACAACTACAACTGAGCAATCAGCAGCAATACTCTCTGCAGAATACGAACAATTTGCAAAGTCAACAATATCAAATCAATGTAACCAAACAAAAGAACAAGTTCCTCGAGACCAGAAGCAAGTCAATCCAGAGAAACCAGGATTCCAGGCAAGTTGTGGCCGCTGGCTATCCTCAGAGCGGTCAGCTTGTGCCTCAAATAAGTGGTGCCACACCGCTGACTGGTGCCCTTGCAATCTCTACCAACAAGTCAAATTCAGGCCATCAATCCAAGCTAAAAATAAGCAACAAAAGCTCCAATGCCCAGGCGCCATAACTTCAAACGAGCAACAAGTATCCCTGCAACACCCTGCGAGGCCAAAGCATCAACCTCCTCATCAGCCAGACGAACTCGGACGCCAACGTCCAAACAACCGCTGGCCTTCACCAGATGAACAAGTATCATTAGCAAGCGTCCAACCTGAACGCCGCCAAGCAGAACCTGGTCTCTTCCTTGCAGCAGCAAGACAGCCTTGACTCCTCTTCGCACAAGAAGAACAGCAATGCATTCTAGAATAACCAACTGTTCTCTTAGAATGATATGGCCATCTACTCGGCCAACAGTGGCAAGAGGCCGCAGTCGGTGGTGGAGGTCAGTGGTCGCCGGTTCCAAAAGAGCGGTGGCATCCAACAAGCTGGTACCAACCTCTACAACCTGCAGGCAGCTGGCAGTAGCCAAAACTACCAGAGCAACAAAAGGCGTGGCGGCGGTTCCCTTGCTCCTGGAGGCTCCAAAAAGAACGAGCGCAAGGGCCGTGGCAAGAGTGCTGACCGCAAGAACAACAAGACGGTCTTCCTGAAGAACACAAAGCAGTTCCAAGCCAAGAACTCCCTCAACACCACCGACATCAACCAATTCAACCTCATTGACATGAGCAAAAACATCGAGCAAAACATACAGAAAATACAGCACATATAGAATATGAAATAGTCGCAGCAGCAAAGAATGGGAGGTACGGGAGCCGAGACAAGCAATCGCGACCATCGTGAGAGTGACGTCAACATCCAACAGCAGGTACAGCTACTCCAGCAGCAGAGCCTGAGAATACACAGTTTACAGAGTCCCCATAAATAACAGTGATTTAAATATGAAATGACAAATATTACAGGAAGTTCATACGTTTTTTGTGGATCTAGTAGTCAGTTGTCTAATATTATTATAATTTAGTGTCTCATATTATCAGTTTGA
>Ga0115004_10003815_pt1 | contig 12194 bp, 12 predicted proteins | sample ArcticOcean_MG_C_10_FD_88737 | JGI IMG/M metagenome (GOLD analysis project Ga0115004, IMG submission 88737) | Marine microbial communities from western Arctic Ocean - ArcticOcean_MG_CB11_90 | ecosystem: Environmental > Aquatic > Marine > Oceanic | place: Arctic Ocean: Canada Basin | collected...
ATCGTTTAAAGCTAATATATTTTCTACGCTATTTAAAACCCAAGCTCCAGGAGAAGCAGTTTCGTCGGAGACCAATCTGTTTAAAGAATAGAGAACATCCTCTGTACTAAGCAACCTATTTATAGGAGAGTGAAATTTCACATCCGAGCGCAGTGTAAAGTCATAGCTCAAGCCATTTTCGCTTACTTCCCAGGACTTAGCAATAGAAGCTTTAACTTGTAAATTATCATCTAATTGCACCAAACTATTGTACACCTGATTACAAAACCAAATCCTAGCTTGGTCTTTTGCAAAGGCAGGATCGAAGGAATGTATCCCTGCAGATTCGTTATACCGAAAAATATTTTTGGATTGATCTTTCTTATCTGCTGAACCACAAGAACATACCAACAGTAGTAAGAAAAGTACTAAAAGTTGTCGCATAGAATTTTATTAAAGGTCTAAAATAGAAATAGTTTATTTAATTGAAACCCAAAAACCTCTTAATTTCATACATTTGCAGCCGGTTTAAGATTATGAAGAAAGTAGCTTTTCACACTTTAGGATGTAAACTCAACTTTTCGGAGACCTCTACCATTGCACGTTCGTGTGAAGAAGAAGGCTACGAAAAAGTAGAATTTAAAGAACACGCAGACATCTACGTGCTTAATACTTGCTCGGTTACAGAAAATGCAGACAAGGAATGCAAACGATTAGTTCGTCAGGTTTTAAAGGTAAACCCTGAAGCTTTTGTGGTTATTATAGGTTGTTTTGCGCAGCTTAAACCAGGTGAAATAGCCAAATACGAAGGAGTAGATTTAGTCCTTGGAGCTACAGAGAAATTCAAATTATCTTCATACTTGAACGACCTAAGTAAGCAAGAAATTGCTGAAGTTCACTCCTGTGAAATTGTAGATGCAAACTTCTTTGAAGCTGCTTATTCAATTGGCGATAGAACTCGAGCTTTCTTAAAAGTTCAAGATGGATGCGATTATAAGTGTACTTACTGTACCATTCCATTGGCTAGAGGGATTTCTAGATCAGATAAATTATACAACGTTTTAAAGAACGCTAAAGAGATTTCGGAAAGAGACATTAAAGAAATTGTTCTTACTGGAGTAAATATTGGTGACTACGGGAAAGGAGAATTCGGAAATAAAAAACACGAGCATACCTTCTTAGAATTGGTACAAGCTTTAGATAAGGTAGAAGGGATTTCTAGATTGCGTATTTCTTCTATAGAGCCCAATTTATTGAAAGACGAAACCATAGATTTCGTTTCTGAATCCAATGTTTTTGTACCTCATTTTCATATCCCATTACAATCGGGATCTGATGAATTATTGAAAAAAATGAAACGCCGTTATTTAACGGGGCTTTATACAGAACGAGTAAGTCGTATAAAAGAAAAAATGCCCGATGCTTGTATCGGAGTAGATGTAATAGTAGGCTTTCCAGGCGAAACTGAAGAACTTTTCCAGGAAACCTATTCGCTCTTAAACGAGCTAGACATTTCGTATTTACATGTATTTACCTATTCTGAAAGAGCTAATACCGAGGCTGCAGTAATGGAAGATGTTATCGATAAAGGCATACGTAATCAAAGAAGTAAGATGCTGCGTATTTTATCGGCTAAGAAAAAAAGAGCCTTTTACGAGAAAAATATTGGAAGTACTAGAACAGTGCTTTTTGAACACGACAATAAAAATGGATTTATACAAGGCTTTACCGAAAACTACGTTAAGGTGAAGCTTGAATACGATCCAGGTTTGAGAAATCAAATTGTTAAAGTAAAGTTGAATGATTTTGACGAGGATGGAACCATCCTAGCCGAAATACTAAATTAAAAAATATGTTTCCTACGCTAAGTCATTTAATAGAATACCTAACAGGTGTATTTATACCACTTCCATTTAAAACTTTTGGCTTTTTTATAGCCTTAGCATTTTTAGCAGGAAGCTATTTTATTTCTAAAGACTTAACAGAAAAAAATGATTCTGGACTTATACCTTCTACAAAAAAGAAGGTAATTAAAGGAAAACCCACGGAAACAAAGGACCTTATTAAGCACGCGCTTACAGGTTTGTTAATTGGCTTTAAAGGTTTTTTTGCTTACTATAACTACAGCTATTTTATAGACGATACTTTTTCTTTTTTATTCTCTGTACAAGGATCTACTAGCGGAGCAGTAATAGGATTGGTTCTTGGCTTGGCATATGGATTGTATTTAAAGAAAACCAACCCATTTACAGAGCTTGTAGAGGAGGAACAAGAAGTAAAACCTCAAGAACTTACCGCCAACTTATTATTAATTTCTGCAGGTGCTGGATTGTTTGGTGCTAAGATATTTCACCAATTAGAAAACTGGGATACTTTTATTGCAGATCCTATGGGGCAATTATTATCGGGTGGTGGACTTACCTTTTACGGTGGTTTAATTTGTGGTGCAGCAGCGGTAATTATTTATGTAAAACAATACGGTATTAAGACTGGGATTATAGCCGATGCTATGGCAGCTCCATTAATGCTGGCTTACGGAATTGGTCGTATTGGATGTCATACTTCTGGCGATGGTGACTGGGGAATTGTAAACTTAAATTCAAAACCAGATTTCTTACGATTTTTACCCGATTGGATGTGGGCTTATACCTATCCAAACAATGTTATTAGAGCTGGGGAGCGCATGGCAGAATGTACAGATCCTCTTGGTGTATATTGCTACGAATTAGCAAATCCGGTATACCCTACAGCTGTGTACGAAGCAATAATGGGAATTATTCTTTTCACTATTATATGGAAGCTTAGAAACAGCTTTAGTAAACCAGGAATGTTATTCAGTCTGTATTTAGTATTTAACGGACTAGAGCGTTTTTCAATAGAAAAAATTAGAATTAACAACGAGCTTTACAATGGGCTCACTCAAGCAGAAATGATTTCTGCAGGATTAGTCGTTTTGGGTTTAAGCTTGTTCTTTTGGTTGAAAAATAGAAAGACTACATAAATTAGGGCTCCAATTCCTTTTTCACCTTTTCCCAATACACATCCATTTGCGCAAGATTCATATCCGATAAGTTTTTATTATCTACGTGTATTGCATTTTCCATCGCCTGAAAACGTTTTCTGAACTTTTTATTGGTACGTTCTAATGCGTCTTCTGGGTTTATGTTTACATGACGTGAATAGTTAACGAGTGAGAATAACAGATCTCCAAACTCAGCTTCCATCTTAGTAGTGTCGTCTACTTCTACCTCCGCTTCAAACTCTGCTAACTCTTCTTTTACTTTTGCCCAAACATCCTTTTTATTTGCAAAGTCGAAGCCTATACCTCTCACTTTGTCTTGCATACGAACCGCTTTTACTAAGGCGGGTAAAGAAGTAGGAACTCCTTCTAAAACAGAACTATTTTCTCCTTTTTCTTGTAACTTTAACTTTTCCCAGTTTCTTTTCACCTCTTCCTCATCTTGCACCTCTACATCGCCATAAATATGCGGATGACGGAAAATGAGCTTTTCACAAATCCCATTAAGAACATCAGCGATATCGAAAGCCTTCTTCTCCGATCCTAACTTTGCATAAAAAACCATATGCAATAGAATATCTCCAAGTTCTTTCTTAACCTCTTCCATATCATTATCTAATATGGCATCACATAACTCATAAGTTTCCTCAATGGTTAAATGACGTAGGCTGTCCATAGTTTGTTTCTTATCCCAGGGACATTGTTCTCTCAATTCATCCATGATGTCTAAGAGTCTCCCAAAAGCTTGTAATTTATCTTCTCTAGTGTTCATTTTGTTGGTAATATATTTTTAATGTCAAAATAGTCTTAATGTCAAAAGGTCATTTAAAGACGAGACTGGTCTTCGACAATGCCTGCCAATCGATAGGTTGGCTTAGACTGAAAACAAATTGGCATGACTCCTTACTTCTGTATTCTTACTCCTAATTTTCACAATTCCCGTCTTGCAATTTACGTTTCACGACTTACTTTTTAAAGCCTCTAATTCAGACTTCACAAAATCGGCTAATTCCTTTACATAAGAAGCCGAGAAATCAAATTTCACATTAGCAGCCTCATATATTTCGCCAATAGATTTGGTATAACCCAATTTCAAAGCACTGTCGTAGTCATCTAAAGCCTTTTCTGAATTCTGTTTATAATTACGCCACACCGCAATTGCGCCTAACTGCGCCATCCCATATTCTATATAATAAAAAGGTACTTCGTAAATATGCAATTGTCGTTGCCAAGCCGTTTTCTGAAACTCCTTATGGCTAGACCAATCTACCATTCCTGTACCATAACGTTTAGAAATTGAAAGCCATTTATCGTGTCGCTCATCCTGTGTATGATTTCCATTTTCATACAACCAATGCTGAAACTCATCAACCATAGCTACCCAAGGCAAGGTTTCTAAAACACCTTGTAATTGTTCTTTTCTAGCGCGTTTCCATTCTTCCTTATCACCAAAGAATACATCCCAGTGTTCCATAGAAATAAGCTCCATACTCATACTAGCCAATTCGGCTACTTCCGATGGCGTACTTTTAAATGCAGTTAACTCCATGTCTTTGGTGTAAAAAGAATGTATTGCATGTCCACCTTCATGTACCATTGTTACTGCATCTCTTAATAAGCCAACCGAATTCATATAAATAAATGGAACGCCAGATTCATATAATGGATACATAAACCCTCCTGGTGCTTTCCCTTTTCTAGACACTAAATCGAGGTGTCCCATTTCTTTCATCTTGCGTAAACAAGCTCCGTAGTAAGGCCTAACTTTATCGAAGCACTCTATACATTTATCCAATAACTCCTCGCCACCCTCAAATGGTTTTAAAGGTTGATTTCCGTTTGGGTCAACCGACATATCCCAGGGTTTTAAAACGGCTAATCCTAAATTAGCTTTTCTTTCCTTTTGTATATCTGCAATTAAGGGTACTATTTCTTGTGCTATAGATTCATGGAAATTGAAACAATCTTCTTTGGTATAATCAAATCGTCCCATAGACTGGAACTTATAATCTCTAAAGTTTTCGAAATTGGCGTTCTTAGCTACCTCTTGTCTTTTCTGTATAAGTTCGTCTAAGAGTATGTCTAATTCCTCTTTGTCTTCTACTCTACGTGCATTCACTTTTTCAAAAGCTTCTTTGCGTTTTTCTCTATCAGTTCCCTTCAGATAAACAGATGCTTGTTGTAGTGTTTTTTCCTCACCGTCAATAGTTACCAACATCTGGGCAGCTATTTCGCCAAATTTCTGCGACTTATTAGTAAGCTCTGTAAAAAGAGGTATGTTTTCTTCTCTATAGAGTTTGATGTCATTTTCTACCGAACGCAAGTAAATAAAATAAGTCTCTTGGTCTAGGTCTTTTAAAAAGGGACTCTCTACCAACTTGGTATTAAAACCATGGTCGTAAGGAGCCGTATTTGGACTTATTTTCTCGACAAAAAACTGAAATGATTTTTGAAGATCTTCGTCTGTAGTATCGATATTCATTTTTATATAGCGCCAAGCCATATCTTCTTCTAATACAGCTTCGAGCTCTGATCTATCCTGCATCCATTTTTTTAAATCTGATGCTGAACCAATAGTTCGGTTTTTTAAATCTTCGAAGTAGGTTTGTATTTGCTCCCAGCTAGTAATGCTTAAATCTTGGGGTAAAAAGTTTCTCATGGCGGTATATCTAAATAAAAAAAGGCTCCTTTATGGAGCCTTCAAAAATACATATTTTTTAATCTTTTAAACTATTCCTTTTTAGCTTTTGCCTTTGGTTTAGCTTTCGCTTTATGCTTAGCTTTAGGTTTTTCTTCAACTACCTCAGCTACTTCTTCTTTTTCTTCTGTTTCCTTAACTGTTTCTACAGCCAATCCAGCTCTTTGAAGCGTATTGTACCAAGAAATAACTTTTTTGATATCTGATGGGTAAACTCTTTCCTCATCAAAATCTTCTAATATACCTCTAAAAAATTCTGTTAATACAGCTGCAGAAGCTTTGTGACCAATAGTAGCTTTACCTTCTTCTTTAACTCTTATTCTTTCTAATACATCTACTAATGGGATTTCCTCGGTATACGAATAGATAGCAATATCTTGCAATGCACTCATTTTAGACGTTGAGTTCATTGCTGCTTTTTTTTCGTCTTCTAAGCCAACTACAATAACACCATTTTTGGTTTGTCCAACTACTTTAAATAGACCTGGTTTTCCTGTTACTGAAATAATTCCTTCTACGTTCATTTGTTCGTTTTTTGTTCTGGCTATTTGACAATAATTATACCAGAGCTATTATGATAATTAGCTCCAAGTATTTCTACAATATAATAACCTTGTTTTATATCTTGTAAATTTAAGTGCTCGGTATGTGATTTTGATCTTGCGAAAAAATCTGTGCGATGATACAACTTTCCTAAGACATCAAAAATAGAAATCTGATAATTTGCATAATCAGGTAATTCTAATAGTAAATCAAACTCGCCATTACTTGGGTTAGGGATAGTAATAAGTGCTGTTTTTTCTATCTCAGAAAAAGCACTTAACAAATTTAACCGCCCAGTTCCTAGCCCTAAATAATGTTGAGGGTTTAAATCGTTTATATAATCGGTACTATTTAATAATCGATTTCTAATTTCTGTAGCATTTTCTAGTGTAAAATAAGACCTAAGTAAAATGGCTGCACTCGAAACTACAGCAGCAGCAACAGAAGTACCACTTTTAAAAGAATACTCATTTTCTATATAAGGAGCGTAAATTGAATACCCTGGTGCAGAAATATCAAAGCTAGAATGGTAATTGGAGATTGAAACTTTGACATCCATTTCATCTGTGGCACATACTCCTATAACATTGTCTAAAGAAGCTGGATAAACAGGGATATTTAAACCATTATTTCCTGCGGAAGCAATAACGAGAACATCTAAAGAATCAGTAACATACGTAATTATATCGGCTTCGGCTTGACTAAAATCTGTACTCCCAAAAGAGCAATTTATTACCTGCGCCCCCATTTGGGCTGCATAAATAATTCCAGCATTGGTGTCTATTATCTGTCCCGAAACATCTGTAATTTTCACAGGTAAATACCTACAATTAAACGCTGTAGAAGCTGTACCCTCATTATTATTTGTTTGTGCTGCAATAATCCCACACATAGTAGAGCCATGAGCAAAAAAGCTACCTTCATCTACCATAGGGTCAGAATCGTTTACCCCAAAATCCCAGCCATAATAATTGTCTATATATCCGTCGTTGTCGTCATCTATGCCGTTAATTGGATCGGAATGGTTATAAGCTAAATTACCTACTAAATCTTCATGGTTATAATCTACCCCAGAATCTACCACTCCAACAAAATAAGTTGAATCGCCCTGCGTGATATCCCAAACATCTGGAGCACTAATTTTACTTAAGTACCACTGCTTGTGGTAGCTTTCATCTGAAGGAGTAAAATACAATTCTTGAAGTCTTGTACTTTCCCAGTATAAGATAATTCCATCCTCTTTTAATTCTTCTAATTGACTTGGTTTAGCATTCACCAGATCAACAAAAGAATTTAGAAAATCGGAGTTTTGTGGATTTCTGAAAGAGGAGAGAAAAGATATATTTTTAATCTCTAATTGTTGGAGGGCATTGGGTGCCGAAAGTCTTACCCTGTAAATATTTGTGTTTTGTGCAAAACTAATGCAGCAAAACAGAAAGGTAAATGATATGGCTAAACCAAGGCGCATCTTACTTATTAAATTGCTTTATCAATTCCTCATCGGAATAATACAATAATTGAATCATTCCTTTTGCCTGGGCGACATAAGGATGACTCGGATAGCGGTCGATGAATTCTTGATAGGTATTTTTAGCCGTTAACCTTTGTTCGATAGCTTCGAAACAAGATGCTTGATAAAACAGTGCTAATGGCGCTAATTTAGAATTGGGAAAACCATGATGTACTTTATAAAAAGACTGTGCAGCTTTTAAATTTTCACCTAAGCCTTTTAAGACTTCACCAGATTTAAAAAGTAATTCCGGTTTCGATTCTACATCGGGATAAGCCAATAAAAACTCGCTATATGCAGCGATCACTTCTAAGGCAAGTTCTCTGTTAGCACTAGCATCTTGTGCTAATTTCAACTTTGCCTCTAAAACCAAAACTTGGTCTAAAGCCTTTTTTTGTGGATTTACACAAGAGATTACAATAGTAAGGACAGAAATAAGAACTAGTAATTGTTTCATCTTCTCCCTTTTTTTGATTTATAAAAGCGCATTCTATACTCTGGGCTAACTTTACCATTCATTATATCACTCAACCTACGCTTTATAATACGTTTGCGTAAGGGAGAAAGATAATCTGTAAAAAGGATCCCTTCTATATGATCGTATTCATGTTGGATTACACGAGCTGCCATTCCTTCATAGGACTCCGTATGTTCAACAAAATTTTCATCGTAATAACGAATGGTGATTTTGGGTTTTCTAGAAACCTCTTCGCGAACTTCTGGAATACTTAAGCAGCCTTCGTTAAAAAACCACTCTTCGCCCTCTTCTTCAATAATTTCTGCGTTTATAAACGTTTTTTTGAAACCAGCTAAATGGGGCTCATCTTCTTCAAACGGAGAGCAATCGATAATAAACAAACGAATGGCTAAACCTATTTGAGGTGCGGCTAAACCAACTCCGTGAGAAGTGTACATGGTTTCGTACATATTCTCTATAAGTTCTTTTAATTTAGGATAGTCTGGGCTTATTTCTACTCCTACTTCTTTTAAAACAGGATCGCCGTAAGCAACAATTGGTAAAAACATATTTAGATCTTGAAATTTTGTTGTTCCATAAATGATTGCAAAATAATGGTAGCACTAACTTCATCTACTAAAGCCTTATTTTGCCTTGCCTTCTTTTTTAAGCCACTATCAATCATAGATTGAAAAGCCATTTTAGAAGTAAAACGTTCGTCAATTAAGTGAATTTCCATTTCTGGAAATTGCTTTCTTAACTGCTTGGCAAATCCTTTTACATAAGGAGTAGCATCGGTTTTTTGGTCTTGTAAATTTTTTGGCATTCCCATAATAATCGCATCTACCTTTTCTTTAGAAATATATTCTTTAAGAAAATCCATACAATCGTGAGCTCGAACAGTACAAAGTCCAGATGCAATTATCTGTAGCTCATCCGTAACTGCTACTCCTACTCTTTTGGTTCCGTAATCTAATGCTAATAATCTAGCCATATCTTGCAAATAATTGCAAATATACACATTGTTATGCGTTGTGTGGCTCAGTTATCCAAATTCAAATGTCAAATTTTAAGATGCTAGAATTCTTTCAAGTCTTAAATTTCTCCCAGCGTCTGAGCTCTCTTTCAAAAAGAGAATCGTATTTGGATGGAATTGGAATTTCGAAGGTCATAAACTCACTGGTATCAGGATGCGTAAAACTTAGTTTACAGGCAGCTAAAAAAAGACCTTTACCCTTTAATACATTTTCAGTATCGTGTACATAATCTCCAATAATTGGAAAACCTGCTTGCGCTAAATGAATTCTAAGCTGATGCGTTCTTCCCGTTTTAGGTTTTAAAACGACTAAACTTACAAAATCGTAGGAAAGAGATTTCTCTATTTTAAGACTCTTAAATTCAGTAAATGAAGAAAGCCCCTCAATAGGTAGATCAAAAAAGCCTTCTCCTTCAAGCTTTCCTTTTACCAATGCGTAATAGGTCTTCGGGATTTCTTGTAATTCAAACTGTTTTCCAAGACTAATTTGTGCCGACTTGGTTTTCGCTATTAGTAGAATTCCGGTAGTTAATTTATCTAATCTATGTACAGGTCTAAAAATAGATAAGGCATCTATTTTAGTTGACGAACGAAGATTATGACTCAATGCATTTTGAATCGTTTTATGAAAATTACCACTTACAGAATAACCAGCAGGTTTATTTATAACAGCAATAAATTCATCTTCAAATAAAACCTCCAAATCTAAAGGGAAAACTTTTTGCAGCTGAATTTCACCAGGATTATAAGAAACATTATCACCAACCTTAAGCCAGTCACCAGTCGTAGCAACAAGTCCGTTAATGAGAATATGCTTCTTTTTAAATGCTTTTTTAATAGCACTTTTTGAAGGTAAAACCTGAGAGGTGTTTTCAACAATATAGTCGAATACTCTTGTTGGTTTTTTTAAATTTAATACTTTAAACAGTGCACTATTCATTCTGTAAAAATAGGTGTAATTATTTATTGCTAGAGCATAAACTTGGTGCTATTCTAAGTACTTTTGCATATAAGAAATTTAGACCATGAAAACCATTGAGTCTCAAGACGATATTATTGTACTTGTTGATACTTTTTACCAAAAGGTAAACAAGGACGAATTATTGAGCCCAATATTTAACAATATTGCAAAAGTACATTGGGAATCGCATATGCCAACAATGTATGCTTTTTGGGGGTCTATATTATTAGGTACCGGAACCTACAGTGGCCGTCCTTTCCCTAAACACTTATCTCTTCCTATTAAACAAGAACATTTTGATAGATGGTTACTTTTATTTCACACTAATATAGACGAACAATTTAGTGGAGATTTAGCTAAAGAAGCGAAAACTAGAGCGAGTACAATAGCTCAAATTTTCATTTCTAAAATTAAATCTATAAAAGGCGAACTGTAATTAATATCCGATAAATTCTCTACTTTTGAGCTTTACTACAACTATGCAAGATTTAAAAAACACTATAGAAGCAGCTTGGACAGATCGTTCCTTATTAAAGGATGCTGATACACAAACTGCTATTCGCGAAGTAATAGAACACATTGACAAAGGTCGTTTGCGTACTGCCGAACCTACAACAGAAGGATGGCAAGTAAATGAGTGGGTAAAAAAAGCAGTGGTTATGTATTTCCCTATTCAAGGAATGAAAACTATTGAAGTAGGTCCTTTTGAATTTCATGATAAAATGGAATTGAAAAAGAATTACGCAGCATTAGGTGTTCGCGTAGTACCTCATGCTATTGCACGATATGGAGCTTTTGTAGCTCCTGGAGTTATTATGATGCCTTCGTATATAAATATTGGTGCTTATGTGGGTAAAGGTACAATGGTGGACACATGGGCTACAGTAGGTTCTTGTGCTCAAATTGGTGCCAATGTTCACCTCAGCGGTGGCGTTGGTATTGGTGGCGTTCTAGAGCCACTTCAAGCAGCTCCAGTTATTATTGAAGATGATGCTTTTATAGGATCTAGATGTATTGTAGTTGAAGGAATTCGAGTTGAAAAAGAAGCCGTTTTAGGTGCAAACGTTGTACTTACTGCTTCCACAAAAATTATTGATGTAAGTGGAAATGAACCTGTAGAATACAAAGGCTATGTGCCTTCACGTTCAGTTGTAATTCCGGGTACTTACACTAAAACTTTCCCCGCAGGAAATTACCAAGTTCCCTGTGCATTAATTATTGGCAAAAGAAAAGAAAGCACCGACAAGAAGACTTCCTTGAACGATGCTTTAAGAGATCATAGCGTAGCGGTATAAATTATGAAAAAGAAAGTAGCATTTGTATTTTTTGATGACATTCATCATATTCAACATTTTGTGGGTATAGCATCAGAATTATCGAAAAACAACGATTACCAAGTAGACATTATCACCTACCCAGGAGAACATGATTATTTGAAAAGTTTGATTCAACTTATGGGTGGTGATGCTATTAGCCTAGTTGAGGTGTTTACACGTAAAGTTCGCCAGTTGATTGATAAGGTGAAAAAGAGAAAAAGACCGAGTCCTTTATTCCTCACCAAACACAATAGAAATCTTATGTCTTCGTATGATGCCTTAGTTTTTACTGATTTCAAGACCAATTATTTTGACAAAAAAAACAACACCAAGTTCATCTATATAAATCATGGTTCTGGCGATGGTGCTTACGGATACAAAACCGAAAACTTAGAAATCTTTGACTTACTACTTTTAGCAGGTGAAAAAATCATAGAACGCGCCTATGCAGAAGGTATGAAAAAAGTGAACTATAAAATTATAGGCTACTCAAAGTTTGATGTGACTCAAGCTGAATATAATGAACCACATCTATTTAATAATAACAATAAAACAGTTCTATACAACCCACATAATAAAGTCGACCTTTCATCATGGTACAAACACGGACTTGAAGTTCTCGAGTTTTTCTATACACACAAAGAGTATAATTTAATTTTCGCACCTCAAATCAAC
>Ga0115004_10003816_pt1 | contig 12192 bp, 7 predicted proteins | sample ArcticOcean_MG_C_10_FD_88737 | JGI IMG/M metagenome (GOLD analysis project Ga0115004, IMG submission 88737) | Marine microbial communities from western Arctic Ocean - ArcticOcean_MG_CB11_90 | ecosystem: Environmental > Aquatic > Marine > Oceanic | place: Arctic Ocean: Canada Basin | collected...
TAGGTTCTATTTCTATTGTTATTATTATTATTATTATTATTATTATTATTATCATCGCATGAAGAGCAGCGGTAACTCTTTCCTTCGCTTTTTCCTTTGTAAGCTTTGTTGTCTTGAAATCTCATTGCGCGGCCCGGAATGCTCTTCTAATCTTGACGCTCCGCTCTCGACAGAAAACATACAAAATGACACAAAAAGAACAAACGAGATTAATAGCACCGAACCGCTTCAGAACCTCCCAACGCATATCCTCTTCTTCTTCTTCGTTAGCTCTATTGAACGAATCGATCATGATCAAAAACGATGAAGACGAAGGGATTGGATTTTTAGGAAAAACGAAAACGAAAACGAACTTAATCGTTTTATCGTGCGCGATCGCAACGCTTTCGATAGGCGCGATTTTTGGACGAAGTAGTAGTCATGGTCGTCGTACGCATGTAAGTTCGCTCGGGATCGAGCGAGAGATATCTGCAACGTCAGTAGTCGTCCCGTACGTCGTTGAGAGGCTGCCCATGAATGGAAGGCACAGAAAAATTCCGCGAGAGAATTTTCAGGAGTACGTCGATGAGTGTTTACGGGAATCGCCAATCAGCGGCGAGTGCACGGATTTCGCAGCGAAGAAGAAAATAGGCACGATGAGAGAGTGGGATACGAGTTTAATTAAAGATATGGGGAAAGCGTTTGAGAATCGGGTAGAGTTCGACGGAGATTTGAGCGCCTGGGACGTGAGCGCGGTGGAAAATTTTCATTGGATGTTTTTTAATTGTCGAGAGTTTAATGGCGATGTGAGGAAATGGGAGACGAAGAATGCGAGGGATATGAGTGGGATGTTTTATAACGCGACGAAATTCACGAGGAAGATTGGGGAGTGGGATACTTCGCAAGTGACTTCGATGCACGCGATGTTTCAATTCGCAAAGGCGTTTAATAAGAATATTTTAGACTGGGATACGAAAAAGGTTACGAATTCTGCGAATATGTTTAAAAATGCGACTGATTTTTATAAGAAGTTTCAATGTCCATTCGATTCGAGCGTACCGAGTGAGTGCGTTTGTAAAGCGTGTGTTTCACAGGAGGAGTTTTCGCAAGCAGTCGATGAGTGTTTGAAAATAGCCGCGTGGGGTAACTGCGATAATGCACCGCATGGCGCGATTCATTTATGGGACGTCTCAAAAGTAACCGATATGAATGGGGCGTTTGAAAATCGAGAGAAGTTTGGAGATGGTGGGATCTCAAACTGGGACGTTTCCGCGGTGACGAAAATGGATAACATGTTTCGAAACACTGTTTTGTTCAACGGTGACATATCGAAATGGAACGTGAAAAACGTGCAATCGATGTATCGCATGTTCAAAAACGCGAAAGCGTTCGATCAGGACATTCGCGGTTGGGATTTACACGAAAGTATTATGTTAGGAGGAGCAAAAGAAAAAGATTCGATGACGTTGAGTAGTAGTAGTAGTAGTAGTAGTAGTAGTAGCGATGATGATGGCGTGAGAATAAAAGACTCGCGATGGGACATGTTCACTGGCGCCGAAGCGTGGAACATTAAATACGGATGCCCAAAATGCAAACAGTTCGAAGGACCGCCTTCGCTATGGACGATGCTTAATGATAAACCACCGCCATCTCCACCAAACCCTCCTCCCCCACACCCGCCTCAACCACCATACGATGATTCGCAATGCGTCGTTCCGTTCAAGAGATTAGAATCGTGCGAGGATTCTCTCATACACACGGACGCGAGCGGTAATGAAATCAAAATCCCTGTCGCCGGTTTCTGCGCAATGAAAGCAGCGATTAATAGAATAAACAAAATCGAGTGCGGGTATTTCAAATCAGACGCGAGCGATGCGGATACTCTCGACGAGAAAACTACACCTTCAAATTTACGCTCGGTCGGGAATTATCTTGACGGGTTAGCGACTCTTTTGGAAACCCAAGTCGTCGTTGCTCAAAAAAAAACGATCGTCGTCGAAGAAGATTCAACGGTTGATAAAAATGTTGTAGAAATAGATGTGTAATTTTATAATTTAGAACGTGTAATGATACCTATATACCTATAAACAGTAATATGCATTTTTTTATCCAGTGATTTGGTGTATTTCATATCAAGAGTTCTAATGTTTATGAGTTCGCTTGTGCTTGGACAAACCTCGATTCGATTTATATGCTTTCCCGCAATCGCACTTGTATGGCCGAATGTCGGTATGTACGCCCATGTGTTGAGTTAAAGTACCTTGTTGAGTAAACGCTTTAGCGCAAACTTCACATTTGAACGGTCTCTCGCCAGTATGCGTGCGAAGATGCTCTGTCAAATGCTGAGCACTCAAACACGCTCTGTTGCACGTTCCACACATGTATGGAGTGACGAGCATGTGAGTTCTAGAGTGTGTTGTCAAATTGCCTTGTCTATTGAACGTTTTATCACACACTCTGCATTTGAACGGCTTCTCGCCAGTATGAATACGCTTGTGATTTTCCAAACCATAAGCACTCGCAAATTCTTTATCGCACACTTCACAGACATGTGTTCTTCTTCCTCCTCTTCTTCGTTCTTCGAGAACTCCGTCGTCGTCAGTATTTGGAACTTCTAAACAAATCACGGCAGAGTTCTCTCTTTGAATTCGTTCTCTCTCTAATCTCTCTACTCTCTCCGTTAATATCTGTAACGTGTTATTCCTCAAATTCCTTACCGGTACGCTCTTCTTCCTGACCATTCTTATTAATTACTGTATTACGTGTGAATATATCGTGTTATCGCGCGTCTATTTATTATTATGAAGATCTCGATTTTAATTTCATTTTTGAGATCTCACGAAGATCAAAAATTGCAAGTCTTTTCACTTTTCCAAAAAGAAAAAAAACGCATTTGGCATTTCCCTAAAAATAACTTTCCACAATTAATCGAATCAAACGCGATTATTAATTAATTAAGTAATCAATCAATTCAATCAAAAATGCGCGACACGAAGAACACGCAATTACTGATCTACGGCTACCACCGTAAAGTATCCGCGGAAGAAATCCAATCCTTGATCGAATTCCTTCTGCAACGAGACAAAAAAAAAGAACAAAACTCGAACGAACTTCTTCGATTGGAACAGAAAAACGAGTTGAACATCAAGGTGTTCCAAGAGCGCGACAGGCACGGGTGCTACGCGGCGTTCTGTGAAATTTTGGGCGAAGAAATGCACGCGCGAGAGTTCGAGGAGTTCCTTCTGCGATCCAGGTCGTTGTTGTTCGAGAACGTTCCAATACATTTGATGCGGTTTTCGGACGTCGAGTTAAGGCCAAAGGCGTTAGAAGGTCTGCCTAGGACGATAGGGGAAGTTTTTGGCGTCCGCGAAGTCGTCGAACGGTGCCCGAAAGGGTATTCACAACAACGAGAACGACGAGAAGAAGAAAAAGAAGAAGAAGAAGAAGAAAGGAAATATGGCGATGAGATGATTGATTACAATAATAATGACAGCGCGGCGCAAAAGAGGAAACGAGGAAGCGACGGGTACGACTTTGTAGGCCTGTCTCGTCAAAAACGAAACGCTTCGAACGAAAAGAGTGCTACTGCGACGACGACGACGACGAAGCTTATTTGTGCGAATGCACCTCAGAAAGCTGGGATTCATAGCGTTTTTGAAGGAGTTGAGTATTTTGAGTTTGATGTAGATAGCGCAAACCCGGGCGATTTTAAGCAAGAAGGCGTGCGCATTAAAAAACGAAGCGATAGTAAATTTCAAGCTAATTTGGAGAACAAAAACGCGGCGGTGATATACGCCGGCGCTGCGATGCAGTTTTTTATCGGTGCGAAAGGTCTCGCAGTCGCTCGAATGCGAAGGACGTACCCTTCCGTAGGATTTGAATGCCTCGATTATCCGCAGAAAATCATCTGTTTATGGACGAAGAGCGAACAAAATAAAAGAAGAGACGCAGAAGTGAGAAAGTGCGAAGAGATTTTACTCGAAAAAGCGTTGCAAGAGTCAATCGAAACGTTACAACGAACGTCCGAAGAGTTTAACTTATCAGCGAAAAAACCGAACTTCAAAAACAACAACAACTTCAACAGTTACTACTCTCCTTTTCAGAAGAAGGAGAGTAGTAGCGATCAGACTTTTAATACTGGACAGCAGCAGTGCGTTTTGTTCGGTGATAACAACAAGCAAACTTTTTCCTCCAACGAGAACGAGAACGACGCTGTTATCACAGCAGTAGCTGATGATGTTTGTGTTGACTTTGGTAAAACGCCAATCCCGCCTACCATGAGAACGCATAGCAATAATAATAACGAAGAAGACATGGACGAAGATGATGATGATTTTGGTGGCGTAGGGAATGAAGGAGAAGATGAATATTTCTACGGAGGCGCGGAGAATAACGATACTACTAACTACGACGCACAAGAAGAGCTCGAAGATGCCGATGCAAATATTAATAATATTGCAAACAAAAGAAGAACTCCATCACCGGGATTAGACGAGCATGAAGACGAGCAGTACGCAGATGACCATTCTACATACGACATCAATTCCGAACTCGCTACTTTCAAGGCAATTTCAGAAAGACGCGTTTCAAGAACAGATCTTAGCTCTAAATTGAACAGCATCGCCTTTGAAAACGTTGCAGAACGATGCTCTGATATCGATAGATTCGTACGCGTGCGTCTACCAAAGAATAAAGGCATGGTTGAAGGAAGTAACTACGCGTGCGGTTTCGTCTTGAGCGCTTTTGGCGAAGCTGGCCGGACAAAGTTACACGAAGTGACTTGGAAAGTCGAGGTTGATTTAGGCACGGATTCAACAGTATATACAACGAACGTCGCGTACTTATCTAACGAAAACTTTAAGCAAATTGAAACGAGCGCGTTTACAGAGAATTTAAAAAGAAGAGATGGCGAGGATTCAGCTCGTCTATGTGTCTTCGGCAGAGGGAATACGGTAGATAGAAATATATGAATTTTGTTATAGACAAAAACATCAACACAGCACAGGATATTACACACACTTTTGATAGGACGACTTTATTTGCTTCTTTTGTTGTTGTTGCATTTTTGCGACGACGAGAGTAGAGAGTAGTTGGCTAAAGAATATTATAAATCAGACAAACCTTTACGGGTTGATGATTGCTTTGATTTCATCATACATGACCAAAACCATAGCACCGCCGACGCCTCTTAAAACGTTAGAGAACGCCCCTTTGAAGAACGCACTGGCGCCTTCGGCTTTATAGATCTTCACAAACGCATCCATGGTACCAGTGTACGTCGGGCCGGCGGCGCCACCCTTCTTGCCAGAAGTCATCATCAAGCGTCTACGGACGGTATCAAACGGATAGGACAAGACACCGGCAGCGTTGGTGGCCACTTGCGCGACAACGAACTTTGCAATCATGGACGAGTCTTTGGTCAACAAAGCACCCTTACCGGTATCGTAGAGACCAAAGTACGCGCCTCTGTAGACGACAATACCTTGCACGGAGACACCAAAGCCCTTGTACAAGGCGCCAACACCACCAGCCTTTGCCGTTTTGCTAATGCAATCGACCAAACCAGTAAATTCACGATCGTTGTTCTTACCAACATCGGCAGCCAAACGCGTACGCGCGAAATCGAGCGGGTAAACGATCAAGAGCGAACCGGCGCCGGCTAAACCGCCCGAAGCCATATTGACCGCAAAAAATGACCAAAACGCATCTTTCGGCGAATAACTCGGGAAAAGGTCTTTAATAATATCCTTAAACGCAAAGTTAAACGCTTGCGTCGGGAAATAACGAACAATGTTCGCCGTGTTGCCTCTCCAAAACGACCCAACGCCTTGCTCCGCCGTGACTCTCGTAAAGCAGTTCACGATGCCGGTATAACGCGGGATCTCGCCAGAGATAATTCTCGGGTTCGCATCTTGCGTTTGAATCAAGAGCTTCACGCGTTCGATAGGGGCCGTGGCCGTTTTCGCGATCGACCCAGAGATGCCCCCAGCCGCCAAGTCCTTAAAGAAACCGAGCGGGTCCTGCGTACCGTAATCATAAATCATACGCGCGATAAGTTTTCAAAAGAGAAGAGAAAGATATTTTTTTATAAGTAAATAAGTAAAACAAACAAAGTATCAAACAAAAGAACAAAGATCCATCCAGAGATCACGCGCTCCATCACATCATCACCATCACCATCTCTCTCCCTCTCTCTCTTTCTCTCCTTCGTTTAACGGTCTACGATCTACGATCCGAGATCTCTATTTTCGTAATCTAATCCATCAACACCCGACGTTCGCTTACGATCGCATTAATCAAATTGGCGGCGAAAAAACAAAACTTCAACTCTTCTAATCACTCGCGAATTCGTAAACCGCGGACTACACGACAACATGCGCTAAAAAATAGTCCCTGCGTCCGTTTCCATGATCTCTTTTCCTCGATCGATCGGATTTCGCGCTCTTTCTTTGCTCGATCAATAAACGCGCTCCAAAAATATCCCAAAAAAAAACATTCTCGCGATTGATGATTTTAAAAGAGTAGCGTGTCGTACCACTTCCTTCGCCGCGTATGCGGTGAACTTCACGGTGTTCGTTTGCGTCTGCGTGAGACCTGTGTGCTGCTGCTGTTGTTTAGCTTGTTTGAGGTTACGCTCGAAGCATTGTTCGTAGAACGCTTTAGAGAAGGCCATTTTTAGGGAAGTTTTTGTTTGTTGCGAGAAAAGAGTGAGGAAGGCATTTTCTCTTTTTGCCTATTGCTTTTGCTGTTTTGGTCAAACTAATTATTATGAAATTATCACATGCGAGAGAGAGGGAAAAGTAAACATCGATGTCGTGCGTCTGCACTAAACGATCAACTGAAACTGATGAGAGCAGTGGTACGTTGTAGTAGTAGCAGTACTTCGTTCGTTCGTGCGCGCGCGCGTCGGCGCTCTTTTTTGTTTATTTGCAATTAAACTATTTTGATCACGAGATTATTGTTTACTGCGTGTATTTTGACCACGGATACGGTGCGACTCTATCGATCATTGTTACGAAGATAACGAACGAAATGGTATCAATGAGTACCATCGAAGCGTCAACGATCGCTATCGAGATAAATTTAAACCGAGCGGCTCACGTGACGTCAAAACTTTCTTAAACTTAAACGTTAAAGTAACCGCTTTTGAAAACAAAACGAATTGGAACTCGTTCTGATTCATCAGAATAAAATGAATACTATGCGCAGAGTACTGTACAGTAACGAAATGAAAAACAGAGCGATGATGGAAATATGGAACCAACATAAATGTATGAATGCGAATTATCAATCCGCGCGCTTAAAAATATCGCGCGAGTATCCTTTTCTTTATCGTTCTTCATCAGCGGCGACTTCGATAACGGTCTCGCAAAAAGTGTTCGATGGAGGCGCAGAGATTAGGAATGACCATAAAAGGAACAAAGAAGAAGACGTGCTGCAAATGATACAAGAAAACGCGAAAAAAAACATGAACCGATGCGCAATTGCATCGGGCATAGGTTCCAAAGGCGTATCCAACGAATGCACGTTCGCGAAGTTGTTTAACTTCGCGCATACTTTAAGCCTCGATTTCGAGCCTGAATCGAACGAAAACGAGACGAAGTATCAAGACGTTTTGAAAGGGGTGAAAAAGGGCGACAGAGTCGGCGTATTATGTACGCCGAATGCAGAGTTTGTAGCGATCGTGTACGCGATTTGGATGAGAGAAGGGGTGTGCGTGCCAGTCAGTGCGTTTGCGAGTGAACGAGAGCGCGAGTACGTGCAAAGAGACGCCGGGTTTGAGATATGTTTAGTACCGCCTATGCGAGCGTATAGTAATACCGCGAAAGAGATTGAAGCAGAGGAACAGGAGGTGAAGATGTTTAAATGTGGTACGGCGGAGATTAGGAGGGTGTATAGAATTCCAAAATGGGCTTTGAAGCCGTTAGATTTTGATAAAATATGGTTAAACGACGATAGTAAAAAAGAAGATGACGATGATAGTAATAATAAAGACGCAGATGACGTAGGGGCTTTGATTTTATACACCTCGGGGACGACTGGGAACCCGAAAGGGGTTTTACATACGAGGCAAAGTTTGTTTTCACAAGCTAAGACGTTGCAAGAGGAGTGGGGAATCACGAAGACTGACCGATTGTTACATTGTTTACCGCTACATCACGTGCACGGGTTCGTCAATGGAGTATTGGCGACGCACATTAGTTCAGCCGCTATAGAATTCACGGATGCGTTTAAATTTGATCCGAGGTATTTTTGGCGACGAATGAGGAACTCTGGTCCACAACTTACGATGTTTTACGCCGTACCCACGATGTATGCAATGTTATTGAGACAATTAGATATGTACGATAGCGCAGATAAAAGAAAAGAACAAGAAATTATGACGACGAGAATTGAATGTGCAAAAGAAGCGAAAAAGTTGCGTTTGTGCGTGTCGGGATCGGCCGCGTGTCCGACTACTATTTTAGAACAGTGGAAAACTTTGACCGATAACGAGTCCCCTATTTTGGAGCGCTATGGTATGACAGAAATTGGTATGGCGCTTTCACAAAGTTTAGAACCAGTTTCCGATCGTATCCCGGGATCTGTGGGCAAACCGCTCCCAAACTCTGATTGCTTTGTCGACGACGCGAACGATACAAACGAGTTGCTCGTGAAAGGGAGAGGTATATTTAAAGAGTATTGGAATAACAAAGAAGCGACTGAAGAGGCATTTACAAAGGATGGATATTTCAAAACCGGCGACATCGTCTCTGTCTCTGAAGATAAAAAGGATTGGCGAATCGTCGGTCGCGCTTCAGTGGATGTTCTCAAAGTAGGCGGCGAAAAGGTCTCCGCGTTAGAAATTGAAGCGCGAATCTTGGAGGGTTTAGGCGCATCCTCGGTGAAGGAAATCGCTGTTTTTGGAGAAAATGATGACAATTACGGCGAACGCGCCGTTGCCATTGCTGCGCCGAGCGATGAATATAAATTAGCTCCAAATTTCAACGAATCAAAGTTTGAGGACGAGATAAAATCATGGACGCGAACGAATCTTACTTCGGACAAATGGATCGCAAAAGTCTTTGTCGTCGATGCGATTCCGAGAAACGCGATGGGTAAAGTTAATAAGAAGCTGCTGAAAATGCAGTTTTCAGTAGAAGAGAGTAGTAGTAGTAGTAGTAGTAGTAGTAGTAGTAGTAGTAGTAGTAGTGAGAATTGAGAATAATAATAACAATAATAACATGCTTGCTTCTTCATGAAAGCGCACAAACAACTCGAAAATAATAACAAACAACACCTACTACTACAAAAACACGATAATATTATCTTGGTCCTGCTGTGCGTGCATCAGCATCAACTCCTCCTTCCTCCCCGCTACTACTATTCACGAGCAGAGCTTTTGAGATGTCAATCTTAGGCAACGGCATCGTGTTTAATCTCTTGAAATCTGCCCTCGTTGGAATCTCGTAGTTTCCTTCGAGGAACTTGGCTAAACTCGGAGGCGCTTTTGCGCGTTCCAAATACGCTCGTAATGCGTCACCTTGTACTCTTTCCTCTTTTGCTAAAACATTTGCAGCTTCGATCAATAAAGCTTCGTTGTATTGTAACGTTTCACATGCGACTACTAATGCTGCGTTTAATAAACCGGTAACTTCGCCCTCGACGTCGTGACCAGATTCTTTCGCGCGATCGCCAAAGGACCAATCTTCGGGGTTTCCCCCAGATGACAACGCTGGGACAGAAATTGGTCCAACAGAGGCGGATAATCCCCACTCCGCCATCCCCTTATACGCTAAAGTTGTCGCTCGTTGAATATCATCCATTGCACCGGTACTAACGCGTTTACACGCAATCATTTCAGCAGCTCGCCCTCCCATGAAGGTAACGATTTGCCCTCTAAGCTCATCAGCAAACATTAATTTTCTCTCAGGTTCGTCACTGTTTGGTGGGGTATACGTGAAACCTAACGCGCCACCAGACCGCGCAACTATGGAAATCTGTTCAGGTTTCGTCGATCCAGGGAGTAAAGTTCCCACGGCTTGTGAAACGATGGCGTGCCCTACTTCGTGCGCAGAGACGTTAAACTTTTCTTGCGGTCCCAAGAGCGAACGTTTCTTTTCAACGCCAGCGACTGTTCGTAATACGGCTTTTTCAAACTCTTCTTTGCCAACGATGGTTTTGTTTTCGCGGCCGGCGAGTAATGCGGCTTCGTTGACTAGATTTTCTAAATCGGCGCCAGTGAAACCACTCGTCATTGTCGCGATATCATCTAAGAGATTTTTATTGCTATCTTTGTTTTTTTCCAACGGTAAACCTCTCGTTTGTACGTGAACGTCCAAAATTTCGCGTCTGCCTTGAACGTCTGGTTTATCAACCTGTACGATTCGATCGAATCTTCCAGGTCTGCGCAAAGCCGCGTCCAACGTATCCGGTCTGTTTGTTGCTCCAATACAAATGACCAATCGCGAAGGATCCTGATCAAAGCCATCTAACTCTGTTAATAACTGATTTAATGTTTGTTCGCGTTCATCGTTACCCATACCTCTCATTTTCCCATCGCTTCTACCTTTCGCAACGGCGTCTATTTCGTCTATGAACACGATCGCTGGCGCCTGCGCTCGCGCTCTTGCAAATACATCACGAACGCGAGATGCTCCCATACCGACATATAATTCGACAAATTCAGAAGCGGCGACTGAAATGAACGGTACGCCGGCTTCTCCAGCAACTGCTCTGGCTAACAAAGTTTTCCCAGTCCCGGGAGAGCCGCATAATAAGACACCACAGGGCGGTCTCGCACCTAATTTCGCATACCGTTCTGGATTTTTCAAAATATCAACAATTTCCGAGAGTTCTTCCTTTGCTTCATCGACGCCTGCGACGTCGGCAAAAGTAGTCGATGGCGGCAATTGGTTCTGCTGATCTTTTCTACCATTAAATCCAGCTCTGCTTCCAAACTGTCTACCAGCCCCTGCAATTCCTCCGGGCATACCACCTCCAGGCATACCTCCGCGACTACCGACACCACCACTACCTCCATTCATCATTTGATTCTCGCGAAAATTTCGTAACCAAAACAAAAAAATAACCGCGGTGAAGATATAAAACGGAAAATCAAAACCCTTCTCGTCGCCTACGTTCACCGAAAACAATTCGACGTCGTTCTTCTCCAACAGAGCGTACGGAGTTTCCGCATCGCGCGGTTTAATGGCCGCATAATGAATCTCAAACCCCCCGTCAGCAGCTTGGTTATTCATCATGTTTTTACTTTTCCCTTTCACTGAATACGTTTGCTGTTTCAAAACTTTTTGTCCAACAAACGGTTTATTCGTCTCTTCGTTCCAATGCAGTTTCCATTTATCGGTATGCACAACAGTCGGTTGCCTCGGCTTCCAAGTCAATCGATCTCCAGCCACCGATAACGTCTGGATCTCGTTCTTCCTCGCATCTTTCAAAAACTTTGAATACGCAACGGTCATCGTCCTCGACTGTACTTGTTGTTGTTGTTGTAGTTGACGCGTGCCGTTACCAAACACGGCTTCAAACGCGTACGCCATAAACGACACTAACGCATAAAACCCGACTATCTTCGTCGCCCTGTTCACTAACATCATGCTCCTATTATTGTTCGTATTATTATTAGCGTTCGTCCATATCCTCTTTTGTTCTTCTTCTTCCATCTTTTTCTTCTTCTTCTTCTTTGCTTCATCATCATCTTCATCATCATCAGTCTCAGAAACTTTATCGTCATCATCTTTATCATCGTTCTTCTTCTTCATCGCTCTCACACTAACAGAACGCCTCAAACCCTCATTCTCCTTCTCCTTAATGCGCCGATGCTCACTAAAATTCGTGCGCACGAGCGAACATTGACGATTAAATCCAATAACGCCATTTCTCGAAAGTGACGTGGATGTGAAATCAAAATCAATACAACCACGAACGCGCTTGTTCTTAATCGTACTACGAAGCTTATTATCACTAAAACGCGGTCGATTACGAGCGAACGCTGACGTAGTAATGCTTAAGATCATGGTTAGTTTGTTACGCACGTGATTAGGTTTAAACGATCAAGAAAAGTTTTAGTTTTTTCTGCCGTGTGGTCAATCTTTTCCACAATTACTATATATAAATCACTCTCTTTTCTCTCTCTCTCTCTCTTTCTTTGCCGAGCAATAACTGAACCAATACTCGTCTTCACATCAAAAACGATACAGCGATTCGGAACGA
>Ga0115004_10003817_pt1 | contig 12191 bp, 7 predicted proteins | sample ArcticOcean_MG_C_10_FD_88737 | JGI IMG/M metagenome (GOLD analysis project Ga0115004, IMG submission 88737) | Marine microbial communities from western Arctic Ocean - ArcticOcean_MG_CB11_90 | ecosystem: Environmental > Aquatic > Marine > Oceanic | place: Arctic Ocean: Canada Basin | collected...
ACTTGCATCAACAAATGCGAACGATTCAAGATGAATTGGGTGATAATCCGCAAGAGCTTGATGTAAATGATATGAGTGAGCGTGCATCTAAAAAGAAGTGGGATGAGCGCATAGAGAAATTGTTTCACAAAGAGTTGGATAAGCTTGGTAGAATGAATCCTCAAGGAGCTGAATATACCGTTCAGATGAACTATTTAGATCTAATGTTAACTCTTCCTTGGAATGAATATTCTAAAGATGTTTTAGATCTAAATCGTGCTGCTAAGATTTTGGAAAGAGATCATTACGGATTAGAAAAAGTGAAAGAAAGAATACTTGAATATCTCGCAGTACTTAAGTTGAAAGGAAATATGAAGTCACCTATTTTATGCTTCTACGGACCTCCAGGTGTTGGTAAAACTTCATTAGGAAAGTCTATTGCTGAGGCATTAGGGAGAAAGTATATTCGTATGTCTCTTGGTGGGTTGCACGATGAATCTGAAATTCGTGGTCATCGTAAAACGTATATAGGTGCGATGCCCGGACGTATTATTCAAAGCATAAAGAAAGCAGAGATAAGTAATCCTGTTTTTGTTTTGGATGAGGTAGATAAGTTGGGGCGAAGTAATCATGGAGACCCTTCTTCAGCATTATTAGAAGTCTTAGATCCTGAGCAAAACTCTGAATTCTATGACAACTATATAGAAACGGAATACGATTTATCCCGTGTCATGTTTATAGCTACAGCAAATAATTTAGCTAATATTCAAGGTCCATTGAGGGATCGTATGGAACTGATTGAAGTGAATGGGTATACAGTTGAAGAGAAAGTCGAGATTGCTAAGCGTCATTTATTACCAAAACAAATCAAAGCACACGGAATCACAAAAAAAGATATTTCAATTGATTCAAAGACATTAGAGAAATTGGTGGAAGAATATACCAATGAATCTGGTGTCCGTGGACTAGACAAGATGGTTGCTAAGCTTGTTCGGAATAGAGCCAGACAAATCGCTATGGAGCAAGAGTTCACTGTAAAGGTTAAATCAGCTGATTTATTTGACATTATAGGTGTTGGTAGAGGTAGAACTGTTTATGACAACAATGATGTTGCTGGAGTTGTTACAGGACTTGCATGGACAAGCGTTGGAGGTGATATTTTATTTATAGAATCTTCAATTACTCAAGGTAAAGGAAAATTAACGTTGACTGGTAATTTGGGTGATGTAATGAAAGAGTCTGCGGTAATTGCTTTAGAATACTTAAAATCACATAGTAATTTTCTTGGATTGAAACAAGATGTTTTTGATCGTCATAATATTCATATTCACGTTCCAGAAGGTGCAACACCAAAAGATGGTCCAAGTGCTGGTATTACAATGTTGACGTCTTTGGCTTCAGTTTTCACTCAATTTAAAGTAAAGAAGAATGTAGCAATGACAGGTGAGATTACTTTAAGGGGCGATGTTTTGCCAGTTGGTGGAATTAAAGAAAAGATACTTGCTGCTAAACGCGCGAATATTAAAGAGATTATCCTTTGTGAAAAAAACAGAAAAGACATCGAAGACATTAAAAAAGATTATCTGAAAGGATTAACATTTCATTATGTAACTAAGATGGAAGAGGTATTAGGTTTAGCGCTTACAAAAGCGAAAGTTAAAAATCCACAGATTATAAAATAAGTTTAAAACCCTTATTGTTTAAATCTTTAGATAAAAAAAGGCACTTGAATAAGTGCCTTTTTTTATGAGTTATTTGAACTTAATATTCTTTCCAGCTGTCATCTTTTCCCTTAATGTATGGGATGTTAAACTCCGCTAGTTTTTCTTCTAATACTTTAAGCTTAATTAGTGCATTATTCAATATCGTTCTAAATTCTGAATAAGACTCTTTAGCAATTGCTTTATTTTCTTTTTGAGTGTTTGTGACACTAGTTGTATTTGTTGAAAGTTGGTATTCTACTATTCCAATTCTTCCAGAGATACTTGGTGCTGTTTCAAATTCATGAGATGATTTTAATCCATCACCCCAAAGCATAAGTTTACATCGCTCTAATAATGAATCAATTTCTTTTGTTTCTGAAAGTAAACTCATATCAATATTTGGATATATTTTAATTACATGTCTGTATAGCTTTAATTTATCTTTAGTTTCACTAATTAGCTTGCTTGCCCCATTAATTCCACGTTGTGTTTCAGCAACTTCGTTTCTAAACTGATCTAATTCTTCCGTATTTGTTGCAATTAAAGTTTGATTATTTAATCCAACAACATTGAACGTCGTTCTAGAAACAATGTTCTTTATTACATCTCCTTTTAAAGAAATCACTTCAACAGAATAAGTTCCTGGAGTAACCAAGAAACCTACATCTGCACTTGAATATCTTCCAGGTTTTTGTTTGCTTATTCGAACGGGAGATGTTGTCTCCTTTCTTAAGTCCCATGTAATACGTGAGATTCCTTTTGATGGAGAAGAGATTATTCGTCTTATTTCTTCTCCTTTAGAGTTTTTTATAATCCATATCAATTGCATTTTAACTTCATTTTTCTCAGCTCTCAATTCTTCGAAAGTAGGGTAGGAAACAGCTTCTTTGTTTTTCTCTTGCTCTTTTTGCTTTTTATGTCTCGCTTCTTTTAATGTCGTTTCAGTTTCTTTTAAATATAAACTAAAAGTTGCTCCAAATGCTGGGTTTTTAGCAAACCACATATTGGCACCTTGAGACCCTGTTCCTCTTAAGCCGAGAGGGGCAGAAGGTATGTATAGTAAAGCATCTTTTATATGAAATAAATTTACCTTCTTATCTAAGGTTTTTTTTGAAATTGTTCTTAAAGGTGCATAGTTATCTAAGACATAGAAGCCACGCCCAAAGGTTGCAACAACCAAGTCATTTTCTCGCTGTTGAATATCGATGTCATAAACAGCAACCGTTGGGAGACCTGCTAATTTTGTCCAATTTATTCCGCCGTCATTGGAGAAAAAACATCCAAATTCTGTTCCTGTAAATAGTAATTCCGGATTTATGTGGTCTTGTCGAATAGCAAAAGCAGCTCCTGCCTTTGGTAGGTTTCCAGATATTAATTTCCATGTCTTCCCTTTATTGGAACTTTTTATTACATATGGTTTGAAATCACCAGACCTGTGATTATTCAATGTAGCAAAAACAACATTTTCATCGTGCAAACTTGCAGAAATCATATTCACTCTTGTATTCGGAGGGACACCTGGAAATTTATTCACTTTGGACCATGAGTTTCCTCCATTAGTAGATGTATGGATTAATCCATCATCTGTTCCAGTATATAATAATCCTTTTGTAATTGGCGATTCATCTAGAGCTACGATGTTCCCGTAAATTGTCGTCGACTTATTTTTCATTACGGCATCAATAGACCAAACTTGATCCATTACAGGTAATTTATTTCGGTCAATTTGCTGTGATAAATCAGGGCTGATTGTTTCCCAGTCATCCCCACGATTTGTGCTTTTAAATACTTTGTTTGCACAGAAATAGAGTGTTTTGTTATCGTGTGGAGAGATCAATAGCGGTGAGTCCCAATTCCATCGATATGCTAATTCATCTTTACCTGGCATTGGTTGTATAGGAGTGCGTTCACCTGATATTTTATCATACCTCACTAACCAACCGTATTGCGCTTGTGCATAAGCGATATTTGGATTGATGGGGTCGATAGCAGATTCGAATCCATCTCCACCATTGGTTATAAACCAATCCGAATTTAAAATTCCAGCATTATTAATTGATGCTGAAGGTCCTCCCATTGAGTTATTATCTTGTGTTCCGCCATATATATTATAGAATGGTGAATCATTGTCTGTTGCTACTTTGTAAAACTGAATAATAGGAAGGTTGCTATAGTATTTCCAGTCTGTTGCGTGATTATATGTTTCATAAATTCCACCATCACAACCAACAATCCAATGATCAGGATTATTTGGGTTAATCCAAATACAATGATTATCTACATGCTTACTTGTTTCACCCGTTTTTTCAAATGTTTTACCACCATCTTCAGTGTGATGGAGCCAAGTATTCATGGAGAAAACCTTATCTACATCTGTTAAGTCACAAATGATCTCTTGATAGTAATTTCCACTTGTTTTGTAATTCGACATTTTAGACCACGATTCACCACGGTTTGTTGATCTGAAAAAACCAGATTTATCTCCACGAGCCTCAATAATTGCATATAAATAAGCAGTATTTACTGGAGATACAGCAATTCCAATTCTTCCCATTTCTCCCGTTGGGAGACCTGAGTTAATTTCCCTCCAGGTTTCACCACCATCACTAGATTTATACAGGCCAGATTCTGGTCCACCGCCAATATATGTCCATTCACGCCTTCTTCGTTGGTGTGCAGAAGCATAAAGTGTCATTGGATTCTTAGGGTCGATTGCTATTTCTGCAATTCCTGTATGTTCAGATATTTTAAGTGTCTTTTTCCAAGTTTCACCTCCGTTTATCGATTTGTAAACTCCGCGCTCTCCACCTTTAGACCATAGAGGGCCATAAGCTGCCACCCAAATAATATCCTCATTAGTAGGGTGAACTATTATTTTCCCAATATGCTCGGAAGATTTGAGTCCCATGTTCTTAAATGACTTTCCGCCATCTACAGATTTATATACCCCATCACCATAAGCTACAGAACGTTGATTGTTGTTTTCACCAGTTCCTATCCAAACAGTATTTACGTTTGTAGGAGCTAAAGTCACACAGCCAACAGAATAAGCACCGTAGTTATCGAAAATAGGAGAGAAGGTCGTTCCATGATTCGTTGTTTTCCATACTCCACCAGAAGCAGCTGCTACATACCAGGTGTTGTTATTATTAGGATCCACAGCAATATCAGCAATTCTACCAGATGTTAATGCTGGACCAACCAATCGAAATTTTAAACCCGAGACAATAGAAGCTTTAATTCCTGATGGATCACTTGTTTTTATTTTTTGAGCAAATAATACTGTTCCAATGCAAATAGCAAGAAACAATGATGTCAGTTTTTTCATAGTACTAATTTGAGATCTAAATTTAGTTAAAATCGAAAGAATAAGAGGTATAAATATGATAGGGATATTGAAAAGCTGATGAGAGAAAGGTTAATTTATTTAGTAACACTTTTTCAAGTTTAAGTAAGACTTTCATTGTAACCTTTTGCGCTTTTTACTGTATATATTATTCAGATATAGAATTTGAATGCATTATACCATAAAACAATTATACAAGTGTCGAAATGAATAAATTATCTCTCTCTCTTTTAATGATGTCGCTAGCCATTATTTCCTTTGCTCAAGAAGAGTCAGAGGCTTGTGTTGACCCATCTAAAAAAGTATTAAAATTAATTACTAAGGCAGTGAGATCGAAAGACTCTCGAACGGCTATTGAGAGTTTTAAGGTTGCGATAAAACTGAATGAGGATAATGCAAAAGCTTATTTTGAATATGGGGTGTATGCATACAATACTGGATTAAAACATTATGACTTACAGCCTAGCCCTGCGATGGGAGATCGTAGCTTTAAGAAGGCTGAGGAGATGTTTCGTATTGCACTAGATTTGTGTGGTGACTATCACGCGAATGCATCATATTATTTAGGTGTTATTAATTATGCGCAGCAGGAAATACCTGATGCAATCATGTGGTTTGAAGAATTTAAAAACTATAATCACTCTGATATGGATAGATATCCTGAGGATTTTACAAAGAAATTGTCTGATGTTGATGAAGTCTTAGTTGATTTAGAAAAAGAAATCGAAATAAAATCAGATCCAGTTCCATTTTCTCCAAGATTGGTGCGTAATGTGAGTACATCTGACAACGAGTATTTTCCGATGATTTCTCCAGATAACGAATTGATATTCTATACGCGTAAGCTAGACCGAAGTGATATGGGAAGCATTAAGTCTAAAGTATTAGAAGAAATAACATTTTCTGCACGATCAACAATTAATTCAGATTTTGATGGTGGGAACCCATTAAATAAACCTTTTAATGATGGTTCAGTTCAGAGTTATGGTGCGGCAACGCTTTCTGTTGATAATAAAGAAATGATTATTTGTGCCTGTAAGTCAGAACAGATTTATGGTCAGTCATACATGAATTGTGATTTATACAGTACTACCTTCGAGCGTTCGGGCTCTGATGGAAATGATTTCCAATGGGCAGAATTAAAAAATATGGGTGAGAAAATAAATACTCCTGATGGTTGGGAGGGCCAACCTTCTTTATCTGCTGATGGAAACACCTTGTTTTATACTGTGAACAGATCTAACTCTAGGGGTAATGATATTTATATTGTAGAACGTAACACTTATGGGTGTTGGGGTGAGCCGAGAGCATTTGATGAAATTAATACAGATGGAAAAGATAAAAGTCCATTTTTACATCAAGATAGTGAAACTCTTTACTTCGTTTCAGAAAGTACAAAAGATCGTCCTGGATTAGGGGGGTTGGATATTTTCTATATTAGAAATGAAAATGGTTCTTGGACAGAGCCTAAGAATATTGGTTATCCAATTAATTCAGAATCGGATGAATTAGGATTATTTGTTTCAATTGATGGTGAAGTTGCTTACTACTCTTCTCGTGTTGAAGGAAATTGGAATATTTATTCATTTGAATTATATGAAGAAGCTCGACCAAAATCGGTGGCAATCCTTAAAGGTGAATTGAATGATGAATTCGGTGCTCCAGTTGAAAACGCAACCATCGAAATTGCTTATGAAGGCTCTGACGAAGTTACTCAGGTAAAAATCAACGGTGATGATGGCAAGTATGCAGCTATTGTTAAGACAGAAAAAAAACAGGACATTATGGTTACTGTCAAGAAGGAGGGGTACGCTTTCGATTCTAAAGTAATTACGAAAGAAGAGTTTGAAAAAGAAGATATTACAATTCGAGGTAAAGATCTTGCAGTTAAAGAACTTAAATTGGGTGAGGCGTATACGATTAATGATATTCTTTATGCAACGAGTTCCTCTGAAATGAATGATCGATCTAAATTTATACTGAAAGGTTTTGCGCGTTTTTTGAAAGAAAACCCTTTGATTAAAGTCTCAATTCAAGGGCATACGGATGATGTTGGTGATGATAATAAAAACTTAGTGCTTTCTACTGATCGGGCGGAGAGTGTAAAAGTATATTTGGTTTCGTTAGGCGTGGATAAAAATAGGCTTTCAGCAAAAGGTTATGGTAAAAATATGCCTAAGCTTGAAAATAAATCGACTGCCAATCGCGCTAAAAATAGGCGTACCGACTTTGTAATTGAAGGGATGTAAATGATGGGGAAATTTAACAGAAAAGTACATTGGGAGAATATTTATTCTACTAAAAAAATAAATGAAGTGAGTTGGTATCAAATAGAACCAAAAACTTCGATTTCATTTATCAATTTAGCAGGCCTAGAAAAAGATGCAGCTATAATTGATATTGGTGGGGGCGATTCTTTTTTTGTAGATTATTTAGTAAAAGAAGGATATACGAATATTACCATCCTAGATATTTCAGAGATGGCCATAAAACGTGCGAAATTGCGTTTGGGCGATAGTGCTTCAAAGGTGAGTTGGATTGTTTCAGATGTAAATAATTTTAGCCCAAAGCATAAATATGATTTCTGGCATGATCGTGCTACTTTTCATTTTTTAACAGATTCACTTGAGGTTAATCAATACAAGGAAACAGTAGAGAATGCTATGAATAAAAACGGACATTTTGTAATTGGAACATTTTCGAAAACAGGGCCATTAAAGTGCAGTGGTATTGATATTACACAATATTCGAAACAGGAAATTATTGAATTATTTCATACGTTTAAAATCATTTCTGATTTAAACGTGAAGCACTTAACACCTTTCGAAACCACACAGGATTTTGTTTTTTGTTATTTTGTTAAGTGATGAATATGATTGTACGAATTGATTAGTTATGTTTTATTAAAAAGAAGAGTTCAAATCTCTCTTATTGTATTTATAGGAGTTGTATTAAGGCTAATTTGTATTCCTTTTTTTCAAGGGGTAGACGCTGATGGGACATCCCGAATACTCATAGCAGAAAGATTAATTGATTCACCAGAATTCTTTACGCATGGTGTTTGGTTACCACTTCATCATTACTTAAATGCTTTTGCAATTCTATTATCAGGTGAGCATATCATTAGTCCTGTACTTGTTAATATTCTTTTAGCCTCGTTTACAGCAATTCCCATTTTTTACTTTTCAGAACGAGAATTTAGTTATAAGGGAGCCTGGTTAGCTGCACTGCTTTTTGTGTTATCACCTGTTTTTTTTAGGAATTCATTTCATGCTTTATCTGGAGTTCCTTATGCCTTTTTTATTGCCTGGTCATTAAATTGGCTTTCATTGTCATTAAAGCTAAAAAGTGTTAAGTACGCTGTTTTATCAGGTTTAATGATAACCATAGCTTCCGGTATTCGTTATGAGTCATGGTTGGTTATTGCCTTATTTACATTAGTTTATTGTATTAAAAAGTCTTGGAGTTTAATGGGGGTTTTTTGGCTTGTGGCAATCATTTTTCCTTCATTTTGGATGATAGGTAATTTTATTGAAAATGGAGATCTTTTTTCAGGACTCACAGGTGCATACGATTGGAATATTGGAATGGAAGGTATTAATGACTCTGTATCATTGATTAAAAAATTGAAGCGATTGTTATATTTTCCATTTTCTTGGTTTTTTATGATGTCACCATTTATTTGTATTCCATTATTCTACACCATAATTACTAAGTTTAAGGCTAGGTTCTGGATGAATAATAAGCTAATTTGGCTTTTTCTATTTATTGTCATTTTCATGATTTTTATTTATAAGTCCTTCGTAGGAACTTTATTGAATCAGCATAGGTTTACGCAGTCATTAATTCTTTTTTCCGTCCCCTTTACTGCATTATTGGTTGATGGATTCTCTAAATGCAAATACAGTAATTTTTATTTAATTGGTAGCGCTATTTCAATTTTACCCTTATCTTACTTTTGGATGATTGTGCCTTATGAAAAAGCATTAGTATTTTCAGAGTCTTTGAAAATAAGTGTCAAGGAGATTCGATTGACTTCTTTGGATACTTTTAATGCACTTCCCAGGCTAGAAAACCAAGGATTATTAAGCTTAGAAAAAGATATTAATTCTAATCTGAATATTAGTTCAGGTGTAGTTTTAGATTTTGAAAGTTGGGAAAATACATTCTATCTTGGTGCTCATTCTAATGTTAAGAATGAAAATTTAGTCATTCTTGGTGGGGCTAAAAATGAAGAATTAGATCCTTCTAGGATAATTGATGTTTTGGAAAGAACGAAGCAGGGAGTTATTCTATTGAATAAAGTATCTAAATTTTCTGAAAAATATGAGGTTTCAGGAAATCAGCTTAGGTTCTTGTCTGATAAGTCGTTTAATCTTAAACTAGAATTGATAAAACGATTTGATGGAATAGAATTATTTAAGTATAAATATACTCAGTCACGATTTATTAAAGGAGAAGACCCTATATTTAGTAGCTTTTCAAGCGGGAGTATTCAATTTATGAAATTGAAAATAAAGCAGAATTCTTTTTGGTACAGAGATATAAAGTATATAGCAAATATTAACAAGACTTCTATTGAAAAGGAACTAGAAAATGCAGCTCAATACCAAGTCAATATTCTACGATAATAAAGAGAGAATTAATCTACGAAATTAATTGTGACTATCCAAGCCTATTTATTTTATTAGTAGGTCAGAAGCATAATGTGTGGGACTTATGTGCAATAAATCGTATAGGAGTATTAATAAGTCTAAAATTTAACTTTAGAAAAGTTTAAGTCTACATTTCCTTTTATACCTGGAATATTTCCGCTGTCTGAATACTGCCAATGAATTATGTCTTTGTGCTTAAGACGGTTTGGTGTGTTTGAATAATTCGCTATCCAAAATTTATATCCGTTAAAGGCATTTTTGAATTTTGTATTATAAAAATAATATGATGTATAAATCACGGGTCGTTTACCTGTGATGTATTCAACATGGGTTAACCACAATTTCATACTCTCAATCAATTCAATATTTGAAGTACCTTTTGTCTCTGCATCGAGAACAGGTGGTAGGTCATTTTGCTTGTGTTTATAATAAGTAAGAAAATGATTAGCTTGTTTGAGTGGATTTAATTCAGGATTAAAGAAGTGATATGCGCCATGTGTAATGTTAAAATGTGTAAGTCGACTTCTATTCAATTTCCATTGTGGGTCAACAAAGTGAGTTCCTTCAGTCGCTTTGCAATAAACAAATTTTATCAATGAATCAGCATTGTCTTTAAACATCTCCCAGTCAATTGTATTTTGATGATGAGAAACATCTATACCATGACTATTAAAAGTTACTGGGATAGCCTCTAATGTTAAGTTTATAGAGTATGTTTTATTCTCAATATAGTTGTATACTAGGAATGATCCTCCGCCAAAAACGGAAGCGAATACAAGTAAGGGAATATATGAAGTTTTCTTTTTACGTTTTCTCACAGATTAAAAATAAAAAAAAAGCCTTTCATCATTTGATGAAAGGCTTTAAATATTTTTGAGTAAGGCTTCTTACTTATAAATTCTTCTCTCTTTAATACGAGCAGACTTACCTGTTCTTTCTCTGAAGTAAAAGATACGAGCTCTACGAACAACACCTCTTTTATTTACTGCGATGCTGTCGATAAATGGTGATGAAGCTGGAAAGATACGCTCTACTCCAATGTTTCCAGACATCTTTCTTAAGGTAAACGTCCCTGATGCTCCAGATCCTTTCCGTTGTAATACAACACCTTGAAATTGCTGAATACGCTCTTTAGTACCCTCCTTAATTTTGTAAGAAACGGTAATAGTATCTCCACTTTTGAATTCAGGAAGGTTATTTGCCTCAACTAATTCTTTTTCAAGTTCTTTTATAAAATCCATGTTGATTAATTTCTTGTTCTAATGCCCAATTCGGGGTGCAATATTACGAATAATTTCGGGAAATCGTCTCCCAAATAAACTTTTTTTGATAAAATAGTCACTTTTTTACTTGTGAATAAAATTCTAGCGAAGTAAAACCATTAAGAATATTAATAATTAGAACTAATTGAAGCGGATTTACTTAAATTTGTCCAAAATTGAATAAAATGTCAGTTCACAATAATGTAAAGAAGGTAACAACTCATGTTCTTCAACAAATGAAGAGCGAAGGTGAAAAGATATCAATGCTAACTGGGTATGATTTTACAATGGCTCGAATCATTGATAAATCAGGGATTGATGTAATACTTGTTGGTGACTCTGCCTCAAACGTAATGGCAGGGCACGAAACAACCCTTCCAATTACTTTGGATCAAATGATTTATCATGCATCTTCAGTAGTTCGAGGTGTAGAGAGGGCGCTTGTAGTGGTAGATATGCCTTTTGGTTCTTATCAAGGCAACTCAAAAGAGGCTTTATCAAGCGCTATTCGAATAATGAAAGAATCTGGCGGCCACTCTGTTAAAGTGGAAGGTGGCCAAGAGATATTGGAATCAATCACACGGATTTTAACAGCTGGTATTCCTGTAATGGGACATTTAGGTCTAACTCCTCAATCAATATATAAGTTTGGTACTTACGTAGTAAGAGCAAAGGAAGAAGATGAAGCAGAATTATTAATTGCGGATGCCAAAGCTTTGCAAGCAGCAGGGTGTTTCGCTATTGTTCTTGAGAAAATCCCCGCAGATTTAGCAACGCGTGTTGCGAAAGAGTTAGCAATTCCAATAATTGGGATTGGTGCGGGTAATGGCGTTGATGGACAGGTTTTGGTTGTCCACGATATGCTAGGTATTAATAATGAGTTCAATCCACGATTTTTAAGAAAATATCATAATTTATATGAAGAAATGGTGGGCTCTTTCCATCGCTATATAGATGATGTGAAATCTGGTGATTTCCCTAATAAAGAGGAGCAGTATTAATCATCTAGACCTACTAGTATTGGAAAGTTCTTCAAATCATACTTCTCAAAATAATTTAATCGTTTTACACGAAGATAATCATACAATAGTTATTAATAAGCAGGCTTCAGATATTGTTCAGGGAGATAAAACAGGAGATGAGCCATTGCCAGAGGTGGTAAAAAGGTATCTGAAAGAAAAATACAACAAGCCAGGAAATGTGTTCTGTGGAGTTGTACATCGTCTAGACAGGCCAACAAGTGGTG
>Ga0115004_10003820_pt1 | contig 12188 bp, 13 predicted proteins | sample ArcticOcean_MG_C_10_FD_88737 | JGI IMG/M metagenome (GOLD analysis project Ga0115004, IMG submission 88737) | Marine microbial communities from western Arctic Ocean - ArcticOcean_MG_CB11_90 | ecosystem: Environmental > Aquatic > Marine > Oceanic | place: Arctic Ocean: Canada Basin | collected...
CATTATGTCTTACACTGGGTACAACCAGGAAGATAGTGTGCTGATCAACCAAGCCGCAATTGATCGTGGACTTTTTGCAGCCACTATTTATCATACCGAAAAGGATGAAGATAAAAATGTCATACGTGATGAAATCATTCGCTGTAAACCGGATCCTTCCAAGACAAAAGGAATCAAACATGGGAATTACAGTAAATTGAATGTTCATGGATTCATTCCTGAAAATACACAAGTAGAAAACCGTGATATCATTATCAGCAAAATCGCTCCCATCAAAGAAAACCGTAATGATCCAACAAAGGTTATCAAATACGAAGATCAAAGCAAGAGTTTCCGTACTACCGAAGAAACCTATATCGACAAAAATTATACTGGACGTAACGGTGAAGGTTGTAATTTTGCAAAAACACGTATTCGTATTTTACGCAAACCTGTAATAGGTGATAAATTTTCGAGCAGACATGGACAAAAAGGCACTGTAGGAAGCATATTGTCTGAATGCGACATGCCTTTCACGAAAGATGGAATGCGACCTGATTTGATTTTGAATCCTCATGCAATTCCATCGAGAATGACCATTGCCCATTTGAAAGAAACGATGCTTGGAAAAGTGTTGGTACAGCTCGGTATGTTTGGGGATGGCACTAGTTTTGGCGATCTAGATGTCTACAGTATTGCAAAGGAACTACAAAAATGCGGTTTTGAAAGTTATGGCAATGAAGTGTTGTACGATGGAGCAACTGGAAAACAATTGGAAACAAGCATTTTCATCGGACCAGTGTTTTATCAAAGATTGAAACATATGGTGAATGACAAAGAACATAGCCGTTCTATAGGACCAGTTGTGAATTTGACACGTCAGCCAGCAGAAGGAAGAAGCCGCGATGGTGGATTCCGCATTGGAGAAATGGAACGTGATGTCATGATTGCACATGGAATGTCGAAGTTCTGTCGTGAACGTATGTACAATGTTGCTGATAAATATGCGATTCATGTATGCAAAAAATGTGGCATGACCGCGACTTTCAATAGCGGAGATAAAGGTGTCATGCGATGTAAACAAGGAATGTCCGTACATCGATGCAATACATGCGATAATGTAACTGACTTTGCTTATGTCGAAGTGCCATATGCTTATAAATTAATGTCACAGGAATTGCAGTGTATCAATGTGATCCCTCGATTGATCACCACTTAATGGGGGAAGTTAGTTGCCCTGGTCCTCTTTTCCAAAAAGATATTTAGGCATTTTGTAAAAAACAAATAGAAAAGTTTTGAGAGAATTTTTGGAAATGATTTAGGAATTTTGAAAACACTTTTTAGAAAAAACATTTTTTAAAATACTCTTTTTTTATTGCTTTCTTTTTTGAAAATTAAATGAAGATGTGTTGGATCGCATATGGGCAAATCGTAATGCCAGATTGGTCATCTAGGCGCATATTTTTATAGTATTCCCATGAATTGCATTTATTCCATAACCGAATCGTATTTATGATCATATCGGCGGTACCGTAACCTTGTAATTGAATGACGAGTTGTTTTTGAGCGTGTCCATCTGGCAATCGACTGCACAATGTATTGATGTCTTGTTGTATTTGCATATTTCGCAAGTGGGTAGCGTCTGAATAAGCGTTGGACATGATTGTTTTTGACTGATATAAAAAACAATGTATTTTCAATTTTGTGTTTAACGTCTTTGGCGTTGAGAACGTCCGGTTTTACGAGATTTTCTTGATTTACGAGCTTTTTTGATTTACGAGCTTTTTTGATTTACGAGTTTTTTGATTTACGAGTTTTTTGATTTACGAGTTTTTTGATTTACGGCGGCGTCTACCTCCTTTTTCTTTTTCTTTTTTTGCTTGTTCTGCTCCTTCTCCTTCTCCTTCTTACCGTATAAAAACCATTTATCTTTATAATAATATTTGAACGCAATCATTCCTAAACGTTTTAGCCATAAAGGTACCGCATTTCCGAATAAGTAAGTGGTTTTCCTGTTTTTGGTTCGGTAAACATATGTTTTACGGCTGCATCCATCCCTTGTGTTTTCATCACTTCTGCTGCTTTTTTATTGTTATCGTCCATATGTGGCATGACTGCATCTAACAACGTACCATTTGCAATGGATGTTTTTATTTGATTTGCAATATCTATAGACGGTACAGGTGTGACTCGAAATATTTTTTTATTGTACCACTCCTCCATAGGTTCAAATGCCAAACGATTTGCGTGTTTGGAGTTTTCAAAATCATTCAATTGTGGACTTTCTGTTTCTTGGAAATGATCATATGTTTTTTCTCGTTTTAATAACTTTCCGAGCGTATACCATTTTCCTTGCTTATCTTGAATATCGTAACTCGTATTAAAATCTAATTCGCTTCTAAATAACATGTTATTATGCTAATGCGTTATTTATTTAAATTGTTTTCATTTTTGTTTTAAGAAAGGGAGAATACTTTTGTATAGTAAGCCCAAAAGAAAATACCTACAAAACATTTCGATAACAAATCAAGCACGTTATACACTAAATTCTTTTCAAGATCTCCCATAAAATAGGCCAATCCATAAATTGACCACAAAATAACAAACGCCCAAAAGAGTATTTTATTATCGAAATTATTGCCTACGTAGTTGCTGTAAATAAAATAATACAATCCGATGAAAAATACAAATCCTATGGCATTTGCGACTGTTTTATCAAACATTTGAAGTTCTCCTAAATAGCCGCTTCCCAACATTCCGTAGTTGAGAGCAAGAACTGCTAAAAAGGAGTAAAAGTTAAACGGTCCAGCTTTATTGTTGTACAATAGAGCCAATACCAATACAAGCAACATAATCGGTGTAGTAATTGACCAATCTAAGTATCGTGTAAAGTTGATCTTGGCATAATCTACTTCTTCGTCTTTGTTTTCAAACATACCCACAAATTTACCGTAAAAGAAAGCCGCTACGACAGAAATACATGTTTCTAAATTCAAAATATTACGAATCTTAGAATCATTTGTTCGTATAGCCTCAATGAAAGTGATCGTCGCAGTCGTCATTAAAAATGCATAAGTAATGTAAAAACTGGAATTTACTAATTCGGTATTAGTTACACTGAACATTATATTAAATATACAGAAAAAACAATCGTTTATATTGAAAAAATGATCAATGTGAATACTATAGATAGATGGAATTAGAAGAAGTAGATAGCTCTGTTTTTATAAATGATTTGAGAGAATATACAGAATTCAAGACGAACACGTTTTCAGGTTACAAAAAAACGGATGTAAAAAAGGAACTATTACAGTCTCTCAGTAAATCGAAAATAGAAAATGCTTGTTATTGGACTGCGGAAATGATTTGTGCCGGTCATTTTATGGATTTATGGGAGATATTTTTGTTTTATTTAGGAAAACACATTCATTTAGCAAATCCAAAGTTGCCAATATATCTTGATAAACGGTTTCAGGTATTTCGAAATATTATGATTCAGGGACTACATTATGATGAATTGCAATTGAGAAATAATCCAACCATTCGAAATATGTTTGCGGAAATATGTTGTGTTTTGGCGTCTTCGCCAACAAAGCCTACATTTGAATCAATTAAAATGGATCGAACAGAAGAATTCGATATGACGAAGATATCCGAAAAACTAAAAGCGCCTTCAACAGATTTTTCAGTTGATGTTTTGCAAAAAGAAGATCCGAAAGAAGTTGCAATTGCAATCAATGAATTTTCCTATCATATTTCAGATGTGAACGGTCATATTCCAAATATGGCGTTTGCGTGTTATTGGATCGAATGGTTTATTAGTTTTGATCAGATTTGTAAAAAAAGAAAACATCCTTGTTTGGCTCATACACGAGATAAGATTCCTGTAGAACATAAATACCAGAAGGAAATTATATGGATTTTATGGGATGCGATCTTTCTTCATTGCAAGGATGATTATTTGAAAACGATCTTAAAATCGATATTGAATTTGTTTTGTCTCAAATTTACACCGGCGAGTATAAAAAAACGTGTATATTTATTGTACTTTGCAGTGTCCATTATAACAGAACCTTTCATTCGAAACGTACAAATGATCCCTGATAAAAAATTGTTGGAAAATACAATTCATAATATTTCTACGGTGTATAAGGAAATAAAAAAATCAGAAGTCAGCCCACAAACAGACTATTTATTTGCTGGGTTGCATGATAAAAACAATGTTCAGAAATCCATTCAGAAAATAGAATTGCTGAATTCTTTTGTTCCAAAGTCTTTAGAGAAATAATATGTAAAAATTGAAAAATATATAAATATTTCGTACATACAAGAAGAGGTCATGGAAACGTTAATGAAAATGTCTTTTGAGGAATTTGTAGTTGCACTTGAAACAAATAAATTGCCTCGTATAGAATTAAAGCCTCGACCAAAATTACTACGTTCAAATACAGGAACATTTAATTCGTATGAATCATATTTATTATCTCTATACTCGAATCGTAATCATTTTCAGTACTATGATGTAGAAATTATCCTTAGAAAGTATAATATACCCCATGTACGAAAACATTCCGAATATTTTTCTAGCATTAAAAGTATCGAAAGCATAGACACGTTTGATTGTGAAAAAAATCATATGAAAACAGATAAAGAAGATGATAGAAGTTTTTCGTTTGATTCCATTAGCCGAGAAAATAGTATTGACTCAGGTGATAGCACCTCATGGTATTACGGATATAGTTCATGCCCAAACAAACAATAAAATGAATCAATTATTAACTTGTTATTCTGGTAATCTGGCAGCGACCACATTACTTCATCAATGTAAATTAGACGTTTTTTTATGGCCAATGTTCATTATAGGATCCTATGTACATTTTAAACACGATATTGATTTATATGTGAAAAATCGTTATTATGGTCATTTAGTGAATGGTTTGTTTTTGGGAATGATGATTCAATACCCATTGTTGTTCTATTCCTACATGACAGCAATTCATGTGCCAAATCATTATAAAAATGCGTGGCCTTATATTCAAGAACATAAATGGACAACATTAATGTTATTAGTATGTACAGGGGGTGCTTCTTATGTGGGATACGGTGTTTGTCGAAATGTATTCATGCAATATGATCTGATAATAGGGATTATTCTGGGGCATGTAACATATCAAGAAGTGTCTGTACACAAATCATTTTAATTTTATTGGGAATAAAAAATTAAAATGAACTACCGAAAGATCCACCCAACGCAGTGTTTGCTGCCAGGGGACCCATGTCAAACGAAGGAGCCGCTGGACCACGAATCATTTCGTCAGGTCCGGTACTTTGGCGTATTGTTGCCATTGGTGCTGGTGGGAATACATCTTGCATTGTATCCATATTGTCTCCTCGGCTTGGGGAGTGTTGACTTACCCCTGGACGTGATCCTTTTGGTTTCTGTCCTTCCATGTTTTCTTGAGGACCACTCCACATCTCGACTACGCGATCTACTAAAATATTTACTTTAATACCAATCTTTGTTTGAATACTCAACACGAGAATCATAAACGCCAGAATAACATTTGTTAATGTAAGTGCTTCATATTTGAATTCGCTATATGTAGGTACAAAAGTGATGACACGATGTATGATGATAACGCCTACAAACATGACAATTAGTTGAATCAAAACTTCGATCAATACTTCGATAGAGGATTTATCTGCATCTGCTTCTGGAACAAACCGCTGAATCATTTTATTGAGCAATACAATCGGTATAACTCCTAAAAGAGAGTATTGTACCACATTCAGAATTTCTGCTTTTCCTTCTTCCGTTGTTGAAAAAACATGTGAGAAAAAGGTTTTTCTGGTTCCGATTGGTTCTAAAACATTTGTTTCTCCAATATTCATTATATGTCTTGTACGGAGAAATTATCCTAAATGTTTATAATTGTGATTCGCTATCCTTTTTCATTGGATTTTATTATATTGATAATTATTATTATTATTATTATTATTATTATTATTATTATTATTAATATACAAAATTATACCGTAGTTATATATATTACGGTTATTAATGATTAATATATTGTTTACAAATATATATAATGAAATATCAGATATATATTACATTTTTTAAAACAATAGAATTGTTTTTGTTTTTATTACCAGCATTTCCACCTGATCTTTACGCTCGGATATCAATGATGGTAGTATATTTTATTGGTCATTTGTACGGTGTTCAACGAATTTATTTGAATTACAAAAACGATATATTAGAACAATTTCATGAAACGAAAGAAGATTCGGCTACCGTAAATATTATCTACACATCCATATAAATAAATAAATTTATTATTCTTTTTATATGGACGAATCCAATTATTTGAATTTGATTGAGAGAATATTGCAAGAAGGCAATCGCGTGGAAAGTCGAAATGGCACCACTTATTCTGTTTTTGGTCATCATATGGAATTTTCTCTCAAAGATAACACCATTCCTTTGTTAACCACAAAACGCGTGGCATGGAAAACTTGTTTTCGCGAATTGATGTGGTTTCTACGAGGCTCTACGAATAATGTTGAATTGCAGCAGAAAAAAGTGGGGATTTGGAATGCAAACGCTTCCAGAGAATTTTTGGATTCGCGTGGATTGACGCATTTAGAAGAAAATGATTTGGGTCCTGTTTATGGACATCAATGGCGTTTTTTCAATGCTCCGTACAAAAGTTGTCACGATGATTATACTGGTCAAGGCATTGATCAGATTCAGTACATTATTGATGCGCTCAAAGACCCAACACAACACACTTCGCGTAGATTGGTCATGAGCGCATGGAATCCATACCAAATAAACGAAATGGCTTTACCGCCATGTCATGTACTGGCTCAGTTTTATGTACGTGATCATAAATATTTGTCTTGTAGTTTGTACCAACGAAGTGGGGATGTCGGTTTAGGAGTTCCATTCAATATTGCTTCGTATAGCTTTTTAACACATTTGATGGCACATCATTGTGGATTGGAAGCAGAAAAGTTTGTTCATTTTATTGGGGATGCTCATATTTATGAAGATCATGTGAGTGTATTGAGAGAACAGTTATTACGATCTCCGATGCCTTTTCCCAAGATGAATTTCTGTATCACACGAGAAGCGGTTGAAAATTATGATGAACACGATATAACGTGGATAGAACCCTACAAATGTCACGGAGAATTGAAAATGAATATGGTTGCTTAAAGTGGTGTTTTTTAGCGTGACAGTAGGATTATCGACTGGTCTTAGAATCATTGTTTTAATAATGAAAAATAATGGGACAAATGAATCGCATCTCCAGCTACATTCAAAGTAAATGCAAGCATTATTTCTGATAATTGAACATGTGCATTTACTAATTGATGATGAAACTCTGTAGGCTTATTCTTCTTCTTCTTCTTATTTGGAGTTTCAAGAGATGTCATCATTTTTTTCAACTGTTCTTCGATCTTTGTAATATCGTCATTACGTGGCATTTTGTTTTTAATACTCGATCTCGTAAGTGGCATTTTGTTTTTAATACTCGATCTCGTAAGTGGCATTATTTGACTTTTCTTTTTTGTTCCTCCACTACGAGTACGAGTTTGTGATCTTTTGGAAATAATTTTTCTACTCCTGCTTCGGCTGGAATGTTTGTATCCTCCTTTTAAAAAATTCAAACTATCCCAAGGAATACTCTCTACCATCCCATTAATTTTATTTATGGATTGAGAATACAGTACGGTTGCACCATCTGCAATAGCAGTTGCACTCTCTGTTTTTGTCAAGTATGATACCGTGTCATATACTGATTCTGTTTTATCGCCCAAATAATTGTACACATTACCTGAAGTATTTCCAACGTATTCGTAACCATATTGCAAATTATCTGATACTGATAAATCTCCAATATTTGTGTATTGTTGCAGTGTAGATGCATACTCTCCAATTGAGTTCAATTTTTGATAAGTCTCATTTATTGTTTTTACACCTATCATTGTATAATTATACCCAAATTCATATTCGGTTTTAAATTCTGAGTTTATTATTTCATAGTGAATAGTCTGAGGAAAATATGTAACAGAATTTCTCATTGCATCTATTGGTGCAAATGATTTAAGTAAGGAGATGGATTTTATTGCAAAACGTACAGCCATAACGAAGGCATCGCTTGCTAATTTATCATTTCCTATTTTTATACCGATTGCTGTAATAATTAAGTATATGAAATATCCATGGAACCAATATAATAGTGCATCCAACATTAATGTACAAATTTTAAATGGTACTATTGATTTATAACCATCTTTTAAATAGCTCGTTAAAACATAGTAAACATACAACAAAACACGTATAATACCAATTACAAACTCTGCAAGAGAAATAATACATTTCAATAAACCCACAATACTACTACTACTGCAGCCATACCTCCTTGGAATATTTTCGATGTCTTTTGACATTTTTTCCAACATTTTTTTCTGTTCTTTGTATAGTTGTTTTTGTGTTTCAAACCCAGTTACAGCTGTCTCTAATGTTTTATTGGTTGTATCATCAATCACATCAACCCCTTTTTGAACAGAATCAATACCGTTTGTGATTTTATTCGTATTTTCACTTTGTGCTTCAGCAAGCATTGATAACTGATGTTGCATGTTTGCTAAAATAGCTTCAGTGTCGTTGCTTTCAACTATTACACTTCTTTTTGACCCACGAAATAGTTCTTCTTTCTCTTTAATTAAGGCTATCTGATCGTTTACGCTTTTAGATTTTTTCATAGGAAGTATCGATAGTTTCGACATATATACTTTATATATATTTTTCTTTAAACTCGACAATTGTCATAACCGGTATATTTAATTTTTGTGCTTGTTGAATTTTACTGTTTGTTTCTTCAATATCCTTTATTACTACTGAAAATGTATTTTTAGATACGGCGCTTGTAAACGATACCTGGTATTTATTTTCTAGTTCTTCCATATATGTTTTGTCACGGAATCCTGTAAATACAATCTTTTTCTGGTATAGATCATGTTGTGTATTGTTGGCGGAAGGTGAATCTGGTAAAGTATGGGTTGATGTGTGTAAACGTTTTTCTAAACCACAATTTTGCAAAAATTTTATACATGGTTCGATGTTTTCCACAAAAGTATTCGCGTTTTCTTTGCCGATACCGTTTATTTTTTGTAGCTTTTCGATTTTTCCTCTTTTTGTAGATGTCAATATATCTGGGTATGTTTCCATTATCGGTTTGATCTTACGCTCTCCCAAACCTCTACCTAAACATCCAGATGCCACTAGTAAACGAACAAGCGAACACTGTGCAATCTTCTCTCGAATACTACTTGAAATCTTTTCGGATAGTTTTTCTTGGAAACCTTCAATTGTCATAAAATCTTCAATTCTCATAGAAAGGATCTTTGGTATACTGTTGTATCCGGATTGAATCATTCTACGCACATTTCCAGATGATAAACCATCTACTTCTAATGTAGTGAAAAATGCAGTAATCTTTTTTTCCAATACAACCGGATCCTCGTTTTTATTGGTCAATAACACATCGACGTGCGTTTCCGTCCATGTATAGTCGACATCTGGCATTTTTGCAGTTTCTGCTGGCATTGTAATTGTTTTGATATAAGGTATTACATCTCCACTGCGCACTAGCTGTACAATTGCTCCAATACCAATCTTGTTTGACTCGATAAACAGTCCATTGAATCCAGTTGCATATTCTATTGTAACCCCTCCTATATGCACTGGATTGACGCGTACACGCGGTTTCAAATATCCGTCTTTGCTTGCATTCCAAATCACGTCTACGACTTGCGTTTCCACAACTTGATCGGATATCACCATTTTGAAGGCAAACGCGTGATCCGGATTGCCTTCTGTTCGCCTATGCAGATTGTCATCTGTCACTATCACACCGTCAATTTCATATGCGTAATTCGTTCGCCAATCCATCAATAATTCGGAAAGTGTGTCGTTTGTGAGAGACGATGTTTTGAATCCGTGTTGTACAGTCTTAAAACCGTTTTTCTGTAAAAACTCCATTTGGGCGCTCGGATTTAAAACCGGTTCAATCACCTCGTATGCAATAAAATCAATATCGCGCATAATAGGGTCTGTTTTTTTACGGTTGACTAGTCCAGCGACCATATTTCGAATGTTTGCAAATTGTGTTTTGTATTTTCGTTCAAATGTCGCTTTTGAGACAATGAATTCTCCTCGCACAATCATACCAGTATTTTTAGGGATTGTGGATAAAAGAGGTAACACTTTAGAAATATCTTGACCGATTGTACCATTACCTCGTGTATACAATTCTCTGGTGTGATTGAGAGAAGAATATAACCCACTGACGCCGTCTAATTTACAGGACAATACATAAGGGCCAGTATATTTGCGTTTCCATATTTGCAATGATTCGGTGTCTGGCTTAATTTTGTCCATTGAAGGCATATTTACAGGAAGCTGAACTTTGTGTTTATTTGTTGCGATTGACCCTATTTCTTGCAATGCTTCGGCTTGTGGGAATTTACGCTCTAAAAAATCTTTTACGATGTCGAATTCTGCATCGGTTAGACTAGGTGGGGGACTGCCAGAAGTATATGCATGGTATTGTTGATTGGCAGTATGAACCATGTCGTTCAATTGAGATTTGGAGAGTGTATTTAGGAAAGGAACTCCTTGTGATTTAAATTGTTTCATTTGATTTACAGTGGTCATATTTGATATTATTTATGGGAAATATGTTTTTAGATTACTTTTTCAAGTTTTTACTAAGCAAACACGAAAATATTCATTTACGAGGGTTGCCGGAAATTTTAGATAAAGCAACGCTTCCATCTTATGCACAACCAACACAATCTTCTAATGCTAAGACTATACATAAAAATGGAGGTAAGCGTCGCACGAAGAAACAAACGCGTCGCACACGAAAACGTCGACAAAAAAGTTCGTTGAAAAAGCGCAGAAAATCCAGAAAATAAATATGTTTATTGCATCATTATAATAAACATACCCCCATTGTAATGATAACGATGGACAAATATAAATTTTGTGACGGTACTGGGCAATGTTACCGACGCTACAAAAAGTATTATTTTGCTTCTTATGACAAAGTAGAATGCAAATACAATTGTCAAATGAAAAGATGCAAAAAGTGTAAATTCGAGGCACCGGAGTGGTATTTCAAAAAGTATACAAGTGGATTGTGTTACGAATGTAATAAAGCAGAATACAGTGACGAAGCGGATAGTTGTGAAGATGATTTACGGAGCGATGCGACTGTAGATAGTTTGGAAAGTATTGATTCTTTGACAGAAGAAGATAGAGAACTTTTACTGAGGTTTACAGAGCTAAATAATAATTAACCAATTTAAATTATGGCACTTAGTACATGTACAGGAAACAATATTGAGATCCGTATAAAACCGAATAGAGGTATATATGGCTCCTTTAAAAATAGCACATCGTGGTTACGGTGGAAAAGACAATATAAAAGAAGCGTTTGAAAATGCGTTTGAAAACGGTTTTGATGTATTAGAAGTTGAATTGCATAAAACATTGGACGATAAAATAGTGCTCCATCATGATTTGTTTATAGAAGATGTAAATATCGAACATAATCCATTAGAGTTTTTACAGACCAAATACCCAGATCTATTATCTTTAGAGGATTTTTTTTACTATTTTCCGCCAGACACAAATAGGATTTATCTAGATTTGAAAGGCTGTGATGAACTTGCTCAGATATTGATCCTGTTTATGATAGAGAATTGTTATAACTGTATAAATATTTCAGTGGCAAGTTTTAATCGTTATCACGTACAAACATTAGGATATTCTTTTTTAGTTTGGTCAGTCGGTTTTATTACGTACAATACTTTTCGAATATGACGTTTTAGTTAATAATATTGACTTTATAGTGGATGGATTGGACGACATTGTCATTCGGTACAATATAGTATTTAATGATGAATTCAAAAGATATATATGTATGTACAGTTTCTTCTGAGCAAATTTACAAACATATCCATATATCGAGAAAAAATTGAGAAAAGGTTTTGTTTCTGATAGATATATTGTTAATATAAAAAAGAATATAAAACATTAACGAAAATAGTTGTATATGAGTAGTGCCGCCCTTGCAAAAAAAAGACGAGCAAATATAAGTACACAGCCACCAGTACCGCCAAATATA
>Ga0115004_10003823_pt1 | contig 12178 bp, 9 predicted proteins | sample ArcticOcean_MG_C_10_FD_88737 | JGI IMG/M metagenome (GOLD analysis project Ga0115004, IMG submission 88737) | Marine microbial communities from western Arctic Ocean - ArcticOcean_MG_CB11_90 | ecosystem: Environmental > Aquatic > Marine > Oceanic | place: Arctic Ocean: Canada Basin | collected...
CTCTTAACTACTCCTTTAAACTATAGGTATGAATGGTTCACTAATGATGGTGATATTATTGGTACTAATGTATCAAGAAATTGTTTGATTGATTGGCCATCTAATCCGGGAGCAATTGTAGGCTTAGATGTAAAAGTTTGGATTTTTGAGACTGGATGCGAAATATTGGAGACGAGCCCAGTAGAAATCTCTCAAATTGAATCACCAGATAGGAATATGATTGTACATATGACAAATACAAATATACTTGTATGTAATGATACCTCTGCTGGAATACAGTATCAATGGGGTTATACTATAATTAATAGTGATTTAAATGTAATTGATAGTTCTGATATAAATCGATTTAATCAGTTCAGTAATACAATTGACACTCTTGTCAATAGATATTGGGTGATGACTTCATTTGTATATGGGAATGATAGCTGTAGTACGATTTCATATTACAATCCTCCTCCTGAGCCTTTAGAAATTATTGATTTAAATAAAGAGTTGTTATTTTATCCTAATCCCGCAAGTGATATAGTGAATTGGAAGGGGACAAGTATTGATTTAATCAAATTGTTTGATTCGTTTGGTAGAGTCGTTAATTGTGAAGTTGACTATTTAAATAATAAAATTAACTTAAATAATGTAAGGCCTGGCATATATTTCCTAAAGTATAGAAGTAGTAATGGTGAGTTTATTAATAAATTAATTGTGAAATAATGAAAAAAATATTAATAATACTATTAGCAATTCCTACAATTTTGTATTCTCAAGATAGAGTTCAGCTTTCATCTTTTGATATAATGGAGATTAATGAAGCGGTAAGAAACTGCCTTGAAGATTATGAGAAAGAAAGTAAAGTAACAAGTAGGAATGAAGATTATTTTTATGAACTTTTTTCAGATAATGAAAGATTAATTGATGATGTTATTCCTTCCCCAAGTTTTGGTAGTGAGATTAATTCTGAAGACTGGATTAAGTTGATGAAGGGTATTAACTTGTATAATATTGAGACAGAGGTGTTGGATTGGGAATCGTATAATCCAGTTACTGTTGATAGCGGTTATGTCATTGTTAAAGTTAGAAAAACAGTTTTATCTGCAATGTGGTCTGATAGATTAAGAAAAGATTTTAATATTGTAGTTTCAAAAGGTAAAAATGATGAAATTACTCAAAAGGTAAGATATTCTAGTGATGATGTATTTAGATTTAAATTCATATATAGTCTTAATTCAGAATATGAAAAATGTATTATTAATAGAATTCAGATTGTAAATGATTTGAAATATGTTAATGTTTATGTTCCTTATAAGAAGGAGTTATTTAGAACAAAGCAATTAATGGAAGAAGTAAGGTTTGATGACACTACTCTTTTTGCAAGAGGAGATAATATTAAATATTTTATAGATTCAAAAAATTTAAAAATAGAGAAATATAAAATATCTGGATTTAGAAAGCCAAAGCTGGTTAAAGTGGAAAATTCGATTGTTAGAAGCCTAGTTTATAATGAAAAAATAAATGTTACTGGAATGTATTCACAATTGGTTAGTGATAATGCTAATATGTTAGAATTTGGAATTAGTATCCAACCTTCTTCTGTAGAACATAATGAATCAACAAACTTTTCAGTTTCTGTTGATTTATATAAGTTTGAAAATGGTCTACTTTTGGGTTTAAAGGGCCAATTCTTGAAATCTTCAACTAGATTTCAGTTAAATAGTTATGAGAATATTTCTGTATTAGAAAATCCAATATTAAATAATCAAAATACTTATCTAAGAAAAAACCTAGTATCTAATTTTGATGAGACCTTAGCCTTAGATCAAAAAATATTGTTTTTTACAGCAAAATATAAAATTAAAGGTATATCTTTATTTGGCAGTATAAATTTGTATAATGATAATGCACTAACATCTAAAAGAACTGCATCAGCTAAATACTCAGGAGTATTTGAAGATTTTAATATTGAAATTGACGAGCCAATAAATTATAGTATTAATGGAGTTGAGAGTGTCTTAGACTTAGGCTATAAGGAGTGGGATGTAAAAGAAGATATTGAGTTTATCCAAGAATTAGGGACTGTATATGAAATTGGTGCTAGCTATAGTTTACCTATTTCTATTGGTATAGGAGTAAACATCTTTGGAGTATATAAATTAAATACTAGCACCTGGTTTGCTAAAACTTCTGAGCAAATCAGCCCAGATAAGAATGATTTTAATAGCTTTGTAAGCTTTTCAGATAAAATACAGATGAGAGGAAGAGTTTCACTAGGAGTTAGTTTGAATCGTAAATTTTAAAAAATAAAAGTAATGAAATATAAATGTAATGATTGTGAGCATGTTTTTGAAGGCTCATCTTATTCAACAGAATGCCCTGAATGTGAAAGTAATAGTTTTACTCCATTTAAGAATGGAAATGGTGGGGGTTGGTTAGATAAGATAAAAGAATGGATTAAAGGCAATAAATTAATTGCTGCAGTGATTGCAGTAATATTACTTTTAATTATTTGGCCTAAATGTGAAGATTTGAATAATAACGGAATATGTGATAATGATGAAGTAAACACTAAAATTGAATATTCATTAGAGTTTTTTGAAGCTAGTGATGAGATGATAATAGTGTATCTGAAAGATAGTACAGGAGCAAGAGTTGCTTATAGCCAATCAAAATACGATTTTTTAGACCTTAGTGCTACTATTGAAAGTGAAGATGGGAATACATACAGAGTAAAGGTGAAAAAGAATATAATTGAAATTTGTAGTTCAGGTGAGTTAACGATTACTTATAAAACTTCTAGTAGTTCAGGTTTTTTAAGTTTAACAGGTATGTTTACTGGCGTTAAATCTATAGCAGGAGTTAATCCAACTAAACAAGTTGGAGAGTGTATGCCTAATGTTGAACTTGGAAATGTTAGCTATAATCCTTCTATTTGTAAGATTGTGGTTCCAGTTCTTGAGGGAAATGGTAAGACCTATATTTCTATTAATGGAAAGAATGGTAATTATCAAAATTCTAGTAGTTTTAATACAGATGGAGTAACTATTAAAAATTTGGATATTTGGTATTATCCTAAAGGATTTAAAAATGAAAAAGTGCAGTATAAAGATTTTAATAAACAAAAAGTGATATCTGATTTAAATAAGAAAAGCACTGAGAATAGTGGTATAAGCCCAGTCTCTTTCAAATCCGACTTGTTAAAAATGATCAATTTAGTTATGAGTGGTGATAATAATAGTGCACAACTTATTTATAATCGACTTTCACAATATGTAACAAATGATCAGATGGTGGTACTTAATGGCAATAGTATTTCATTTTGGACTTTAATGTCTGAATTAGATTCTGTAATTCTAAGTGGCTTACAACCAAATATATCTAATGTTAAGGCTGCTTCACAAGGATGTAATGCTTCATTTGTCACTTTTGACCTCTCTCTATAATATGAAATATATATTTACCCTAATATTCCTGATTGTAACAAATCTTGTTTTCTCACAAGAAGTAGAGACTATCATCTACATTGACAACTCTATTTCTGTTAATAGAGCATCAAAACTTGCTTCTGAAGTTGAAAAGGTAATTGAAGAAAGCAATGGTATAGGTTTCCTTATTATGGGAGATGCGAATAAAGATGGGAAGTTAAATCATAAATTGTACGATTTAGAGAATGATAACCTCCTTGTTGACCTTAGTTCTATTTGTCTTCAGGAACGACAGACACAAAGGCCCCAAGTAGTTTTTAAGGCAATATCCACTGAAATTTATAGAAATGAACTTATTAAATTTATTGATAATAGGAATAAACAAATTATTCCTATAGACCTTCATTTTTTTCTAAATGCATCAACATTTGTTCTTAAAAAAATCTATACTAAAGTAATTGAACGTCTTATTGTAGATTTGAAATTAACTGATGAAAGATTTAATTGCACTATTCACTTAGATTATCCTAAAGAAAAAGAGCAATATACTGAAAGTATAGATTTGATAAAAAATAAAAGAGAAAACATAAAAATAAACCAATACTAAAATGATTATAAAAATAAACAAGATCTTTGCACTCGTACTGATTTTTCAAATAATATTTGGAAGTATTGCAGTTGCTCAGAATCTAGATGCAAGTAAAGTAAAACCAAATGGTTTAAAGCCAGTGCCAGATGTTTTTAATACTTATCCAAAAAGTAAATTTATTACTCAGATCAATGAGGGAGTAAAATTAGTTGCAAGTTATATGGAATCAACATCTGATTTGGCATGGGCAGTATATAGTGATAGAAAAGATAATGAAGTGTTTTATGATCCTTATGGTACTGAAGTTAAGGATATTCTTCCTTATATGGGCCGCTATTTTGTTGATAAGGTAGATGGTAATTGGATTCATCTTGTTACTGTAAAAACTAGTGGTATTAGTGGCCATAAGGTAGATAAAAATATAGGTTGGATAGAGGCGGCTATGCTGATACTTTCTAAATACCCAGTCTTATCTGATAATGGCGCACCAAAAAAGAAGATGGTACTAATGTCTGCATCTGATTTTGATCCTGATAAAGTTAATAATAGAATTTTTGATGATAAACATTATTTTAGTAATCCAGCAACTAAAACTGGAAATCTATTAAAGAAATATGAAACAAGAAAGAAAGCAGATAAATTTAAAATATTATTTGTTGTAAAAGAGACAACATCAGCAGTTCTTCTTGCTGCATCAGATGAAATCAACCAATCAAGTGAGGTTTACGGTTGGATACATCAGTTTAAAACTACAGCTTGGGACACAAGAGTTTGTCTTGAACCTGTATCAGGCAGAAAAGCTCAATTAATCGGTAAAAATCCTGATGGATCATCTAAATCAGCTTATGTTTTTTTAAATACATACGATTTAACTACTTTTATCTCTAATGGTCAAAATATTTCTAAAGAAACAATCCTTAAAGAAGTAAGGCTTAAGAAAAGAAGGATGTTGGGTCTAGAAATGAGATACCCTGTAATGCCTTGGGAGAATAATGGAAATGCTAGAAAGAAAATAGCTGTTATAGCACAATTAGGAGATTTAGAAGATGGTATTGGTGGTGAGTGTGATGAAGAGTGTCAAAGGGCAAAACTTAGGCATCAATTAGATTCAATAAATAAACTGGCTAATACTGTAAATGCTTTAATTGTTATTGATGGGACATCAAGTATGAAAAGGTATGGTCCTCAAGTTGCTAAGAGTATTGAAAAAATCATAAATGAAAGGCAGATAGATGGTAAACAAATAATGAAGTGGGGACTGGCAATTTATAGAGATTATGCGGATGGTAATAGAAAGTTTGAGATTATTCCTTTAAATGATGACTATAGAGGAGTAGTTGAAAAATTAAGAAATATTGATTATTCATCAAAAAATCCAGAACATGCTGAGGCACATTATTATGGAATGACAGAAGCTATAAAGCGTGCAGGCTTTGTAAATGGTCAATCTAATATTATTGTTTTAGTAGGTGATGCAGGTAATCATTTGAACGATAAAAATAATTTAACAAAAGAATCGGTTATTGATTTGTTAGCTAAAAAAAGAATTAATCTAATCTCTTTTCAAGTTAATTTTTTAACAGGAAGAGCTGCTCCTGCATACTCAAAGTTTTCAGGTGATAGTAAAAGTTATATTTTAAATTCTGCTAAAAAGTTTATTGATAAATTACATAACTCTAATGGACTAAATGTAAGGTTAAATAAAGGGACTACTCAGAATTCATATAGTTTAGGATTTTCAGGCTTCACATCTGAAAAAACTGAACCATTATTTGGTATATTTAACCATGCAATTCCTGGTGAATCTATGTCAGTAAAAATATTTCGAAATAATTTTGTCAACTCATATTTAAACTACATGAAGTTGTTAGATTACCAAAGTAAAAAATTAAATTGTTTAATAACAGGTGATTGTGATGATAAAAAGCCAGTAGATGAGATTGGGCCGGATGGGCCGATTTTTGATGGAGAAACTGATGATATTTGCAGATTACTTAATCTTACTGATGAACAATGTCAATTATTTGTTAACCAGGGTCAAATTTCAATCTCTGGATATACTCATATGTAATTGGGTAATGATGAGGTGTTTAATTCTGTAGCTTATATGTCAACTACCTATAAGGCAAAATTAGATGAAAGACTTGGTGAATTAGCATATATTACAGGATCTGGTCAAAAGGCAAGGGATAAATTTTATAAGACTTTAATTTCTTTAATTAAAGGTTTAGTTGGTGAAAATACACCTGAAGAAGAAATTAAGAAATGGACTTTTGATGAAACATGGGAGATTATATTAAACATACCTTTTTCAAATAGAAGTTCTTTAAATACAAGACAAATTAAAGATTTATTAACGGATAACATTTCTAGTGATGAATTTGAAATTTTCTTAGAAAATTTTAAAGGACAGACAGAGGCTTTTATTAATTTCCCAAGAGATAAGGATCTTAAATATACAGAATATAGAAGTGGATCGCAAACTTTCTACTGGATACCTTTTTCTGTAATTCCTAGAGGAGAAGAATAATATGATTTATAACATTAAGAACTTAAGTTGTTCGTATTCAACTTCAGTTAGGCCCGTACTTGAGATTGAGCAACTTCAAATTGAAAATGGAGAAAGAGTTTTTTTTATTGGACCTTCAGGTGTAGGCAAAAGTACAATACTAGAATCTTTAGGTTTGATGAATAATACTATTCAAGCAAATAGCAATTCTGTTTTTGACTTTTTAGGAGAAAGTTTTATAGATATTTGGGATAAAGGAGAGGCAGAATTGAAAAAGAAAAGAAATGAAAATTTTAGTTTCATTTTTCAATCTAATAATCTTTTTGGTTCAATGACGGGTTATCAAAATATCATATCAGGAGCTATTATAAATGGTGAACATGAGATTAGTAGTTTGAAACGGAAAGCTGCCATAATAGTAGGGGAATTGCTTGCTGATTTAAACATTAAAAGTGGGGAAGATTTTAATATTTTTGAGATGTCAGGAGGCCAAAAGCAAAGAGTTGCTTTTGCTAGAGCCATAATAGCAAATAAGGATATATTGTTTGCTGATGAACCTACCGGAAATTTGGATTGGTATAATGCAGAAAAATTAATGATGTATCTTGATGTAAAATTAGGAAGTGATAAAACGGCTATTATAGTTACACATGATATAGAATTGGCTTTAAAATTTGCCACTAAAATAGTCCTTATTGATAAAAAGTGTGAGATAATTAATGGTGAAGAGAATTACTATGGTATTATTGATACTAATTCAATTTATTCTAAAAAGGATAATACATGGACTAATGCATCTGAAGATAAAACTTTAGAGAAAGTTAGATCTGAAATTAGATCAAAGTTTATACCTAAAAAAATATAGTATGAAAATTAAAGACTTTATTAATGAAATTGGTGTGCCTGAAACGCGATCAGTAATTGGTAAAAATGGCAGTAGAGTTATTTTTTTAACAGTTATATTCTTTATTTCACTTTTAGTGCTTGGAGTTGCTAATAGCTCAAGTGAACTACTTAAAAAGAAGATGCAAGATCCTTATATTAAGTTTATTGATGTAGAAAAGCCACAAATCGATAAATTAAATGTTAAGGAATTTAATATTGATAATGCTAGAGATTTAATTAATGATAGTACTTTGAGTTTATCTCCACAATTTTCAAAAGGAACCAATAAAAGGTTTAATATTAAAATTGAAAATATTGAACTTAAAGATGATATGCCTCCACTAGGAATGTTACTTACAGAAGGTGATTTATTTTATAAAAATATTAAATCAAAGTCAGGTGTAAATAAGAAATTATTAACTAAAAGTACCTTTTCAGATGTTGGTTTTGGTTTGATATTAACAAAAGAGCTTTTTGAGGATTTTGGATTCATTGATGATTCTTCTTGGAGGAAAATAGCTTTTGTAGAGATTGAGATAAAAAATGAATATGTAAAGCTTCCAGTTGCTGAAGTTGTTGAGGAATTAAGAAACAATTGTAAGTTTGCTTTTTCTAAGAACTTTTTAAACTGTGTTTCTAATTCCTCTCCAAGTACACCTTCATCTGAGGTTTTTAAAGCAAAACATTATAAAGGAACAACTTATTTCTTGCCAAATGTAGATTCAATTCCATCAGGTATTGATTCTTCATTTACTATGATTGAGGTATCACAGAAGTTAAGTGCTAATTGTTACAAAAAAGGTATAATGGTTGAAAGCCAAGATACGAATGCTATAATAAATTTTGAAAGGGCTATTAAAGTTTATGATATAAGAAGAATTTCAAATAAAGCTGATCGTTTTGATGTTGATTATTTTACTTTTCATTTAAAAGATTTATCAAAGATTGAAATTTTTGCAGAGAGAATTAAAAGTGATTTTGATATTTTAATAGAAAAAAGTAAGATTGAAGAAAAAAAGAATATTGAGTTTTTTGACTTTATTACGAATTTGTTATACTGGGCTCTTTTTCTTTTTACTATTTTATCAATTATCTTATTTATTGTAAATATTTTGATTTCTCATTTAAACTCTAATAAAAGAAGTTTAGGTACTTTAAAAGCATTTGGGTTATCTAATAATTATATTATTGGTCTTTATTCCGGTATTACTTTATTACTTGTAGGTGTTTCTTTTATAATTGCTTATATTAGCACAGAATTTATTGGTCCATATGCTTTAAGGTATTTCAATCTTAAAGAAGGATTAGCAATTGATAATTTTACTTATGTGAATCTTGATTGGCGGATATTAGTTCTCTTGATGGTATTCATTCCTTCAATAATAATACTTGCAAGAGTATTTAAATATTTACACAATGTCACTCCTGGTGATTTAATTTATGAACGAAAATAATAAAATATGAAATTGATAAAAGCAATTTTTTCACAATTATCAACATCTGATGAGATGATGTTAATGGGCAGGTATATTCTAATACCATTGATTACTTTAGTGCTGTATTATTTGATTTTAATGATTTTAATAAGGATGAAATCCTTAAAACCATTAGACGATTTAGAAAACTTTTATTTAAGATTTAACTTTTCAAAGATTTACTCAATTAGTATTACTACTTTGTTTCTTAATGGCTATTGGTATTACTTATTATACAATAATAGTGTAACATCATTTGAGTGGGGGTTTGTATTTAAACTCACAAATATCTATCTTCAATTAGCACCTTTTCTTATTGCTAATGTATTATTGATGTTTATTTATAGTAAATCAAAAAAAACAATTTTAAAAATATTATAAAATGGCTCAAAAAACTTTAATTATAGGTATTGGTTCAACAGGTCTTAGAATCTTAGAAGAAGCTCAGCAATATCATTATGAATTTACTGGAAGAAATAAGCCAGGAAATAATGTAGAATTTTTATATCTAGAAACCGATACATCTAATGAATCAAAATCTACAGCTGGTGGGAAAAGTGAGATACATCCTGTTATGTGTGATTTTACAAATATCAATGTTGATGTTAAGCAATTAACTAAGAGTTCAAGTGTTAAATCGGATTGGATTCCTCCAATCGAGTATTTAGAACAAGGAACAATTGGAGCGGGTGGCATGCCATCATTTGGAAGGCTGTCACTTTGGAAAGCTTCTAATTTCAATAATTTAAGAACAGAAATACTAAATAAATTTAATGATATTAACGGTGACGCTAATACATTGATTTATGTAGTAGGTAGTTTGACAGGAGGTACTGGCTCAGGTATTTGTGTTGATTTAGCTTACTTACTACAGGAGACTCTTCCTCAATGTAGAAGTAATATGCAAGCTCTCTTGTTGTTGCCTAATTCCGCTTCTTTTGCTAATCATAAAGCTTTACATGAAAATACATTTTCAGCATTGTCAGCTATTGATCATTTTTCTGATATTAATAATAAGTTTACAATAAAATGGCCTGATGGAACGCCTGAAAAAACTTATACATCTCCACCTTTTCAGATGGTTCAGTTTATTTCTCAAGATTTTTCTAATGGCAATCATTCTCTAAATGATTTAGGAGAATTAGTAAAGGTAGCGGGTATGAAGGTATTAATGACAATAATTAATACGAATACTACAACTGATGGACTATTTGAAGATTCTTTAGCAAGAAGAAGAGTTGATCAGATTGGAGCTGGGAATCTTGGTGCCTATAATTCTTTTGGATTTAATATGATACAGTATCCTAAAGCTCAATTAAAGGAATTGTTATCCATTAAAATTAGCTCAGCTTTAATCAATTCAATAGTAGATGCAGAATATTATATTTCCAAATCTAGTTCAAAGAAACCAATTGCAGCTCAATCAAAAACTTTTCAAAAGAATTCAAAATTAGATTTTGAGGATATGATTGAAAATTCGCTTACTATTTTTGATAATATTACTACTCCTGATGGTGCTTTAATGGCTGATGATATGAGAAATATCACAGATGAAATAATTTCTGGAAAACTTCAAAGGGATGATAAGGGAGAAATGCATAATAAGTTCAATACTGTAAATACTAATTCATATTACGGATTGTTTAATAGTAGTAAATCAATATTTAGAAATATGATTATTGATGAACTTGCTAATTATGCTGAAAGGACTACTGAGAAGTATAAAAACCTAGTTATTACAAGGCTCCATATTCAAGAAATTTCAAACTATATAGATGAGTTAATCGAATTTTATAATGACAGGTATGGATTGGATGGAAAAGAACAAAGTTGGGATCATTTTCTGGGTGTAAAAATAGATGAATTATTTATGAGTAAGTTGGATTTTGATTTAACATTATCCAAGAGGGATTATTATAATTATATCTTTACTCAGTTGAAGGAAGTATTGAAACTTCAAATTATTATTCCCGAATTACGTAAGTTAAAAGATCAATTATTATCAGAGAATACTACTCAATCCTTATCAGGAAAAACATTACCATCAGTACATTATATTTCAGATCTTATTAGTAATTATAAAGAATTATCGACAGGAGATGATGTTAGAATGACTTTATATAAAAGAAAAACATCTCTTGAAGCAAGCTTAGAGCGATATTCTACATCATTTACAATGTTATTTGAAACTGGTGAAATGGGAACAGACATTCAGAATGCTCTAGATAAATATAATAGGTCAGATTCAAAGATTGGGTTTGAGCAACTTTTAGGTGGGTCTTCAATATGGAGTTTTGTACAACAGGATTTTGATTTATTATACAGAAAAGCTATTGATAATTCTGTTGGATATATTAATGAGCAAGACTTATATTCTTCAAGTCTAATTGAAATAATTAATAAAATTGACCCAAGAGATAATAATGACAATAGAAGACTAACAGATTTATTTACATCAAATCGTAATATAATAAGGCAGTCAATTCCAGCAATGTTTGGTATAGATTCTAATTATACAACTGGAGATGATGCAACATCAAAGTTGATTATTATTTCAAGTGACAGTAATAAATATAATAATTTGTTTACAAATTATGAAATAAATGCACTTAATGATAATGCTGTTGACTTGGTTGGGCTTAATGATGTGATTGTATTGTATCAAGAATATGCAACAACTACAGATGAGGATGATAAGCTAATAAATCCATTAAGGCATATTAATTCAATTCCATTAGTTAAGGATCATATTAAAAGGATTTTAGAAAGAGAAGATAAGGGAAATTCCCCTACTTACTTTATTAAGAAATCACCATATTTAAATAGAGAACAATTAAACAAAATAATATCATGATAAGTTATATAGGGCAATTTAAAAGAGAGAAAGTTAACTCTACAGTTAGAGAAAAGCTTAAAAAACAGAAAACAATCTATACATTAATGTTACTTGGTTTTCCTTTATTGTTTTTACTTTTTGATTATGGGTATATAAATTCTCCTGAAAAAATTTCAGGAGATAAAATGGCTACTTGTCAATTATTACATCCCAGCGGTACATCATCAGGTACAGCTTTCTTAGCTAGTAAGAATGGTTTATTAATTACAGCTAGACATTGCGTTGATGATTTATTGATTGGAGATTTAGTCACATTAAATTTTGATAAGATAAAACTCCCTGGATATAATAATTTAAAAGCTGAATTGATATATCTGCCATCAGATGTAAATGATGATTTTGCTGTATTAAAATTCATTAAAAAACATGATAATATTGAGCCCCTTAAAATTGCCGGAAATATTGAGGACC
>Ga0115004_10003831_pt1 | contig 12163 bp, 10 predicted proteins | sample ArcticOcean_MG_C_10_FD_88737 | JGI IMG/M metagenome (GOLD analysis project Ga0115004, IMG submission 88737) | Marine microbial communities from western Arctic Ocean - ArcticOcean_MG_CB11_90 | ecosystem: Environmental > Aquatic > Marine > Oceanic | place: Arctic Ocean: Canada Basin | collected...
CCGTCCTGCTGGCTTTGGGGGTTCTTGTGGGATGTAGCACGCCCGAACCCACCAGCCCCGACATCACTGCGGGTGAGGAAAGTCCCCCCACTGTGGAATCGACAGAAGTCGCCAAAGAGCGAGTCGACATCCCCACCGGGCTCGAAGCACGCAGTTTTGCAAAAGGTATTGACGACGCAGAGTTGCTCTCCTGGGTAGAGGCTGCCATCGGTGAGATGAAAGATCCCCCCACCAGTTTCCTCGGCCTCATTTGGCCCATCGGCACCCAAATCGACGATGAGCCAGACCCCCAGCTATTCGACGGCGACATGTTCCACGAACACACGCAGGCACTAACAGACGAAGACCGGGATGCGACCGTCGCGACCTTCCGGGAATGGCAATCCAGCCTTGTGTGTGCGGAAGAAATCGATGAACGCGAATTAGAGGACGGAGCCCAACGATTCGGACGCTGGATAACCGGAGCGGCAGACGTCGGGACAGCGCCTGATCCTTGTTTCAGAGCCCGATCAGCCGTATACGCGTGGCCAGAGGGAGCCAGTAAAACCACGGCAACAGAAGTGTGGTTCCACGAGGCTTACCACGGGCTCTCGAACTACCTCATTCGCCAATGCTCCGTGGCCGAAAACCAGCCGGAAGAAAAGTACGAGGGGATTCGCTGGTTCTCAGAGGGAACAGCCGAATACTTCGGTAACTACATGGCCGCGAAGATCGAGGGCCGCGACGATTACGTCCAAGTCATCTTGCGCAAGGCTTACGATGACTATCGCGGTGACTCCGGGGCAGAATTTAATAATGCCTATTTCCAGGCAGCCGGTATCCAGCTAATGATTGAACGTGGCACTCTCGACGCAGCCAAGGTCAAAGACGGTAGCTACTTCAACGACTGCGCATATATGGCGACTTTTGACCCCGATCAACCTGAAGCGCGCTATGTCGCGGAAAACTTCGGAGAAATTGAGCGGGTAAACGGTTCCTACCAATACCGCGAAAGCGCAATCAACGGCTAATTATGCGACAGGAGTGGCCTGCGGGCAATCCTCTAATTAGGTTAGCGTGGTGGAATGCTTTCGTTCACGCCGTTAGTGGCTCGCTTAGGTCTTCTGCTTACCCTGTTACTGGCCATGGGGACAACCCTGATAGCGAGCCCTGCCTTTGCAGAATCCCAAAGCGATTGTGTCGCTGGCACCTACTTTGATGGGGACGAAACTTGCGTTCCTGCACCGGCCGGCAGCTATGTAGATACAGCAGGAGCCGCCAGTGCAACTCTCTCGCCTGCCGGGTCGTTTGTCGCTGCCAGCGGTGCCACCGAAGCCACGCTCTGTGTGGCTGGGACCTACCAACCCGACACCGGAGCCACCGTTTGCCTCACAGCGCCCGCTGGAAGCTTTGCCGCAGAAGGCGCCACCGCGGCCACGCTCTGTGCCGCCGGAACCTACCAACCGGAAGCGGGTGCCACCAGCTGTATCAGTGTCGCTGCAGGAAGTTTCAGCGCAGCAGGAGCCAGCTCCACTACGGCGTGTGCGGCAGGAACTTTCCAAAGTCAGACCGGCCAGGCCTCGTGCACCCAAGCTCCTGCTGGGTCTTTCGTGGCTGGAACAGGCAAAACTGTGTCCGTTTTGTGCGCTGCCGGGACCTACCAACCGGCTGCTGGCCAGGCCTCGTGCGTGAACGCTCCGGCAGGATCCTTTGTTGCCTCCACTGGAGCTCTTTCTGCGACCCAGTGCAAGGCGGGGACGTATCAAAACTCCACCGGTGGCACTAGCTGCAGTAACGCGGGTGCTGGCTATTACGTAGCGAAGGCTGGTGCTACCTCTCGCACAGCTTGCGCCACAGCGACAGGGACCACCGCAACAAGCTGTGCTGCAGCTGTCGCGCCAGAGGAGACCGTCGAGGAAAGCCTGCCGGTAGAAACCGATAGCGCAGATCCCGTCCCCCTCGACGCTGGCACCCCGAACGAAGCCACGGGGCTACAGTGTGTACCTGGGACCTGGTCTGAAACCGGCCTTTCCACCGCAGAGGGTGGGTGTATTGAGGCTGAACCGGGTTACGCCGTGGTGTTAGCAGGAGCCACGGAACAAACTGAGTGTCCCGCGGGCACTCTTACCCAAGAAAACGGCGCGGCATCGTGCCGACCCGCCCCCGTGGGAACGTTTGTACCCACCGCCGGTTCTTCCAAGGCCTACGTCTGCGAAGAAGCCACGGGGCTTGGCGCCACCACGTGTGCGGGTTACGTTGCCCCCGCGGTCATTGCCTTCTGGGTCGTTTTCGGAGTGCTTGTCCTCGGAGGCGGGGGGACCGCCCTGTGGTGGTATCTGAGGAAGAACAAGCCGGGCCCCTCAAGAACTTCGCAGGCAGCGGCGCCCGAGGTTTAAACCTCGGACTGAGTTGACGTGTCAGAATGCTGATGGCCCTCCAGCCCTGCTACAACGTCGCGACCACAATTGTGTGCCGAATGGGGTGTGCCTCCCGGACCCCTCGTCCTGAAAACGCGGTTTATTCCAGCAATCTCTCCCCTGCGAGCTATCTGACCAGGGTGCATCGGGTATGAGCAAAGCGTGGTTGCCGGGATTTCTTGCCTTGGGTTTGGTGTGGGGGGCGTCTTTTCTCTTTATTGAGTTAGCTCTTGAGAGTTTCACCGCAATCGGAATTGCTTTCTTGCGGGGTTTCCTCGGTGCGATGTCCTTGTTGATCGTGATCGTGGTAACGAAACAAAAGCTTCCCCGGGTCGGCAAACACTGGCTGCACATCGCGGTTGTCGCTCTGTTGCTCAACACGGTGCCAGGGTTCCTGTTTGCGGTGGGGCAGCAGTATGTCTCCAGTGCTATCGCTGGAATCCTCAATGCCACCACTCCCATGATGACCTTGCTCATTATTTCGCTGGCTTTTCGCGAACAAAAGCCAACACTGAACCAAAACTTGGGAATCGTGCTGGGGTTCGCCGGGGTCGCGTTGGTGGGTCTTGGGGGTGGCGAGATTTCGTTCACGTCGCCGTGGGGGATCGCGCTCTTGTTGCTGGCCACGCTGTGTTATGGCATAGCAATGCCTTACGCCAAGCGCTTTGTGTCGCCCCTTCCGTATTCTCCCTACGTCCTCGCTGCGGCTCAAGTATCGGCATCGGCGCTTCTGGCAGCGCTCCCTGCCCTGTTGGTCGGGGTCACCCATGCGCCGGTGAGTGCCTCTGCACTCTGGGGAATTCTGGCGCTGGGAATCCTGGGAACAGGATTTGCCTACGTCTGGAACTACCGCAACATTGAATTAGCGGGCAGCGTGATCGCCTCGTCCGTTACCTATGTCACGCCGGTCATTGCCGTGGTGTTGGGGTTCCTCGTTCTCGGCGAACGCCTCACCCTCCTACAAGCTGCCGGCGGGGTATTGGTCCTTGTCTCAGCGCTCGTGGTGCAACAACGCCTCAAACTGTGGCCAGGCGCAGCCTAGCTATTCAAAGCGAAGCGCGTCGACGGGTTGCAGCTTCGAAGCTGTTCTCGCAGGCCACACCCCAAAGACGACCCCCACCAAAGCGGAGAAGCCCATCGCCACCCCAACAGTTGTGGGGTCAATAAAGAAGTCCCATCCGCCGAGGACCGAGAAGCCATAGGAAGCCAACTGGCCAATGATGAGACCAATCAGCCCTCCCAACACGGAAAGCACGACAGCTTCCATCAGGAACTGGGTCAAAATTTGAGATTGACGGGCTCCGATCGCGCGGCGGACGCCAATTTCACGGGTTCGCTCGCGCACTGACACCAACATGATGTTCATAATTCCGACGCCACCAACAACAAGGGATATCCCGGCGATACCGGTGATCAAAATCGCAAGAGTACCTGTCACAGTTTTGATGGTGTCCTGGAGCGCCGCCTGGTTAAAGATCGAGTAGGTAGCATCCTCATCATTGTCCACTCCCTTGGAGTAGCGCAGGAACTGTTCGACTCGGTACTCGACTGGCGCTACCGCCTCCTCAGACACCGCCTGAATGCTGATGCTAGAAAGGTAGGGAGACTTTGAGAAAAGACTTCTGGCCGCTTCCTGAGTGATGTATACATTTGATCCCGCGCCGAATCCATCAGCATCATCGAGAACACCAACCACCGTGAACGCCACACCATCTAGCCTGATGGAATCGCCAAGTGATGCCTCGGTGAAGCCCAATTTATCGGCTCCTTCCGCTGACACCACAACGGTTCTAGAGTTTTGAAGGCCTGGGGATGTGGGCAGGAACGACCCGAGCGCCACATCCGGATTTGCGAGGTCGCTATACGACGGGGACACCCCCACAATTCCCGCAAAAATGGACTCCGAGCCATAGCTTGCTGTTGCCCGAGAGTTCACCTGCGTGCTGACTTGCAGGACACCCTCGATTCCCGCAATCGCTTCCGCATCAACTTCCTCTAAGCCTGTCGTTGTTGTGGAACTGACGGTGATCTGGTTGGCCCCGAGGGATGCAAGGGAATCATCGATCCCCTGTTGCGCCCCTTGGCCCACCGCGGTCAAGGCAACAACTGCCCCAACACCGATAATGATGCCGAGCATGGTCAAACCAGATCGGACTTTGGCAGCCGCTATGCGCGATAGCGAGAGACGGAAGGTCAACCACAAATTCATTGCGCACCCGCCATCGAGCCCACTTCATCGCGCTCGATGAGGCCATCGCGGATATAGATGCGCCGCTTCGCAGCGGCGGCAACATCGAGGTCGTGGGTGATCAAGACGATCGTGCGGCCTTCGGCGTTCATTTCTTTAAAGAGCTCCATCACGGCTGCCCCAGAGCTAGTGTCGAGCGCTCCGGTGGGCTCATCGGCCAAGACCAGGTCGGGGTTAGTGACCAGAGCGCGGGAAATGGCCACTCGCTGCTGCTGTCCACCCGAAAGGCGACCGCGGTCAAAGTCGAGCCGGTCGCCCAAGCCCAAGCGGGTGAGCATAGCTGCAGCGCGTTTTTGGGCTTCCCTGGGACGCAGGCCCTGATACAACAACGGTGCTGCGACGTTATCAACAGCTGAGGTGAGCGGGAGAAGCTGGAACTGCTGGAACACGAACCCAATCGCCTTCGAGCGCACAGCCGTGAGCTGGTTGTCATCCAGGGTAGAAATGTCATTTCCCGCGATTTTCACGGTGCCCGCAGAGGGTCGATCAAGGCATCCAATCAAATTCATCAAGGTTGATTTACCCGAGCCCGAAGGTCCGACGATGGCCACAAACTCTCCGCGGCGAACCTCCAGACTCACATCGGCGAGCGCAACTGTCGGGACGTCGCCCGTCTGATATTCACGCCGCACGTGCGACAGCTCGACAACACGATCAGTCATTTTCTCGGACTTCCTCAGGCGGACCTCCGAAGCCGGAGGTCGCGGGAGGAAGCGTTCCATCCGATCCTGTCACCACGCGATCTCCCGCCGAGAGGCCGGAAGTAATCTCAACGTAGTATCCACCGCGAATTCCTATCTCAACCGACACGGTGTCCACGCTGCCATCGGCCGCTTGGACAAGAGCCACGTAGCCTTCAGGGCCGTCCAAAATCGCAGTAACGGGTGCTGACACCACCCCGAGCGCTTCCTCGGTGGTGATGCTGGCTTGAGCTGTCATTCCCGCCCGCAGCCCGTTTGGTGGATTGGGAACGCTGATTGTCACGCCATAGGTCGTGATTGATCCACCCGTGGGGTCGACGGTTCCATAAGAGTCAACCGCGCTAACTTTACCTTCTCGTGTTTCGCCGGGAATAGCATCAAACTCCAGCGTCACGCTCTGACCATCGGCGATTCCCACAACATCGGACTCGGCAAAATCAGCTTCCACCACGAACGTGTCGAGGGCCGCAATGACGATGAACCCGGAAGTTCCATTGACGCCCACACTGGTGGTGCCCACTGGCTCCCCCATCTGGGAGGCAATAGCCACAATCGTTCCGGCAACAGGCGCGATCATCGTGGCGTTTGCAAGATTGATCTGAGCAGAAGCAAGCCCTGCCTGTGCGGAGCGAAGGCTCGCTTCCGCAGATGCCTTCAGCGGGTAATACGCCTCTAACTGGCGGCGAGAAGTCTCGAGAGAAGCTTCGGCGGTGACTTTTTGCTTCTGCGCATTCAACAGCGTCAAGGCTTCGTTTTCCAGGGGATACGACGCGGAAGGGTACTGGTCTGTGATGTTTTCAATGGCGAGCTCTGCGGCAGTAATGGCCTGATCTGCAGCGGAAATTCCTTGGCGGGCGGTGTCAGCTGAAGTCTCCGCATTGGCAATGCTCGAGCGAGCCGCAGCAACCTGCGCGAGGGAAGCAGACACTGCCGAATCAAGCGCGCCGGTTGAAATGGTCGCCAGCACGGCTCCTGCGGCAACGGTGTCGCCAACAGCGACACCGAGAGAGTCAAGGGTTGCTGTTGCTGCGCCCGGGAATTGGAGTCCAAATTCTTGTGAGGGAGACACGGTACCTGAGGCTGCCACGGTCACATCAACATCGCGGACCTGCACTTCCTCGGTCAACACAGTGGCCTCATCCGCAGGGGCAAGGCCCATTGCGAGTCCAGCGCCACCACCAATGACGACGAGGCCGATCACGATGCCGGTAATGACTTTGCTTCTGGTCTTCACGCTGGTGCACTCCTCAAGTTGGTACTGCCGCGACAACTTCCCCAGTATGCCATCCACTTTCTAAGCAAGTCCTTGCTGTCGCCTCTGTTTTTCCTGTGAATAATCCAACGAGTGCGATGGCACCGTCTTCGCGAAGTGCGCGGAAGCCCACTTGCTAGACTCACCAGGTGGCAAGCGAGAGTAATGACCGACTGGTCTGGATTGACTGCGAAATGACGGGTCTTGACCCAGCGGTGGAAGAGCTCGTCGAAGTGGCGGTAGTCATCACCGATTACGAGCTCACCGTCTTAGACCCCGGATTTCAGATTGTGATCAAGCCCTCAGACTCAGCGCTCGAGAACATGGGTGATTTTGTGCGCCAGATGCACACCACCAGCGGGCTTCTCGAAGAAATTCCCCACGGCCACACTCTGGTCGACGCAGAAGCTCAGGTGCTCGACTACCTCCAGAAGTTTGTCCCCGACGCCGGCGTGGCGCCCCTGGCAGGAAACACGATTGGAACCGATCGGGTGTTCCTCGCCAAAGAAATGCCTCTCGTCCACTCTCACGTGCATTACCGAAACATCGATGTCTCCACCATCAAGGAGCTCTCCAAGCGCTGGTTCCCGAAGTCGTACTTCCAGTCCCCCGAAAAAAATGGTGGGCACCGCGCTTTGGCCGACATTCTGGAATCCATCCGAGAGCTTGAGTATTACCGGAGGGCCGTCTTTGTGGAATCCCCAGGCCTCGCCACCGCAGAATTGAAGATTGTGACCAAGGCCATTACGAAGCAATGGGAGTCGAGGCTGTAATACACTAAAGCGTCCCCGAACCTTGGTTTGGGGCATGGTGGGTATAGCTCAGTTGGTAGAGCGCCTGGTTGTGGTCCAGGAGGCCGCGGGTTCAAGCCCCGTTACTCACCCCGCTGGCAGACACAACGCTGGGAGTCACGATGACGCGGGCGCTAGTAATTCGCGCGGTCTCTCGAGTCATCGTCCCCCTAAGCCTGCTTGTGGTAGTTGGCGTTCGCGCTTGGTCACATGCCACGCTCGAGCCCATCCAAAGCGAACTTCAGGACCTTTTCACGCTGAGTCTGAGCCTGTTGATTGAGTCCCTCCCGTTCATCACTTTGGGCATCTCGCTCTCCATCATCGTGCAAGTTTTTGTCCCTGCGTCATGGATGCAAAAGTGGCTGCCTCGCGGAAAATTTTCTCGCCGAGCGGTGGTCTCTCTCTTCGGGATGGTTCTTCCCGTGTGTGAGTGCGGAAACGTTCCGCTGGCCAGGGGTTTGATGGGGCGCGGGTTCAGCGTTGGGGACTCAGTGACTTTCCTGCTCGCGGCGCCCATTGTTAATCCCGTCACCATCATCACCACCTACCAAGCGTTTGGGTTCGATGACGGAATCTTGGTAACACGAATTATTGCCGGGTACGTCATTGCCAATCTCTTAGGTTGGCTCCTTTCCAACCATCCAGAGCCAGAAAAGATGTTGACGAGACGTTTCGTTCGAGACTGCGAAATTCCCATTGGCGACCAGGGCATGACCAAGCCGCAACAAATCGGCTCACTCTTCATCTCAGAGTCCGCCGCACTCATGCCGGCGCTCATCCTGGGGGCGCTCATCGCCGGAGTGATTCAGGTGGGCATCCCCAGAGAGACCCTGATCTCGCTCGGAACTGACCCCGTTATTAGTGTGGTGGCACTGATGGCTTTGGCCTTCGTCATTTCGGTGTGTGCCAATGTCGACGCCTTCTACATCCTTCCCTTTGCCCAGATATTCCTGCCCGGATCAATCATTGCCTTCCTCGTTGTGGGGCCCCTGATTGACATCAAGATGTTGTCGTTACTGCGTACCACCTATGCACCAAGAACCATTGGCGTGATATCTGCCGTGGTGGGACTGAGTGCATTTCTCCTGGGGATGGTGATCAATAGTGTGGGCTAAAGCGATACGTCTGCGCGGACCAGTCTCGATTGCGATTCTGATCACCGTGAGCTTGGCGCTTGCCTGGGAGGGCAAGCTGGGTTTCTTTATCCACCCCCGTTACAATTTTTTCACTGTCTCGATGGGTGTTGTTGGTCTCGGACTGGTCCTCATCGCCACTATTAAGAGAAACCCTCCTCATGACCATGACCGGGTCGCGGCGGGAATGGGGTTGCCCAAGCGAACGCGAAGGCTCTCCATTTGGGAGGGCCTGTCAGGCGCTGTCGTCGCGGTTTTTGTCCTGTTGGCTGTCGTCCTCCCCCCGGCTGCCCTCACCAGCGCAACGGCGGAGAATCGTTCCGCTACCGTTCCCGCACCGCCGGAGTCTGAAGACTCTATCGGGGACATCTCCGTCGCGTTTGAGAGCCTGACTGTCCGCGATTGGGCTCGGTTGCTCGTTGCCACCCAGGATCCCTCGTTTTATCGAGGTAAGACGTTTAATGCTGAGGGCTCGATTATAAAGAGCACCGACCCGGATGTCTTCCTTCTCACTCGCTTTGTTGTGACCTGTTGTGCGGTGGACGCTGCGCCAGTCAGCGTTCCGGTGTTCCTTCCCGGCTGGCAGAACGATCCACTGCTCGAGGGTTGGATTCGGGTGAGCGGAGAGTTTCACACCGCAGAGCAACCAGGTGACTGGGGCGCCCTCGTTCTTGTTCCCCGGGAAATCAGACAGGAAGAGGCACCTGATGCTCCCTACCTTTTCTGATGGTTCAGGGGGGACCCAGCGCCGTTACCGGCGCTCCCTGGCCTTTGTCCTCGTTCTGTTGATAAGCGCTGGTTTCCTGATCACAGCAATCAACGTGCTCCAAGGGCCGCAGTTGAGGCTCACCAGTGCCGACTCGGCCGGGTTGGTTACACGAAGTCAGGTTTCGGTGACACTGCAGTCTGATCGGGCCCTCGAAGCGGTTACATCTGACCAGGTGACAGTTGCCCCGAGTGCGCCTTTCACCGTGACCACAGATGGGCTCGTCATTCGGTTGCGCTTTACGCTCCCGTTGAAAGCGAACACCACCTACGACGTTTTCGTTACAGGGGTAGCAGCCAAGAACCTGGGAACGACCTCGACCTGGTCCACAAGCTTTACGACCGATCCTCTAGATTTCCTCTTCTTGGAAGCCCGTGACCAAACCACCGCGCTGGTTCAGGCAAGCCCACACAACTCGTCCCCCATCACCTTGTATGAAGCCCCTGGCATCACCGCCTTTTCTCGCGTTGCGTCTGTTATCGCCATCATGCGAGAGCATGGCTCAGATGCCAGCTTAGAAATTCTGGACCCCGCCTCCGGTGAAGTGGAAAGGCTTTCTTTTCCCCCCGGCATTGAGCTTGTCGATGTAGCGCCTGTCTCCTGGGGGGCATCAGCAATCGTGGTGGTGAATTCGGTGGGAGATGATGACGTTCCTGTTTTTGGCGCAGTGGCCATGGTTGATCTGTTGGGCGAAAGAACCCCCTCTCTCATCACCGCCCTGGATGGCACACCGGTTTCGGTGCGAAAAGTCGTGGTGTCTGATGGTGGTGGTTACATCATCCTGTGGCTGAACAACGGGGAATTGATGCGCTACGACCCACCCAGTGACACCATTTTCCCAGTCGGCTTTGCGAGCGAAGTGTGGGGCTTTGACTCCCTGGGTGAATTGCTGGTGTTCGTTGACGCTCAGGGCACATTGGCACTGAACCTTCGCTCTGGCGAAATAACGCGGGTGCCCGCCGGCCGCATCGACGGCTTTCAGGTGGCGCACGAACTGACCACCTTCGCTCCCGATTTTTCCAGTTTCCAACGAGTAGGGGTCAACAGCTCAGACAGTGAGAACCTCAACTACCTGGTGACGAGAAGCAACACCCAGGGGTTTCACTCCCTGATCACCGGGAGCTTAGCCACAAGACAGAGCATCGGAGCCCTTGCGCTGTCCCCCAACGGTCAGTATCTCTTGGTCGAAACAAACGACCAGACCACGCCGGTCGGGTATGCGGGGCTGACCCTGACGCAAGTTTCTCAGTCCACCGTGATTCAGGTAATCGATAGCGAAAGCTCTCAGATTCTCTTCGAGTTTCCAGGGTTTTCCTTCAACTGGTAATCGACCTCACTTTCACCCTGCGCCGCCCACCCCAGCCTGCGAGCGACCTGCTAGGACGACCTCAGTGGCGAGGTCACGGGGGCGGTGTCGCTCTCCGAAGCGCTGTTCCTGCAGTGACCACCTGTGCCAGTGGGGCACGCATGTGTCACCGTCTCTTGCCGCCACCCGCTGTCTTCTCGTTGCCTCAGGCGCCTCCAACCACAGCGCGCGAGTAGCCAGTGGTGAAGATTCACGCCTGATTGCACCACACCCCTCTACCACCAAAGGAGTATCTGAGGGAACCTGCACCCACTCTCCTGGGCGGGCGCGTTTCCAATCCCAGGTTTGGTATGAACCCTGTTCACCGCGCGACCACGGGACCAAGACGCGGGAGTAGATGTGCCAACTCCCAGCGTCAAGACCGTCCCAACCTGGATAGGCATCGTCGATGCTAATCAACAATGCCGAGCGGGCGCGAGCAAGTTCTGTGGCAAAGGATGTTTTCCCCGCGCCCGAGCGCCCGTCTATTAACACGAGGGAGTGTGCGTCATGCTGGGGTGCCATCACGCCTCCCCGGATTCGAATCAGAGCGCAAAAACGACAGCGCCCACACGACCAACAAGGCGATCAGGATGAAGATGCTCGCTGCCGCCATTGCCATGCCTAAGTTTTCTGTTCCAGGCCTGGACATGAGGCGAAACATGACCAGCGGAAGGGTTTCTTGCGACCCATAGGCGAGGAAACTGGCTGCGCCAAACTCCCCTAAAGAAGCCAGGCTTGCCAGGGCGGCAGCCACCACTACCGGTCGGGCCAGGGTGGGTAACTCGATCAATCCCAAAACCTGTGTTGTGTTGGCGCCATCGAGGCGTGCTGATTCCAGGATGTCTGGTGACAGGGCCCGTCGTGCGGGAGCGATGATCTGAAACGCGAGCGGAGTGAGAAACACGCTTTGAACAAGCGGTAGCACTAGCCAGCTTCCCGAGAGCGCCGAAGGCACGTAACCCGAAAGGACCAACGCACCCAGACCAATGACCACGGGCGAAATTCCAATCGGAAGCAGGACCACGAGGCCCGCACGGCTCCTGCCCAGCCACCAGGCGATCACCAGCGAAATCACTACGGCCACCACCATGTTCCGCAGCGAATTGCCCAGTGCCTCCGTGACGCTCAGATTCAATATCTCTCGGGTGCCGCGACCCACCAGGTTAATAAGGTTCACGCCGAGACCCTCTCCTACGCTGAAGGCTCTGACAAACACTCCACCAATTACCCACAGAATCGCTACGCCAAGCCCTATCCCTAGCGCACCTCCCAGCCACGACCGACTCGTTGTCGTCTCTCCTTCGCCAAAAAGAACGGTGGGAGTGGCGCCCAATCTGCGGGCAGCAGCAAAGAAGCCAACGGTCAGCACACATTGGAGAAGGGCCAAAAACCCTGCCGTGGGCAAGTCGAGCGTTTGGAGCGCGGCGCTGGCAATCTCCGTCTCCAACGTCCTCACTGCCCCTTGCCCGAGCGTGACCACCAACCCAAAGCTGGTTGCTGAATACAGCGCCACCAGCAGCCCTGCCGC
>Ga0115004_10003841_pt1 | contig 12144 bp, 14 predicted proteins | sample ArcticOcean_MG_C_10_FD_88737 | JGI IMG/M metagenome (GOLD analysis project Ga0115004, IMG submission 88737) | Marine microbial communities from western Arctic Ocean - ArcticOcean_MG_CB11_90 | ecosystem: Environmental > Aquatic > Marine > Oceanic | place: Arctic Ocean: Canada Basin | collected...
AATGAAAGTTTTTTGTAGAAATAAATATTACGTGATAATTCAACTAATTTGTTATAAAGATTGTTATTATGACGATTATAAAAAGAAAACATTTTAAATTACTATCTATTATATTTTTATTATTTTTAACAGAAAATTGTCAATTAAAACCAACAAAATATTCGCATGGTGTTAATTTTTTAGAAAATAGAGAAAAAATGTTAGTAATAAATACAACAAATCAAAATGATGTAATTAAATATATTGGCAGACCACATTCGATCTCTTTAAGCGATAATAATACATGGATATATTTTGAGAGAACTATAGTTAAGGGTACTATGCATAAATTGGGTCAAAATGTCCTTCAAAAAAATAATGTTTTGGAATTAAAATTTAATAAATACGGTGTACTCGTTAATAAAAAAATACACAATAAAGATGATATGCAAAAAATTTCTTATTCTGAAAACGAAACCACAAATACAATAACTAAAAAAAGTTTTATTGGATCATTTCTATCTAGTGTAAGACAGAAAATGTATGGTAAAAAAAAATTTTAGTGGGCTATTACAGCTAATAATAAAAGAGCAACAATATTCGTAATTTTAATCATTGGGTTAATTGCAGGTCCAGCTGTGTCTTTATATGGGTCACCTACCGTATCACCAGTTACCGCTGCTTTGTGAGCATCAGAACCTTTTCCACCAAAATTTCCATCTTCAATATATTTTTTGGCATTATCCCAAGCGCCACCTCCAGCAGTCATTGATATAGCAAGAAATAAACCTGTAACTATTACACCTAACAACATTGCACCTAAACAAGAAAGTGCAGCCTCCATGCCTCCAATTTGCAAAATTATAAAATATAAAGCAATAGGAGATAAAACCGGAAGTAAAGAAGGAACTATCATTTCTTTAATAGCCGCTTTAGTAAGTAAGTCTACAAGCTTACCGTAATCTGGTTTTCTTTTTCCCTTCATAATACCGGGAATTTTTTTAAATTGTCTTCTTACTTCTATAACTACAGCTCCTCCTGCTCTTCCAACAGCTTGCATTCCCATTGAGGCAAACAAGTAAGGCAACATGCCACCGATTAATAAACCTACTACAACATAAGGATTTGACAAATCAAATGTAACATTTACACCCTCTAATGCCGATCCTTTAACAGTAGAAAAAAATTTAATATCTTCTGTGTACGCAGCAAATAAAACTAATGCGCCCAATCCAGCAGACCCTATTGCGTATCCTTTAGTTACAGCTTTTGTAGTATTTCCAACTGCATCTAAAGCATCTGTCGTTTTTCTTACACTTTTTGGCAGTTTAGCCATTTCAGCAATTCCGCCAGCATTATCAGTTACTGGTCCGTATGCATCCAATGCAACAACCATTCCTGCCAAAGCTAACATAGAAGTTACTGCTACAGCTATGCCGAATAAACCAGCTAAATTATTAGTGAATAAAATCCCAGCTACAATTATTAGTGCCGGAATTGCAGTTGCCTCCATGGACACCGCTAAACCCTGTATAACATTCGTACCATGTCCTGTTGTTGATGATTGAGCAACACTTTTCACAGGCCTGTAGTTAGTGCCGGTGTAATACTCCGTAATCCAAATTAATAAACCAGTTATTATAAGACCAGAAACACCACAAAGATAAAGATCAAACCCAGAAAAAGAAATTCCATTATTATTAAATATGTTATCCATACCTATTACGGAATTTGTTACAGGATAAAGAATAATTAAAGACAATACAGCTGTAACTATAAATCCTTTATAGAGAGCACCCATAATATTTTTACTTTTGCCTAATCTAACAAACCAAGTACCAATAATTGAAGTTATAATACACGCACCACCAACAGCCAATGGATAAATCATCATGTTTGAAACCGTTGGAAAAAAAATAGACGCTAAAACCATCGTTGCTACAATTGTTACTGCATAGGTTTCAAATAAATCTGCAGCCATTCCAGCGCAATCTCCAACATTATCTCCCACGTTATCGGCTATAACTGCAGGATTTCTAGGATCATCTTCAGGTATACCAGCTTCGACTTTACCAACTAAATCGGCGCCCACGTCGGCACCTTTTGTAAAAATTCCTCCACCTAATCTTGCAAAAATAGAAATCAAAGAAGCTCCAAAACCCAATGCAACTAAAGCATTGATGATTTCTCTAGAATCAACTTTTAAATTTAATAATATAATATAATAAATAGTAATGGCTAGTAATGCCAAACCCGCAACCAACAAGCCTGTTATCGCACCTGATTTAAAAGCTATAGTTAAACCTGACTGCAAACTTTTTCTAGATGCTTCTGCAGTTCTTACATTTGCTTTGACTGAAACCAACATACCTAGGTATCCAGCCACACCAGACAAGAATGCACCAATAAAGTAACCAAAGCCGACTAATAGATTAAAAAAATAAGTAACTATAATTAGGACTATAACACCAACAATTGCTATTGTTTTGTACTGTCTGTTTAAATAAGCTTTAGCTCCTATTTGAATAGCCTCAGCTATTTCTTGCATTTTTGCATTACCTGGACTTGCAGATAAAATTTGTCCTGATAATAGATAGCTGTAGGCAACTGCAATGATGCCAGTAAAAACTATTAAATAAAGAAGCTCTAAAGATGTATTCATAAATTGAGACTGATATTTGCCAAAAAAATTATAAAAAGGCAAGTTATTCTTTATTAAATTTATGAATATACCCAGTTTTAACATGCCTAAGATCGAAAATAATGTTTTTGTCGGTCATTTTAACAGTTTTTGTAGAAATAACTTTACCGATACGAGTTACTTTAGTCTTTGTATTCTTAGATGTAGAACTAATTAGTCTACGAAACTTCTTGTTTGCTGTAAAAAGAATTTGGTAATCATCGCCTTTAGAAAAAATATTTAATAAATTAACCTTTTTATGTTTTGCTAAATTTTGAGCATTTTTTGAAAATGGTAAATGGTTATAATAAATATGTGCACCACATTTACTAGATGCACATAAGCTATTCAAATCTTTTAATAATCCATCAGAAATATCCATAGAAGAACTAGCAAAATTATTAATTTTTTTTGAAAACTTAAATGGCAAGTCAGGAAGTAAAAAGGATTTGATCAGACTACGGTTCATTTTGCCAAAGTTTTTTTTTTTTGAGTTAACTAGCAATCCTAAATATGAATTTCCTAAGTTTCCAGTTACATAAATATCTTCATTTTGTTTAGCATTTTTTCTTAAAACAGGTTGATGTTTTACCTCACCTAAGACGGAAATAGTTACACTAAATTTTTTTGATTTAATAGTATCTCCCCCTCCTAAAAATAAACCATATTTTTTAGAATCTGAATATAGTTCATTGGTAAAAATTTTGAGCCATTTTAGGTTAACTTTTCTTAATGATAAAGATAAAAAATAAACTGTTGGTTTGCATCCTTTACATATAATATCAGAGATTGATGATCTAAATATTTTCTTTGCAAATTTTTTAGGATTATTTGAGTTTAAAAAATGTATATCTTCTTCATATGTATCCGTTGAAAAAATAATTTTTTTTGACTCATCAAAATAAACGTCATCTGAAAAATTAAGAGCTTTATTGTTTCTAAAAGACAAAACTTTTAAATATTTATTTATTATTTTATTTTCCGTTATCATTTGCACGTATTTTTTTTGATAATTTATCTAATATTGCATTCAAATATTTAGTCTGAGCTCTTTCTAAGAAAAACTCAGAAGCTTTAACGTATTCACTTAAAATAACTTTTATTGGATTATTGTGTTTAAATAATAATTCAAAAGTTGCAGCGAAAATAATGATTTTTAGTATTTTATCAGTTCTATTAAAATTTATATCTTCAGAAATATTTTTTATAATTTCAGACTCAATTAATTCTTGACGTTCAATTGTTCCAGTAACAACATCTTTAATAAATTTTTTATATTGACTTTTGGTATACGTTATTATTTCATCTGGGTTGAGTTGATGACTATAAATTTTTTGAATAATTCTTACTCTAGCAGTTTTTAATTGTTTATCTTGTGATTTCATTTTTTAAAACTTGTAAGACAGCATTAGTAGCTTCGATCCCTTTATCAATTCTAGTTAAAGCTTGATCTTTATTTAGACATGTTAAAACACCATTCCCTATTGGTTTTTTATGTTCAATAGAAAGCTTCATAATTCCATCAGTAAAAGCCCTAGAAATCAATTCAAAGTGGGGTGTGTCTCCTTTGATAACGCATCCTAAGGCTATAAAGGCGTCAAAATTATTAATATTTTTTGCAATAATAACTGGAATCTCAAAAACACCTGGAGCATTAATTACGCTTACATCATAATCATGAAGGGTGTTAGAAGATGATTTTTTATTTACAGCTAACAATGATGAATCTAATAGTTTTTTTGAAATATCTGGATAATAATTAGCAACCACTAATAGTAATTTTGTCATTTTATTATTTCCTGTTTTTTAATTTTAATACCATAGCCCTCAAGTCCAATAATTTTTTTTTTCGATCTAGTTACTAGTATCATATTTTTAATTTTTAATTCTTTAATAATCTGGGCACCTATTCCATAATATCTTAAAATATTGTTGTTTTTTTTTAATTCAATAGAGTTTTTAAATAAATTATTATTTTGGTCTTTAATAATTATTAATACAAAATTATTAAACTTTGACAAAAATTTTAATGAATTATTTACATAATTTTCATTTAGATTTACAATATCTTTTAAAAAGTTCGTTGAAATAACTCTAACACGCATCATTTTAGATGATTTAATTTTTCCTTTTATTAAAGCATAAGACACGGATCCATCTAATTTATTTTTGAAAGTTTTTAAAATAAATTTGCCATATTTATTCAATAGAACATGCTTATTATGTATATTTGTTATTAATTTTTCATTTTTTAATCTGTATGAAATCAAATCTTCAATGCTAGCTATTTTTAATTTATGTTTTTGTGAAAATTTTACTAAATCATCAAATCTTGCCATCCGCCCATCTTCATTCATAACCTCACAAATTACTGCACTTGGATTTAGTTTTGCTAATTTGGATATGTCAACAGAGGCCTCTGTATGTCCTGCTCTTTCCAAAACGCCTCCATTCTTTGCTACTAATGGGAAAACATGTCCAGGTGAAACTATATCTTTTTTTTTGGTATTAGGGTGGATCGCAACTTTTATAGTTTTAGCTCTATCGTAAGCAGAAATTCCTGTTGTAATTCCTTTCTTAGCTTCAATTGAAACTGTAAAAGCAGTTTGCATTCTGGCTTTATTAACCGAAGACATTAGGGGTAGAGATAATTTATCAACTTGTTTTTTTGTTAATGTTAGACAAACTAATCCTCTGCCGTGCATTGCCATAAAATTAATATTTTTAAAATTACATTTAGCAGCCGGTATAACTAAATCTCCTTCATTTTCTCTATTCTTATCATCAACCAAAATAAACATTTTACCTTTTTTTGCATCTTTTATTATTTCGTTAATTGAAGAAAGTGAATTAGGTTTCATTTATTTAAATTTATTATGTATTTGCTAAAAATATCAAACTCAATATTTACTATATCATTTTTTTTTAAGTTTATTAAATTAGTAAGTTTAAGAGTATGGGGAATAATAGAAATTTCAAAAATATTTTTTTTAACCTTAGCAATAGTCAATGAAACACCATTTAGGGAGATTGAGGCTTTTTCAACTAAGTGAATACAATGCTTGCTATCAACTTTAATTGAAATAAACCAAGCTTTATCGATAACAGAGATTTTTCTAATTCCTCCAGTTGTATCTACATGACCCTGCACATAATGACCTGATATTCGCTTACCATAAGATAAGGACTTTTCTAAATTTATTTTATCATATAGTTTTATTTTTTTGAAATTAGATCTTTCAAGAGTCTCTTTTGAAAGAAAAAAAAGAATAGATTTTTTATAAATTTTAGTAATCGTTAAGCAAACACCATTGGTGTTTATTGATGAACCTATTTCTGAGCGACCCAAATTCAAGTTAGTTTTAATTTCTATATAACAAGATTTTTTTAATCTTTTTATATTTATAATTGAACCTACATTATAAATTATTCCATTAAACATTTTTTAATTTTACCTTGTAAAGCTTATCATTAAATAGATTTACTTTTAATCTGTTATTTAATTTTAGTTTTTTTATTAGATCATTTTTTGAATTATTACTGCCATTATTTAACAGTTTTTCTTTGGATAAAAAAATATAAACGTTATTTAATAAAGTTTCAGAAATTAGAAAATTTAAAAAAGTTAAACCACTTTCAATTAAAATCCGAGAAAAACCTTTTTCTTTTAATATAGAAAAAATACTAAGGTAGTCATTATTGTTGTGCATTTGGTTATAAATTATTGTCACATTTTTTTTTTTAAAATATGCTTGCTTAACTCTATTTTTACTAGCGGTGATCATATAAATTTTTTTTGAACTTTTAAAAATATTTAAATTTTTTTTTAATGTTAAATATTTATCTATGATGACGACTACTGGTGATTTTTTTTCAAGACCTTCTATACGACAATTCAATCTTGAGTTATCTTCGTTTATAGTTTTGGAGGTAGATATGATAGCATCGTATGTAGATCTTAAGAAATGAACTCTTCTTCTCGAGTGTTTATTTGTTATCCATTTTTTTTTTTTTGATATTGAGTAATAATCGTTAGATAAGGCAATTTTTGCATCAATTAAAGGAAGGGAATTTTTATACCTGTCTAGGTAATTTTTATAAAAAAATTTCGCAAATTCTGTTAATAAATTATTTGATGTCTTTATATTGTTTTTTTTCAATATTGATTTAGCTTTATTTGAAGACCTTTTATCACTGTCATTAATCGAAAAATAAACTTTTTTTATTTTTTTCTTTATTATTAAATTAGTACATGGAGGTGTTTTACCATAATGTGAACACGGTTCTAAAGATACAAACATATTTGATCCTTCAAAATTAATTTTTCTATTTAAAGCGTTATATTCAGCGTGGGGTCTTCCATATAATGACGTGTGACCTGATGATAATATCGCGCCATTTTTTTCTACAACACAGCCTACAGAAGGATTTTTATTTGTAGACCCTAAATTAATTTTTGCTTGTTCAAATGCTAAATTAGCGTAGTGAGTTAAATTATCTTTTTTTATACTCATCTAACTTGCCCATGTATTCTTCAAAATCCTCAACTTCTTTGAAATCTTTATATACTGAAGCAAATCTTATATATCCGATTTTATCCATTTCCTTTAAACCATCCATTACCATTTTACCTATGACACTAGATTGTACTTCAGCGTGTCCCATTTCTTCTAGTGCCCTAGAAATTTTGGAAACAAATCTTTCAACTGTATCGCTATCGATGGGTCTTTTTTTTAAGGCAATATAAATAGATTTAGATAATTTTTCCCGTTCGAAAGGAGATTTTCTGCCATTTTTTTTTACTATAGTAAGTTCTCTGAATTGAACTCTTTCGAATGTAGTGAATCTTTGGCCACCACCACAAGTGCAGGACCTTCTTCTTCTAACCGCGGTACCGTCTTCTGTTGATCTTGAATCAACAACTGAGGTATCTTTTTCTCTACAAAAAGGACAAAGCATAGTTATATAATTAATTATTACTACTATATATAGGAAAAGAAGTACAAAGATCAATTACCTCTTTTTTAACTTTTTCTTCAATTTTTTTATTATCTTCAGGACTTTTTGATAAGCCTTTAATAACTTCTGAAATTAAATCACCAATAAGAGTAAACTCTTTAGTGCCAAATCCCCTTGTTGTACATGCTGGTGTGCCCAATCTTATTCCGGAAGTTATCATTGGACTTTGAGTGTCAAAAGGAATTCCATTTTTGTTACATGTAATGTTAGATCTACCAAGACTTGATTGTGCAATTTTACCAGTAACATTTAAGTTTCTTAAATCAACTAACATTAGATGTGTATCTGTACCACCTGAAAATATTTTCAAATTATTTTTAATTAATGATTCAGATAAAGATTTTGCATTTTCAATAACTTTTTTTGTATAATCTTTAAAGTCAGCATTTAATGCCTCTTTAAAACAAACTGCCTTAGCTGCTATCACATGCATCAGTGGACCACCCTGTAGGCCTGGAAATACAGCACTATTAAATTTTTTTATTAATTCATCGTTATTAGTTAAAATAATACCTCCTCTTGGACCTCTCAATACTTTGTGTGTTGTAGAAGTTACTACATCCGCATATTTAGTAGGATTTGGATATGCGCCACCTGCAACTAATCCAGAAAAATGAGCCATATCTACTAAAAGATAAGCTTTAACTTTATCAGCAATTTCTCTAAATTTTTTGAAATCAATAATTCTAGAATATGCGCTTCCACCAGCAATAATAATTTTTGGTTTATTTTCTAATGCAAGTTTTTCAACATTTTTATAATCTATTAATCCAGTAGTTTCATCTACTTCATAGTGTATGGCATTAAACCATTTGCCAGACTGAGCTGGCTTTGCCCCATGAGTTAAGTGACCACCAGAATTTAAGCTCATAGCCAAGATAGTATCTCCGGGCTTTACCAGAGCTAAATAAACAGCTCCGTTTGCTTGTGCGCCTGAATGTGGTTGCACATTTGCATATTTACAATCAAATAACTTTTTTGCACGCTCAATAGCTAAATTTTCTGATACATCGACATGTTCACAGCCACCATAATATCTTTTACCGGGGTATCCTTCTGCATATTTGTTTGTTAGAACTGAACCTTGCGCTTCTAACACTGCTTTTGAAACAATATTTTCGGAAGCAATTAACTCAAGATGAAATTGTTGTCGATTAAATTCATCATTTATAGAATTATAAATTTCACTATCAGATGTTTCCAACCCTGAATCAAAAAAATTATTTAAGAAATTTTTAACTTTAATTACATTTGACATAATTTATATTTTTTTTACCCTTCTTAAATGTCTACCACCTTCAAATTTTGTACTTAAAAAAGTTGATACTAGTCTTTCTACATTCTTTTTTTTGGTAAGTCTTGATCCTAATGCAATTATATTAGCATCATTATGGACTCTGGACAATCTAGTTGATGCAGTATTGTAGCAAACTGCTGCACGAATTCCTTTTATTTTATTGGCAGAAATTGCCATTCCCGTTCCAGAACCACAAACAAGGATACCAATATTGCTTTTTTTCGATTTAACCCTATTGGCTACTTTTTTAGCGAAATCGGGATAATCTACTGATGACAGGTTATTAGTACCTAAATCTATAACTGATATTTTACTTTTTAATAAAAATTCTTTAATATATTCCTTAAGATAAAAGCCTGCGTGATCTGAACCAATACAAATATTTTTAAATAAAGATTTCAATTTAATTAAAAGGGTTTTCTAAAATACAAGCCACTAAATGAATACGTGATTGCTCACCTCCATTAAAAAAATTGTGGTATTTGGTATTGTTTGTGATTGTAACAGTCCCATTTGCAGGTAAATGTTTTGCAACATTTTCTATAACCATTGAGCATCCTTTGTTAGTAATGATCGGTATGTGCAGTCTTGGTTCAGGGTCTCGGTGCCAACTTAAAGTAGATCTGGGTTCTTTAAGTAAAATTCTTACCCTACCTAGTTTAAATCTTTTTTTTAATATTACGTAAACTTCTTCAAAATAAGTATTTTTAAATTCTGGTACGATTTCGGAATATTTGGATTCTTCAATTTTAATATCACGAGAAACTTCTTCGCCTGTTTCGTCAGGTTTTGTCCAGTAGACCCCTCTCATATTATGACCTTTTATTGAATCTTGATCACCTGGAATTTGATTTAAAGATATGGCACCAAAGTGAGAGATATCTAAGCTTTCAAACTTTTTTTTTTTTAATATTTTGTCTAAGTTACCTCTTAATTTTTTAATATTAACCTTAAGATTGGGTACTGTATAAAAATCCTCAAATAATTGATGCGCCATAAATACTTATTAAATCACTTTAATAATTTGTTATAATATTATATTTGTCGCATATGACAAAATTTAATAACTATTGTAAATGAAAATATTAGGTTCATACCCGACTACTAGACTGCGAAGAGTTCGCAAATCTGACTGGATAAGAAGACTGGTCTCAGAAAATAGATTATCAGTTGACGATTTAATTTTACCGATCTTTATAAAAGAAGGTCGTAATCAAATAGAGCCGATTAAAACGATGCCTGGTATTCACAGGTACAGTGTTGATAAAGTAAATAAAATTGTTGATGAAGCTACAAACAAAGGAATTCCTATGATTGCTTTATTTCCATATACACCTTTTAAAAAAAAAAATGCTAAAGGATCAGAGGCATTAAACGAAAACAATCTCGTATGTAGGGCATTAAGAGAAATTAAAAAGAGAAATAGAAACATTGGAATAATGTGTGATGTTGCATTAGATCCTTACACAAACCATGGGCATGATGGAATTATTCATAATAAAGATGTTGATAATGATAAAACTATTGAAATCTTATTAAAACAATCTTTACTTCAAGCACAAATGGGTTGTGATGTAATTGCGCCTTCTGACATGATGGATGGAAGGATTGGTAGAATAAGAAAAAACTTAGATAAAAATAATTTCACAAATACAAAAATTTTATCTTATGCTGTTAAATATGCCTCAAATTTTTATGGACCTTTTAGAGATGCAGTAGGATCTAATAAAAATTTTAAAGGGAATAAAAAAACCTATCAAATGGATTATAAAAATTCAAATGAGGCATTAAGAGAAATTGGTTTGGATATAAAAGAAGGCGCTGATATGGTGATGATAAAACCCGGGATGCCCTACTTAGATATAATAAGAATAGCAAAAGATAATTTTAAAATTCCCATTTTTGCATATCAAGTTTCGGGAGAGTACAGCATATTAACAAACGCAATTAAAAAAAATCTAATAGACAAAGGTGCTATTTTAGAAAGTTTAGTTTCTCTTAAAAGAGCTGGCTCATCTGCTATAGTAACTTATTTTGCATTGGAGATAGCAAAAAAATTAGATTAATTTTAATTAAAATAATTTTCTAGAATTATTCTTGATCTTGGAAAAATTAAATTATTCGGTATAAAAAATTTATTTAACATTAGTAACCTTGTAAATATTAATGATTTTTTAATTAGATCATTATTAATTGAAGTGGGAATTGTATTTTTGATTAAAAATAATGGTATTTTGTATTGGACTTTGTCAATATATTGATCAGTAAAATTTGATTCCACATTTAAATTTTTGAAAATTTCTAAATTTGGATCAAAGCCTAATTCTTTGATTAATTTGAATTCCCATAAAATATATAATAAAATCCAGTTATCGTTATCAAAATTTTTTAATAGATCATCGAAAGATTTATAAATTTTTATGTATGATTGTCCTTCAGGTAATAGCAATGAAAGAATACTGCTTGAAGAAAGTATCCCAGACGTTCTCTTCTTGTCGTTAAAATATTTTGGAGATATGGGTTTAACTAATTCAGTTTTAAAATAACCCATTTTATTTTCATTTTTTGAATTAAAAAAAATAAATATTTTATTTCCTATTTGAAGAAAGTTTTTGATTTTTCTTGAAGTGCCCCCATATACAATTCCATTAACTTTACCGTAGTTGCTTGTAAAAACATTAATTATGATAGCGTTTTCACGGAATTTTCTTTTAGATAATAAAAAGCCATCATCCTCCCAATTCATGATTAAATTTTTAAAGTTTTTAAAAGTGCTGAGGCAGCTTCTTGTTCAGCTTTCTTTTTAGAAGATCCTTTAGCACTTATATTAATTGAATTAGGTATTTTAACTTCAACTCTAAATATTGGGCTATGTTGTGGTCCAGATTGTTTATAAGATTTGTATTTAGGTAATTCTTTATATTTTTTCAAACTAAATTCTTGAAGTTTAGTTTTGGGGTCAATTTCAGTAATATTAGATTTTTCCAAATATTCCTTCCAAAGTTTTAAAATAAGTTTTTCTGAAATCTCTAGCCCACGGTCAATAAAAACAGCTCCGATTAAAGCCTCCAAACAATCGCTGGTTATTTTTTCATATGATCTTGATGTATCCTTGAATGACCCACCCAATGTCATAAATTTTTTAAGATTTAAATTTTTGGCAATTTTA
>Ga0115004_10003845_pt1 | contig 12137 bp, 11 predicted proteins | sample ArcticOcean_MG_C_10_FD_88737 | JGI IMG/M metagenome (GOLD analysis project Ga0115004, IMG submission 88737) | Marine microbial communities from western Arctic Ocean - ArcticOcean_MG_CB11_90 | ecosystem: Environmental > Aquatic > Marine > Oceanic | place: Arctic Ocean: Canada Basin | collected...
AGACCGGTAGCCAGACAAGGACCTCCTATGGCAGATATATTAATATCTTTAATTCCTTTGGAATTTAAAAGTCTTTCAAGTTTATTAACTAGCAACTCGTAGTTATTATTAAAAATACTTAACCCTTTAGTGAGTAATAATAATTTCGGTATCTTCTTTTTACTATATACTCTGTAAAGTTGTTCAGACACCCATTCAATACCCTTTGAACTTATGCCCAAAACAATCAAGTCAATTTTATTTGCTAGGATCTCATCAAGCTTTTCATATTTAAAAATCTTAATGCCATCTGGAATATCAATATTTAACCCAGGATGAAAATTTTTATTTTCTTTTAGCTTATCGATAAATTCATCTTCTAGGTGTGTGCCCACAATATTTACATCGTGGTTATTATCAAAGCAAGGTATCGCAAATGCAGATCCCATTGCCCCAGCTCCAATAATGATGATTTTAGACATAAATTAGTTTTTAAATAATACTTTTTTAATAATTAAAAAAATAGATAATAACTCAATTTTTCCAATTATCATAAATATAATAATAAATATTTTAGAACTTGTTAATAAGGTAGAAAAATTTATATCGGAAAGTCCGTAAAGATCAGATGATACAGTGTTCGTGATTGTAAGAATAGAAAGTTTAAAAGAATTTTCAAAATTTATTGAGTCTAATAATAATATTCCAGAAAGAATAAAAAGACTTAAAAAAAAAGAGACAAAAATAAAAAAAGATAATTTTACATTTGTGGGAGTAATTTTATTATCTGAATAAAGTATGCTTTGATTGATCACATTGTTCGGTTTTACAAGCTTAAATATTTCTATAAATGAGGCTTTCAATAAAATAAATATTCTTAAGTATTTAATTCCAGATGAGGTTGACATTAAAGATCCCCCTATAAGCGTTAAAAACAATAGAAATAATGAAAAATTTTTACCAACATTTGATACATAAAGTCCTGAAGTATTAATACTGCTAAGTGTAGCTATCAGTACATCAGTAAAACCAGAATTTTTAGAAAATATAAATAAAAAAATAGATGAGGTTATAGCAAAAAATAAAATAGAAAAATCTTCATAATGTAACTTTAATATTTTTTTTTGAGTGAAAATATTAAGAAAAAAATAAATGTTAAATGTAGCTATAATAAAACTTAAAATTAATACTATCTCTTGAGTGTTGTTTTTTATAATTTGATTTAAATTATTTGTCGGTAAAAAACCACCATTTGAAATTAATGTCATTGATAAGTTTAAGCCGTTAAAAAGCCTTACGCCTGTGAGAGAAATGAGCACAAATATTATTAGTGTAAGTAAAGAATATATAAAAAAAATATTTATTGAAATTTTTTTAATAGAAGTTTCTATATCTGAGTTTTTAAAGCCACTATAGACAAGATCATTCAATTTATAATTAAATTGAACATTGTTAAAGAATAAAACTAAAAATACTAAAAAAAACAAACCACCTATCCACTGTGAGGCTGAACGCCATAAAATTAACGTTGGGTCAAGGTATTTAATATTTTCAAACGTTGTGAATCCCGTGCCAGTAAGACCAGAAAAAGATTCGAACAAAGAATTAACAAAAGTAATTTGGTAGTTGCTTAAATAATAAGGTATAGAAATAAATATAGCAGTTATAATATAAATTAAAATAATTAAAATTAATTGTTCGTAAAAATTTATTTTTTTAATACCTTTCTTTCCATATAAATAAAAAAACAAGCTGCTGATTAGAGATATTGCTAAAGTTAACAAATATGAGTCTAGGCTTAAAAAATAATTAAAATATGAAGAAAATAGTAGATTAATAAAAGCTAAAAAACTTACCGGTAAACAAAATAAACTTATAAAATACGAGATACCTTTGAGATTCATAAGCGTTTATAATGAGCTTACTTTAAATATACTTTCAACTTCTTTCATAAGCTCTCTCTTAGCCAGAAATACTATAAGATCATCTTTTTCAAATATAAAATCTGACCTTGGTATTATTATTTTATCTTTTCTTGCAATTGCACCAATTCTAATATGTTCGGGTAAATTTGCATCTTTAATCTTTTTATTTAACAGCTCTGATTTTTCTAGAATTTTAGCTTCTATAAATTCATATTCCCCGTCCAATATAGAATAAACTGTTCCTATGGTTCCTTTATGAACGTGTTCCATTATTCTTGAAACGGTTGTCATACGTGGGTCAACTAAATCATCTATGTTTAATGATTTTTGTAACAAACTATAATTGGATTTATTTACTATTGCTATTGTTCTTTTTTCGCCACCAGATTTCTCCGCTAAAACACAAGCCATTATATTATTTTCGTCGTCATTAGTTAGTGCTAGCACGGTCTCAGCTTCCTCAAAATTTGCCTCCTTAAGAATTCCTTCATCGAGCGCATCACCATTTAGAACTATTGAAGATGAAAGTTCCGTGGCTATTTGTTCTGCCCGCTCCTTATCTTTTTCTATTATTTTAATTCTTGTGTCTTCAAAATTTGTTTCTAATAGCTTTGCTAAATGAAGTCCAATATTTCCACCGCCTATAATAAGAATTTTACTAGATGTTTTTTCATCGTGACCAAAGGCTTTTAGTATTTGATTTAATTGATCACTACTTACTACAAGATAAACATTGTCACCTTCTATCAATTTGTCATTTTTTTTTAAAAATAAAAACTTGTCTTTTCTAACGGCGCCAAGAATATTAGCCTTGAAGTTTGGAAACTTTTCAGTAAGGTTTTTTAAAGGCATGTCTAAAATAGGGCAATTTTTTTCTACTAAAATTTCTAACATTTTAATTTTATCTTTAGCAAAAGGAACATTATCAAGTGCTCCAGGAGCCTCTAATCTTCTGAAGAGAGACTTAGCGACTTCTATTTCTGGTGAAATAATTACATCAATAGGAATATTGGATTTGTTAAAAAGTTTACTCCACTTTCCTTCTAAAAATTCTTTTGATCTAATTCTTGCTATTTTCTTTTGAATATTAAACAATGAACTTGCTAATTGGCAAACAATCATATTTGTTTCATCATTCCTAGTAACAGCAATAATCATATCTGCATCCTCTGCTCCTGCATTTTCTAAAACTGAAGGCAAAGTAGCCTTACCAACAATTCCTTTAACATCTTGAGAATCGTTTATTTTTTTAATATCCTCTGAAGATTGATCAACAACAGTTACGGAGTGGCCTTGTGCTGAAAGTTGTTTACTTATTGAAAAGCCGACCTTTCCAGCTCCACATATAATTATATTCATTTTTAGTTAATACCCTTAATACCTAATAGTTTTAATTTTCTATGTAATGCAGATCTTTCCATTCCAATATGGTCTGCCGTTTTAGAAATATTGCCATGATTTTTTCTTAATTGATTCAAAAGATAGTTTTTTTCAAATTGTTCCCGTGCCTCTTTTAAGGGATAAGACATGGCATTATTTAATGGATCGTTATTGTAATCATTTGAAGGATTCTTTGTTAAAATATCTGTTAAAATCTTATTAACATCAGTTTTATCTTCATTCACACTAAGTATAGTTACTCTTTCTATCAAGTTTCTTAACTCTCTAATATTTCCTGGCCAATCATAGCTATACAAGAGGTCATTTTTTGAGTCAATTTCTACTTCAGGGACACCGTTAATTTCTGCCAATTTATTTTTAAAATAACTAATTAAACTAGGTATATCCTCTGTTCTTGATTGTAAATTAGGCAAATCTATTGGAACCACATTTAGCCTGTGATACAGGTCCTCTCTAAAATTTCCACTTTTAATCAGCTCTCTAAGATTTTTTGAAGATGAAGAAATAATTCTTACATCAACATAAATATCTTCTGTGCCATTAATTCTTTTAAATTTTTGATCAATTAAAATTCTTAAAATATTTGCCTGAGTTTCTAGTGGTATCTCTGATACTTCATCTATAAGAAGTGTTCCTTTATTAGCTTTTTCTAAAATACCATGAGATATTATTCCGTCCTTATATTCTTCTCCGAAAAGCTCTTTTTCGTATTTTTTTTCTTGCAATAATGACGCGTTTAAAACTAAAAAAGGAAACTTTGATCTAATAGAATTCTTATGAATTTTACGAGCAACCAACTCCTTGCCCGTGCCCGTTTCACCTGTAATTAATATTCTACTTTCAGCTAAAGATAATTTTTCAACTATTTTTTTTATTTTAGTTATTTCCGAACTTTCTCCGATAAAATCGAAAGAGTGAAATAATTTTTTCTCTATCATTTCTTTTTCTTGCTTCAAATAAGAGGTCTCTAACGCTCTATGAATATAATTCAATATTTTTTCGGTAGAAAAAGGCTTTTCTACAAATTCATATGCACCCAATCTTATTGCCTCGACTGCAAGCTGGACGTTTGCGTGACCTGAAATCATAATAACTGGTACGGATTTATTTAATTTCCTAATTAGTTTTAGCAATTCAATTCCATCCTTATCGCCTTTATCTAATTTTATGTCTACAACCGCTAAATCGGGAATCTTTTTATTAATTTCTTTTACTGCCTGATCATAATTAGCTCCAGATCTAACTACATAATTTTGATCTTTTAATATATTACATATTAAAAAACGGATATCTGCATTGTCATCTATTACTAAAATTTCGCTTTTCATATAGTTGGTATAGAAATTGTAATGACTGTTCCTTCTTCTTCTTTATTATTGGAAATGATTAATTCACCAGAATGTTCGTAGATAATTTTACTAACTATTGGTAGTCCTAAACCTGATCCTTTTTTTTTGGTTGTATAGTATGGTGTCATTACCTTTTTTGTATCTGAGATACCGGTACCGTTATCTATTAATATAACAGATATATAGTCTTTATTACTTTTAATTTCTACATCGATTTTTCCCTCTAAATTGGAATTTTTTAGTCTTTTTTCATCAATAGATTCCTCTGAATTCTTAATTAAATTAATAAACACTCTATAAAGCTGTTCTTCATCACCATTTACAAGCAAATTTTTATCTGGAAAATTAGTTTTAATATTGTTGCGTGATGACATTTTAAAAAAATCAGTTGCTCTTTTGAGAACTGCATTAAAATTTATTTTTTTCATTTTAGGCTCAGGCATTCGAGCAAAATTTGAAAATTCATTTGCGAGATTTTCTATATCTTTAATTTGCCTATTTATAGTTTCTAAATATTTTTTAAAATCTTCTTTATTTTCTGTAATTTTTTCAGAATATTTTTCTTGAATACGGTCTATAGAAAGTTGAATCGGTGTAAGTGGATTTTTTATTTCATGTGCAAGTTTTCTTGCAATACTTTCCCAGGCCACATATCTTTCTGCCACTAATAGTTTATCTTGCTGTATTTTTAATTTATCTATCATATTATTAAAATTATTATTTAGTATTCCTAATTCTGTATCAGTTTCAATATTAGGGACTTTGGCATCTAATTTACCTTTACTTATATTTTCAGAAGCTGCTATAAGATTTATAATTGGCTTAGTTAATCGTCTGGCAAAAGTAATTGCAATTACAGTTGATAAAAACAAAAGTAAAGTTACGACAATAATATATATTATTGCAAAAGTAATCTTTATTCCTGTTTGACTATTTTCGACGGAATAATAAAAATTAACTGCCTCCTGTGTTTCATTTATATATTCAAGTATTTGAAGATCTATATTTCGAGATATATATAAATATGTATCAATTAAAGTATTAAGTTTGATCATAACAGAGGTTTTATTAAAAACGTTATTTTGAATAGTAACGGGCTTACCTTCTAAAACTTTTGTAAACTCTTCGTCAGATGGAATAATAAAATCGATATCTCTTTCTCTTGTATCTGAAAATATTATATTTCCTAAGCTATCTATCAAATAAATATCGTCTATTCTTCTTAATATTTTTTCAGATCGAACAATATTTTTAAATCTGTTTAAATCTGAATAGAATAGATTTGAAGTTCGATTTATACCAACGCTCATTAAGATAACATCGAGTTCCACATTTTTTTTATTTTCTTCTAGGTAGTTTTTTGCAACGTCATAGGAATTATTTACGGCATTAGTTATCTTGTCATTAAAAAAGTTTTGAATTCCAAAGTTAAAAATTAATAATGAAAAAATTGCAACTAATAATGATGGTATGAAAGTAAAAAGAGAAAATAAGGAAATGTACTTTAAATTAGTTTGTCTACCTATCCCGTTATTTTTTTTAGTATGAAAAATTTTAATTGTATTTTTATATATCAAATAAAAAAATACGGTTAAAAGAAGTGCGTCTATTGAAAGCAGATATTGTAAATTTTTACTCGTGAGAGGAATAAAGCCTCTATTTATAAACGTTAGAAATGTCATTATTCCTAGAAAAATACAAATAAATGATGATGCTATTATCCAATTATAGATTTTTAAAATTTTAAACATTTAAAATAAATATTAATAATTTATATAAATATAATATAACTTAATACAATGAGTTTTTGTCTGATTTTATTAGCAGCAGGGTCAAGTCTTAGATTTAAATCAAATCTGGCTAAACCATACCATAAAATAGGTGGAAAAACTCTGATAGAGATTACATTAAAGAAAATAGCAGATTTTAAAGAAATCAAAAAAACAATAATTGTTTACAACAAAAAAGACTTAAGATTTTTAAATAAAATAAAATTAGAAAATACAAAATTAATAAAAGGTGGAAATACAAGACAAGATTCAACTTTTAAGGCCTTAAAATATCTTTCAAAACAAAAAGGGATTTCTAAGGTTTTAATTCATGATGCGGCTAGGCCAAATTTTTCAAGAAAACTAATGAAGTCTATAATAAAGAATTCAAAGAAATTTAAGACTGTTATACCGACACTAAAAATTCAAGACGCAATAAAACAAAAGTATGAGAGCAGTAAATATGAGTATTTTGTAAGTAAAGATCGTAGAGATTTATTTTTAACACAAACCCCACAATGTTATAATTTTAAAGAAATTTATTCTTTACATACACAAAACAAAAATAAATATCATGATGATGATTTTTCTCATATGGTAAATTTGGAAAACGTCAAATTAATAGATGGTGAGAAAAATAATTTTAAAATTACCGACGATACAGATCTTAAAAATTTAAAGAATATTTATAAGTCTAAAATGAATATTGGAATTGGTTTTGATGTTCATAGGCTTGTACCAAAAAGAAAACTTTATTTAGCTGGTTTAAAAATTAAATCTCATTTGGGGACCTTGGGACACTCCGACGGTGATCCTGTTTTGCATTCGATTACAGATTCAATACTTGGCGCATGTCAAATGGGCGACATCGGTCAACTATTTTCTGATAAAAGTAAAAAATTCAAGAATATACGTTCAACAATTATTTTGAAAAAAGTTATTAATAAGATAAAATCTAAAGGTTATTATTTAAATAACTTAGATATAAATATTATCACTCAAACACCTAAAATACAAAAATATAAAAATAAAATGATAAAAAATATTTCAAGATTATGTGAGATTTCTTCAAACAAAATAAATATTAAAGGCAAAACAACTGAAAAATTAGGTGTTATAGGTAAAGAGAAAGCAATCGCTTGTGAAGTAATAGTCTCGGTAATTAAATATGATTAAAAATATTAATTTTTTATTTGTTACTTTCTTCGGTATTGGAACTATCAGATATGCGCCTGGAACTATTACCTCATTAATTACCACAGTACTATTTTACAGTTTATTTCATATCTTAAATTTTTCACATTACTTTATTATTATTTTACTGTTTCTAATATTTTCTTATTCTTTTTACGCAATTAATGAATATATAAAAGACCACAAAGATAAAGATCCTAAAGAAGTTGTTATTGATGAAGTGATTGGTCAATCAATACCTATTTATTTGTATGAAATAGCTCATGGATCAATTAAAAATTCACAGGAGGCAATTTTATTTTATTTCTATATTTTTATTTTGTTTAGATTTTTTGACATAAAAAAACCTTTTCCTGTAAACTACTTTGATAAAAACTTTAAAAACAGCTTTGGTGTTATAATGGACGATGTTGTGGCTGGATTTTATGTTGTTTTAACTTTAATTATATTTATGACTATTAAATCTAAACTGTTTTCATGATTATTAATAAAAAAGTCTTTTCATTATTGAAAAATAAAAAATTAAAAATAGCTTTTGCCGAATCTTGTACAGGCGGAATGCTTTCAAGTGCCATTGTATCTATTAGCGGGTCTTCAAAAGTGTTCTCTATGGGTCTTATCACCTACTCAAATGCTGCAAAAAATAGCATTCTAAAAGTACCAAATATGATTATAAAAAAACACGGTGCAGTTAGTGTGCAATGCTGTCTGTCTATGGTGAATAATTTGAGTAGAATTAGTAAAAGTAAAATTTGTGTTGCTGTAACTGGTATTGCAGGTCCTGACGGTGGAACTAAAAAAAAACCGGTTGGACTAGTTTATATTGGCATCAAAAATAGTAAAAAAGTCAAAATTTATCGGTATTTATTAAAGAATAAAGGCAGACGATATATACAACAAACTACCGTAAAAAAAGCTTTAGTATTAATACTAAAATCTATCTAAATAAATCTCTAGCTCTTTGTTCAAACGCATCAGCAATTTTATTTAACCCAAAATTGAAGGACTTTTTCATAATCATATTTAATAGATTATTTTTTAACTCAAAATCAATATTGAACTCTAGTTGTGTTGAACCATTGATATCTTTAAATTTCCATTCATTTTTTAAATATTTCAATGGTCCATCAATATTAGTAACTATAATCTTGTCCCTCTCCTTGTAGAAAATAACTAAACTAGAATAGGTTTCGTTTAAAAATTTTTTTCCTACTTTTAAATCTCCTCTAATTTCAATTAAATCTTTACTTTCTTTTTTTTCATGAATTTTACCGCTGATACACCAAGGTACAAATTTAGGGTACTCTTCAATATCAAGAACCATTTCGATAAGTTGATTTTTTTTACAAGGTATGATTTTTTTTATTGAAGCTGATGACATCCAAGTTGTTTATTTCTAGCGTCTTGAAGTTTTCTAAAATCTTCATCAGCATGATAAGAGGATCTTGTTAACGGGGATGAAGAAACCAATAAAAATCCTTTTGTTTTTGCAATATTTTCTAGATCTTTAAACTCGTTTGGGTGGTAATAACGTGCGAGTGGATGATGTTTTGTAGAGGGCTGGAGATACTGTCCAATAGTTAGAAAGTCAACTTCTGCAGTTCTCAAGTCGTCCATAACTTGAATTATTTCATTTTTATTTTCTCCTAACCCAACCATTATTCCTGATTTTGTAAATATTTTTTTATTAAAATTTTTTGCATTTTTTAAAAGTTCCAAAGATCCAAAATATCTAGCTCCTGGCCTAACTGTAACATAAAGCCTTGGAACTGTTTCAATATTATGATTAAAAACATCTAGATCTGCCTCTAAAACTTTCTTATAAGCGTCACCCTTCCTTAAAAAGTCAGGTGTCAAAACTTCTATAGATGTGCTTGGATTTTTTTTTCTAGTTTCTTTTATTACTTCATAGAAATGATTTGACCCACCATCTTCTAAATCGTCTCTATCAACCGAGGTTATCACAACATGTTTTAAGTTTAATTTTTTGACTGCATTAGAGATTTTTATTGGCTCAAATATATCTAGACTATTTGGTTTTCCAGTTTTAACATCGCAAAAAGCACAGGCTCGTGTACAAGTATCACCCATTATCATAAAGGTAGCATGTTTCTTACTCCAACATTCAGTAATATTTGGGCAATTAGCTTCTTGGCAAACTGTAACAAGCTTATTTTCATTAACAACCTTTTTGGTTTCAAAAAATATTTTTGAATTAACGATTTTGGATCTTATCCACGTAGGTTTTTTTTTAATTAGGTTAATGGGCTTGTTTACTTTTTCTGGGTGTCTAGGTTTAATTTTCATTATTTTAATCTAATTATAATTTCATCTTTTTTACTTTTTTTTAATTCCTGTCTATAAATAATATCTAAAAAATCAAGATCTACTTTTTCCGAAATTAAACGATTTTTATTATTTATTTCTGCAAGTTTTTTTTCTAGGTTTAATTCTTTTTTAACTAACTTTTCTTGCAAATTTTTTTTTTCAAAATAAGAAAATACTCCTCTTTCTCCACCCACTATATTAGTTAGAACATAAAATGCTAAAAATAAATTCAGTAAAATTAATTTTCTGTTTTGAAATATTTTAATTAGCTTCATGATTAGATTCTAGCCATTTTAACTTGATTTCCAAGTTCTTCTTCAATTCTTAATAACCTGTTATATTTAGATACTCTTTCAGACCTAGCTAAAGATCCGGTTTTAATTTGAGAGGATTGGGTTGCAACAGCTAAATCTGCAATGAACGTATCCTCGCTATCTCCTGATCGATGAGAAATTATTGTTTTTATATTATTTTTTTGAGCTAAATCTATCACTTTTAGAGTTTCTGAAAGTGTTCCAATTTGATTAGGTTTAATCAAAATACTGTTAGCAGATTTTTCTTCTATGCCTTTACCAAGTCTTTTTTCATTTGTGACAAATAAATCGTCTCCTACAATTTGAACTTTTTCTCCAATTTCTGCTGTTATTTTTTGCCAGGCCAACCAGTCATCCTCAGCAAAAGGATCTTCAATTGATTTTATAGGGTATCTAGAGGTTAATTGCTTATAATAACTAATTACATTATCAACGGAAGAAAAGTTTCCTGATTGAATTGAATATTCTCCATCTTTATTTTTTAATTCATTTGCAGCAACATCTAAACAAATAACAATATCTTTTTCTGGAGTTAAATTTGATTTTTCAATTGCATCCACAATTAATTCTAATGCTTCTTCATTAGTATTAATGGATGGCGCAAAACCACCTTCATCGCCTACATTTGTAAGCATTTTTTTTGATTTCAACAATATTTTTAAGTTCTGAATTACTAAAAAACATTTTTCAACGGCATGCATAAAATTTTTTGTAGAATTAGGTCTAATCATAAATTCTTGAATATTTAAATCGTTATCAGCGTGAGCTCCTCCATTAATAATATTCATTAAAGGGTTGGGTATAGAAAATTTTTTTCCAATATTTTTATATAGAGGTTGGTTGTTTGATAAAGCTGAAGATTTCGAATTTGCTAAAGACACCGCTAAGATAGAGTTTGCACCTAGATTTTTTTTATTATCTGACGAATCTAATTCTAATAATATTTTATCAATATGTGATTGATTATTTGGGTCATGTCCTTTTAAGCTGGGTGAAATTTTAGTGTTTATATTGCTGACAGCGATGTTGACACTTTTTCCTAAGAAAATATTCTTATCTCCATCTCTTAATTCATATGCTTCGAAAGCCCCAGTGGATGCACCAGATGGCGCTATGGCAGATGCAGATATATTATTATCTAGAAAAACTTCTGCTTCAACAGTTGGGTTACCTCTGCTATCAAAAACTTGCCTACCTTTAACATTAACAATTTTTACCATTTAATTAATTTTTTATTAAACTATCTATTTCAGTTAGTTTTTTTAATAAAATCTTAAGTTCATTTAATGGCACCATATTTGGTCCATCTGATGGTGCGTTATCTGGGTCTTCATGTGTTTCAATAAAAATTGCACCTACACCAACTGCAATCGCTGCTTTAGCTAGATACGGAACAAACTCTCTTTGTCCCCCGCTCTTTTCACCCATTCCACCAGGTTGTTGAACAGAATGAGTTGCATCAAAAACTATCGGAAATCCATACTTAGCCATAATAGGAAGTGATCGCATGTCTGAAACTAAAGTGTTGTATCCAAAAGTCACACCCCTTTCAGTAATCAAAATATTTTTATTTCCTGAGTCTGCTATTTTTTTTATAACATTTTCCATGTCCCAAGGTGCAAGAAATTGACCTTTCTTTACGTTTATAATTTTTCCTGTTTTTGCCGCAGCTATTAGTAGGTCAGTTTGACGGCATAAAAAAGCAGGTATTTGTATAACATCAACATGGTCAGCTACTAACGAACATTGCTCAGCAGTATGAACATCCGTTAAAACAGGTACACCAACTTCTTTTCTTATTTTGTCAAAAATTGGTAAAGACTTTTCTATACCCATTCCTCTTTGGCTTTTTAAGCTAGTTCTATTAGCTTTATCAAA
>Ga0115004_10003847_pt1 | contig 12135 bp, 7 predicted proteins | sample ArcticOcean_MG_C_10_FD_88737 | JGI IMG/M metagenome (GOLD analysis project Ga0115004, IMG submission 88737) | Marine microbial communities from western Arctic Ocean - ArcticOcean_MG_CB11_90 | ecosystem: Environmental > Aquatic > Marine > Oceanic | place: Arctic Ocean: Canada Basin | collected...
CGCTGGCGCAAAAGAAGAAAAAAATGAAGGAGATTTAAGCTCTCAGATTACGGATAGTTTACTGCGCGATACCGCTGACGGTAACTGGAAGCGCCGATCTTCAGCGCTCGATAAATTAAAAGTTATTCTTGACGCAGCGCCAAGCGAAATCAAAGTCTCTGGACTCGATGCGCTCTTTTCGGCTTTGCGCGCACGATTCACGGACTCAAACACAAATTTAGCGTCTCAAGCATTGCATCTCGCTGGACAATTCGCGCTCAAATGTGGTAAAAAAGTCGAGAAAGTTGGGAAATCTGTCTTGAGCGATTGCGCGAAGCATGTTGGAGATTCAAATAGATTTGTCCGCGAAGCAGCGTTTTCTTTAATTTCAGATTGGGGCGTAGCTGTTGGAGAAGCCGAAGTTTTAGATCGATTCGCGACTAAATTCGTTGAACTAGTTACAGCTTCCTCAAATAATAATACTATTATATGCACGGATGGAAAACGCGAAACGATGGATTTTTGCCGCGAGACGATTGAGGCAATCGAAAAGAACGCTAAAAATGCTGTCGATGATGTTGCGCTTCTTCTACAGCCCGCGATGGCTTTTGCTGCAATTGGCTTTAAAGATAAATCAAACGACGTTCAATTGGCAGCTTCTAACCTTTTTGATGTCGCTATTAAAATGGAACGCTCAAATGGAACTAATAATAGTAAACGTGTCGTAACTCGCGAAGACGTTTTAAAAGCCATCGAGAACTTACCGTACGGTCTGTGTTCAGCTATTGACGCGAGAATAGCAAAAGAGTTTCCTTCTTTTGATACCAGAGCGCCAGCTTCGAATATGAAATTAGCAAATACTAGGACTCCCATGGTGCCTGCATCGCTTAACATTCCGGATAATTATAAGAATCTAGGCACGATTGAAGAAGTTCCAACTACTTCGCAAAAAGTTAATAGTAGTACTAGCAGGTTGAACGATAGTCATGACAACATGGACATTGATAATCTCGAAGTTTTGTTCGATAAAGCAGTGAAGGAGAACGTTTCTCGTAGTTCTAGTGGCGACTTTTTCGAAATGAACATGAACGGTGACTTGAAAAGGCTTAATATTGTCGGAGGTAGAGAAGGCGCAATAGAAGAAAACGACCCTCCATCGCCGCCGACCGCACCATCTATCTGGGATCGTGCGCTCGCACGAGCCACGGCTGACGAAGATGACGAGTGCGTCGAAGGTTTAAAAGCGCTTTGCCACGAAATGAACGCACATGCGATGTCTGATGCGTTCAAACTCGAAATTTCGAGCACGATTGAACCACTTCTCATGTTTTTATCGGACGAACTGCCAATTTTCTTTGAAAACGCAGTAAAGGCGAAGAAAAAAAGCAACAAGCATAAGAAGAGTAAAACGATTAAAAAAATTGAAGAAGAACGCGAAGAATACGAAACATTACTTCGCGGTTGTAAGTATGCCCTGATGACTATGCACGCAGTTGTGAAAGAACCATTATTAGTGAACGGAGCGTCTGAAGAAACGACAAGAAACGTCTTTGCCGCTGTTCTCGCTGAGTTAGTTTTGACAATGGATACGACTTCCGACGATACTTCTACACAACAGCAATCAATAACGACTATTTTGGAATCAACGGATTACTTGAATGCGCTCAATGCACTCGCAGAAAAGTCTATGGAAAATTTCTCAAAGACAAATTCTATGGTAAGTTTGATAAAGTTGTTATCTGGCGAAGGCGTTCCTGATTTCTCGCAAACATGCTTGAGTGATAATAACAAAAACAATATATCTCATCATTCGAGCAAGAAGAACAACGATCAAAACGGCGAACGAGAGAAAATTTACTTGTTTGAATCTTTAGTCGCAAAATGTCTTGTAAAACTTGCCTTTCAGCTGGAGGAGCTCGTAGATACGGTCAACGTCGCTTCGATTTTCTCCGCCGTTCACGAATTTTATACTTTTAAGGGTGAAGAATCTATCATCGAAGGTGAGCGCGATGACGAAAATGGGAATAAAAATGTTCGCATCGTTCGTGCTGTTGTTCATGAAGTGTGTAAAGTTATCGGTCCTGCCGCAGAAAAGTACGCAAAGTTAGCCTTGAGTGGGATGAACGTGAAAATACCAGACGACGTGAAGAGTTCGGGTGCTCAAATTCCTTCTTTATTGAGACATGTTCAAGCGAGCTTAAAAATTCTCTCCGGCGAAGATGAAATTGAATCAAAAGTTCGCGAAGAGTTATCGGCCATTTTTGCCAAGATTGGTGACAAAGATACAACCGTCGAAGGTTTAGAAGAGTTGCACGATTTCACGCAGTGCGAAGAGAAAATCTCTCGAGTCGATGTCGACGAACACTTGGAGTTAACGAGTTCGGCATTCCAGGCATACGTGAAGCGAGGTTTAGAGAAAGTAGAGAAAAGAAAGAAAGCTGCGACGACGGCAATATTTTCTTCTTCTTCTTCCTTAGGAACAAAGCAAACTCCCTCGAATGTTTCCGAAAAGGAAAACGGTGTGGGTGGTTCATCATCTGTATTTAGAGCAACGCCTCGAAGCTTTGGAAATACATTTTCTTCGAGAGATATGAACGCAGCAGCAGTAGTAATAAAAGATGATGATAATAAATCGCCAGTGGCAAAAGCGAAATCGGCTGCGGAAGAGTTCAGGTCGAGAATGGATGCTTTGTCGAAACGAACGACAAAATTGAGTTAGTTATTTTCTATATATTTATATATTACAATACGCAAAAAAATAAGCCTTAATTAATAATCATTCATCATTGCTTTTTCCATCCTCGTTGAACTTAAATCTTTCGTCAATTATGCTGTAAATTATGAGGTTGAGATCTGCGACGCAAATCATTCACAAATTCCTCGAAACTATATCTCAAATCACGCGAAACAAACGCCAATCGTTCATCATTTAAAGAACAAAAGACGACTTTACTGTGTAGTTAATTCTTCCTATTCTTGATATAATCGGCTAATCCAATGAGAGGCGCCGCTTTAACAGGGTCATAACCCGATAACTGACTTTTCGCGCTCTTAATCAATTCATCTGCTATTCTTTGCGACTCGGCCAATCCTAATAAGCTCGGGTAAGTAGCTTTACCAACCGCGGCGTCTTTCCCAGCCGTTTTCCCTAACTCTTCGCTCGTCGCCGTGCAGTCCAAAATATCATCAACAACTTGAAACGCCAATCCAATGTCGTACGCGTATTTATGTAATCTTTCGATATCTTCTTCTGTTCCACCGCCTAAGATCGCTCCAGAAACCACTGCGGTTTCTAACAACGCACCAGTCTTATGCGCGTGAATATATTTCAGAGTCTCCAAAGTCACCGGCTTCCCTTCCGCGGCTAAGCCTTCTGATTCAATATCGACGACTTGTCCGCCGACTAATCCTTCTGATCCAACGCATTTACCAACGTCAGCGATGACTCTCAAAATCTTCTCAGCCGCTACGCCTTTCGTTTCTCTCGCAATATGTTCAAACGCGTGTGATAACAACGCGTCTCCGGCTAATATCGCCATCTCTTCTCCAAACACTTTATGGTTCGTCGGCACGCCTCTCCTAAAGTCGTCGTTATCCATCATAGGTAAATCATCATGAATCAATGACATCGTATGTATCATCTCAAGCGCGCACGCCGTTGGCATCACGGTCTCCTGTTTCCCTCCAACTAATTCACACGCCGCGATGGCCAAACATGGCCTTATTCGTTTCCCTCCAGCTAACAAAGAATATCTCATCGATTCGTGTAACCTTTCTGGATACATCTGCGGCACTGAGTCCGATAAAGCTTTCTCGATCGCTGCATTCTTCTCCTTCACATACTTCGCAAAATCTAACTCCGCATTCGTCTCTTGAATTATTGCGTTCGTTATCATCATCGCGTTCTCGTTTCTTCTCCTTCGTCGTTGTTGTCTATAAATTGCATTATTTGTCCCCGAAGTTCGCTTCGCTCTGGATTTTGACTTTAAGGATAAATTGGATTTCCGCGCGAATTCTTTCCCGGACGCGAATTTTGTTACCGCGTTCATTTTCGATCGTCTCGCGAGTAGTTTTCTTTTTCACGCAGCGCTCTCGCCCGTTTATTTATTTACTGTATCGACGAAGAGCGCTGGAAGAGCGTTCCGAAACTTCCGCGCGCGCGTTTTACTTTTTAAGAAGATAAAACTCTCTCTCTTTTTTTTCTTTTCTCGAAAGCAGGGAAAATCGGAAAAATGCAAAAAAAACCAAAATGCAAAAATCTATACTTTCTTTGTTTTCAGCAGTGAGAGAGTAAACATCATCATATTTATCATAGTACAATAATAATAATAATACGTTGATATATAATAATTATGGCGCAAGTGATGATATGTTCTTCTTCCTCTTCTTCTTCTTCGTGTCCGTCTTTGATTAATAGGAATAATAATAATAATAATAATAGGAATAATGATAGGAATAATAATAGATACAGTAGAGGCAGTCGAGGGATTAATAGACAACGACGAAGGACTATAAGCTTCGTCGTGATTACGACACAAACGACGAATAATGATGATAAGATGATGAAGAAGAAGAAGAACGTGCTCGTGATTGGAAATGGAGGAAGAGAACACGCGTTGATCTATCGTTTACAGAAATCTTCAACGTGCGAAAAAGTGTTCTCAATCCCTGGCAACGCAGGTATTGAACGAGAACGGAATTGTGAAACGATATCGAACGAGAAGGTTTTGGAGACGAAACATGAAGATGTGATCAGGTTTTGTGTAGAAAATTCGATCGATTTAGTCGTCATTGGGCCAGAAGCACCACTATGTGATGGATTGGCGGATAGTTTAAGAGCGCAGAACGTGAACGTGTTCGGGCCGTCGAAGAAAGCGGCGCAATTGGAAGGATCGAAGGAGTTCATGAAGAATTTATGTAGAAAGTATGACATTCCAACGGCGATGTATGAAGTTTTTAAGGATCCAGTGAAAGCGAAGGAGTATGTGAGGAACGTTACTGGGGCACCTATTGTGATTAAAACGAGTGGATTAGCCGCCGGGAAAGGAGTTATTATGTGCGATACGATCGCAGACGCAGAGAACGCAATAGATGAGTTGATGTTAAATAAACAATTTGGAGATGCTGGAGATACGATTGTTATAGAGGAAACTTTGTTTGGTGAGGAAGCGTCGTTTTTTGCAGTCGTCGGTGGCGGCGTTGCCGTTCCATTAGCTTCAGCGCAAGACCATAAAAGAGTCGGCGACGGCGATACTGGATTGAATACCGGAGGCATGGGAGCATATTCACCAGCACCAGTTGTCACGAAAGAAATCGAAGATCATGTCATGAAAAACATCATCGAACCAACGGTCAGAGGCATGCGCGAAGAAGGCTGTGAGTATAACGGCGTTATCTTTGCCGGTTTAATGATTGACGAAAATACGAAAAAAGTAAAACTTTTAGCACATAACGTACGATTTGGAGACCCAGAATGCCAAACGTTAATGGCGAGAATGGAGAGCGATTTGTGTGAGCTTTTGTACGCAGCGGCGACGAATAATATTACCGAAGAAATCATACAAGCAGTGAAGTGGAGCAAAGAACCAGCCGTTAACGTTGTCCTCGCGGCAAAAGGGTATCCGGGAAATTATTCAAAAGGAGATGAGATTAAAAATTTGCAAACGGCCGAGGAAACAAGCGCAAAGGTAAAGATCTTTCACGCTGGAACGAAAACGGGAGAGAACGGCAAAGTCTTGGCGAATGGTGGGAGAGTTTTAGGAATAACTGCAATGGGTTCGTCCGTCAAAGAAGCGACAAAGAACGCGTATGATGCCATCGAAAAAATCGATTGGCCAAACGGATTCTGCCGGAGCGACATCGCTTATAGAGCAATCAAGCGCGAAGAAAAAGGGAACTAAATTTATATAATGATATAATAATAATATATTTTCGTTTTTATTAAAAGTTGGGCTGTCCTTTTGTTTTAGCTAGCCCACTAAAAAAGAAAAAACCAAAACAACACGAAGAAGAAGAAAGATTGCTCACTCAATCTTATTATATTTACGTTATAATTCTTCGTGATTCTCCTCGAATTCTTTCTTTGCTTTCTTCGCATCTCTCTCTGCTTTCTTCTCCTCTTTCGATTTCGTCTTTGGAAGTTCAAAAGGAAGTTTCGCGTTTGCTTGAATGAATCTCGTAAACCCACCAACTGTTCTTTTTTCTTCTTCGTCCCATGGGATTCGCACGCCTTCTTTACCAGCGGGAAAGAAATAAATAGCCGGGAAACCCTTCATGTCTTTCGTCAACATATGTTCGTTTGCCGTACCGTCCATGTCGCAAATCTTCACCGTCGGCACATCTTTGAATCTCTTCGCGAGTTTCTTTATTGTCGGCGCGAGTTCTTTGCAATGACCGCACCACGGAGCGTAAACTTCGAGAAGGACGTCTGTGTTTTCGTCGCCAACAATTTCGTCAAAAGTTTTCCCGACAACTTTGTAAAGAGGTCCGTAGTTTTCTTCCGGAATTGGTTCCGATTTCAAGTATTCTTTCAATAAACCAGCTCTATAGGCTTTGACGAATTGATCGACGAATGGTTTCGTGATCTTTTCCAAGTTTTCGAGCTTAAATTTCTTTTGCCCTTCTTCCGCTTCAGCTTGTTCGTTCTCGCCTTTGTTAACCGGTTCAACATCAGCCGGCTGAGAGAACATGAACACCGTTGGTTTAAAATCGTCGTCAGCGACAACGTCAAAGAATTCTAAAACACCTTCGGCATCCGCACCTTTGATATCGACCATGAGATATAAAAACTTGCCGCTTTTGTTATCCTCTCTGGAAATCTCTTCGAGCATTTCCTTGAGTCGTTTGGTCTCAGCTTCGTCTTCAGAGTCATGAAAGATTAAGACTTGAGCGGTAACGCCAGAGTCGAATACTTTACTTATGTACTCTTGCTCAAATGGGATGACCCATGGAAGTTGCGCGACCGAGGCAAATTTGGCGATTTCTTTCGCATCCATTTTGCCATCGTATTCAGCGAAAGATTTTTCGCCCTTGTCGTTTTCAAACATCAAAACCAAAGCTGGATTATTAGCTTTCTTCATGCTCTTCAAACCTAACTTGGCAACGTTTTCGCGATTATCAGTATGCGCAATAGCGAGATCTTCGAGTTCGATATCTTTTGCAACTTCTTCGAAGCTCGTGAATTCGACGGATGGAACGCTATCGAAAACTGCAATCAAAGTAGCTTTCTTCTCGTTTTCTTCGGGTTCGGGCTCTTCATCATCATTTGCGTCTTCTTCATCGTTAACAACAACCTTTTTCTCCACCTCTTTCTTCGTCTTCACTGGATCTTCTCCAGTGAAGATCTTCATGGTAATTAAATCCGAGCTCGGTTTCCCTAATTGTCTCTCGACATAACTCGCGAGCGAATATTGGTCTCTTCCGGACTTATAATCTTTCTTAAACGTACCTCTCTCGAACCATTTAATAGTCGGGAACCCTTCGACGCCGAACTGTTTCGCCAACTCCTCTTCAGCCGTCGCGTCGACTTTGAACAACTTCACGATCTTCCCGTCCAACTTCTCGCTCTCTTTCAAAGCTCTCGCGGCGTATTCATAATGTGGTTCTAGCTTTTGGCAATGCCCACACCATGGGGCGTAGAATTCAACTAAAGCGCCATCGATTGAGTTCAAGATTTCGGTCATGTTCAGTTTCCCTAAAGGTTCGACTTCGTAAGGTCCTTCGGGCATTTCTAACTGTTGTTCCTCTTGCTGTTGGCCGCCGTGACCGCCGTAATCGCCTCCACCGTAGTCGCCGTAATCGCCCATGCCGCCCATGCCGCCCATGCCACCCATGCCACCCATGCCACCCATGCCACCCATGCCACCCCCATAGTCTCCATAATCATCATCACCATGCCCTGGTCCGTAATCCGGCACATCGTCATAAGGCTCTGCCGGCCGTAAATCCTATATATTTTTTAAACCGAATCGAAACGAAAACAAAAGAAATAAGGAAAGAACGTGAGTGTTAATGTGAAGACAACGACGTCTTATTCTCATCATCATAATCATGATCATAATCATAATCATGAACATAATCACAATCATGAACATAATCACAATTTAACAACAAAAATAAAAAAACGATCGCACATAGAACAAGAGAGTTTGCGCCACCACTAACCTCTTCGGCAACTACTACTGCGTTATTTAAAAGCATGGCAATCATGGACATGGTGATCAACGAGAACACGGTCTTCTTCGTTTTCATGTTTTGCTTCATCTTTTTCATAATCATCATCATCAAAGGGCGTTGTGTGTGTGTGCGGTCTCGAAGGATGGTTTATTTTACTCCTGACTACTTTGTCGTTCCCTTCACCAATCAAAAACTTTTGTTTTATTTTTTATTGAACCCTCCTATAAAACTATAAAACCCTAAACCATTCTTCGTTAAACTCCCAAACTCTGTTCTGAACGCTTTGTTTTTGAAAAAACGTTCCTCTTAAAAACGTTTGGTTTAGAACGTTCCTCTTTATAAACGTCATTATTTGTTATTATTTATTTATTTATTTATAGTTCCGCGTGTTCCGAATTTTAATATAAAACATTTTTTGGATATTTGGAACGAAACAACGAAATTGACAATAATTTTCATATACGGTGTATCTTTTTATTTAACATTTTATTGACTCAAATCAATTAAAGAACTCGAGAAGTAATTGAAGAGTTCGATTGAGAGAGATGATCACACAACGGACGAGTGTTGGTATGAACAGTAACGTTAGCACCAGCAGTTCGTCCAAAGGTAGTGGTGGCGTTCGTACTACTTGTTCGTCGCATAAGTATTACAAAAAGCGAACGAGAAAAATATCTACGAACAACAAAAAAGCTGTCGTTAACGATAATAACACGAATGATACGAATAATACGAATAATGAAGAGAAACAAAGGCAAGAGAAGATAAAGAGCTATTGGCGAGATCGAAGAAAACAATCATGTAATGAGAACGACCCAATGTGTTTAGATATTTTAAGGAAACCAATGAAATCGTTCGACGAGCTCGAGGAAGAGGAGAGACTAATGCATGAACAACACCCGGAATTCATTGATTCGATTGAAGATGAAGAAAAAGGGGGGGTGAAATTAGGTATAGTGAACGACATTCAATCGTTCCCGATATTTAAAGGAGAGGTTTTGAATGCACCTGAGGACTCGTTGAACGTCGTGGAGTTCACGGCGAGTTGGTGTCGACCTTGCAAGAAATTTGCGAGCAAGTACACGATGTTCGCAGAGTACTATTCACGAGTACGCTTCTTTAAGGTACAATTTGATTCAGATCCTGTGTTAGCTCACACTGCGAAATCGATGAATGTGACGGCGACACCTGCTTTTTTTTTCTTCCGTGGAAGTAAAATGATTGGAAGTTTTAGTGGTACGAGCGAAGATAATTTTCGAGACGAATTGAATTTTGCATGTACAGCTAACGAGAAACCGTGACGAGGAGGAGGAGGGTAAGAAAAGAAGAAGAAGAAGAGAGAGAAAGAGAGAGAGAAATTGTACCAGTTCACTGTACTACCGCGCTCAAGAAACATTGTAATACAAAAATAAGACGCACGCAGCATTTCATCCAAATATTAAATATAATACAAAATACACACACCGGCGCGCAAAGCAAAACGCCTACTGTCATTGTTCGGAATCAAATCCGAGACGACGCGATCGCTCCCCACGAACACGATCTAGATCGCTTCTCGCCTGTTTCAGACTTTTATCGACGCTTTTAATCGCCGATAAAGTTTGTTCGCGATCGGCTTTTGATGAAGTCCTTACGTAGAACGAATTCTCAGATTTATCGTCATCGCTTTGTAAATTTTCATCTTCTTCAGCGCTGCCACCGGCAGGGGCATAATAGATGCTCGTATTTTTCTTCTTAAGCGGCGATGATTTCAGACTATGCGGTGGCGACACGCCAACTTTTCTTCCCCTTCCCAATCTCACGGCTTCGATTATATTTTCCAACTCTGCAATTCTCCCTCTCAACTCGCGCTCGCGCCTGCTATAATTTTCTTTGAGACTCGTCATTTCCTCTCTTGTGCTGACTAATTCATCTTCCATACCCTCCGTGGCTTCAATAAACGCCTCCGCTTCTGCCAATTTCGCTTTCAAAGCGGAGATTTCGCGAGTCGACGCATTTTTTATCGCTTGCATTGCTTGAGAGACGTGTTCAGACGCCTCGGCGGAAGCGGCATCCATTGCCTCTATTTCTTGCAAAAGCTGATGGACGCGAACGTTTGAATCCTCGACGCGTTCGATCAATTCCTGGTTTTCTATTCTCAATTTCTCGACTTCGGCTTTGTTCGCTTTCCTTAAACTTTGAATTTCAGTTTGAGCGCTTTGAGATATTTCTTTCGAGGCTCCATTTTCTCTCTTTATCTCTTCGAATTTCGCGCTCATGGATTTTAATCTGCTCTCGAGTTCGGCCACTCTGTCCGTTTTACTCGCAAGTTCTCGCTTCAAAGTTTCGATTTCAAACGTCATTTCCATCTCCTGATCGGCGCGTCGTTCGATTTCGCGCTGATTTTGACGTTTAGCCTCATTTCGAACGCTTTCCAACTCATTTTCCATCGATTTCACTTTTTCTTGTTCCGCGTTCAAACACAATTTTGCATCCTCAAGAGCGAGAGTGATTGACTCGTAAGACTGTTCTAAATCGTTCATCGAATTTAAGTGTGAAAGCTCCATATTCTTTACTAAAATTTGCAGCTCTTCGCATTTATCATTGCTTTCTGTGAGTTGTTCGTTGAGTTCGTGTTCATAAAGCTCGCTCGTTTCGGTCAGTTCGCGGACTTCATTTCGAAGCGCCTCGATTTCGTGGTTCTCCCTTTTTCTTTCTTCGATATCATCATCAACATCAGCGTCAGCGTCAGCTTTTTTATCAACAACAACAACAATCTCTTCTTCTTTTTCTTTCTTATTGCTATTAGTAGTAGTATCTATTGGAATCTTTTTTTCGGAAACTCTCGCGGACATGAAAGCTAATTTCACTTCCTCGCGCAAGGCGCTTGTTAAAGATTTTTGCTCCTTTTCTTCCGTCACTTCTTGGAACGCACGCTCGAGAGCTTCGAAACGTTCTTCTACGGCTTGAATGACTATTCTAAATAGTGCATTTGCTTTGTTTTCTCCTACTACTACTACTTGTGCTACTGCTACCTCGCTTTCTTTGATTTTATGTTCAGCGTCGTCTTGAACCGTTGCGGTAGCGGACGATACGTCGTAAAACTCTGGATGCCAAGACCAACTTGGAGACTTTGAGGCAGTCGCAACTCGCTTATCTAAAACTCCAATCTCTGCGCAAGCTTCTGCAAAACCTGTAACTTCAATTTCTAACGAATCCAAGCACGTTAAAACCCGCGATTCTCTCGCCAACGCTTTCTCTAATTCTACTTGCAAATTTTTCTTACTCTTATTAGCCGCATCGCGTTCGACTTCGACGACACCTAACTTTAATTCCATCGCTTCGAGCTCTCGTTTTGATTTAGAGATTTGCGCTGAGCTCAATTCGAGTTCTTTTTTGATTTTAACTTCGTACGCTTTGCTCACGTCGCTAATACCTTGTCGTTGAGTTAGTTTTGTTGTTGTAGTCGATGATGATTTTTTGATAGATTTTTCCTTCTTTTCTTCTTCTTCTTCTTCGCCATAAGCGCTTTCATCATCATCATCATCATCTTCTGTATCGATATCTCTTTGTTCGTTCTCAATCAGTTTTTGCGCAAGCAAAAGTGTCGCTTTCTTCTCCGCTAAAGCACACCTGGTTTCCAACGCGCTAATTTCCATCCTCCATTTCGACGCGTTCGCGTTCAACTCCGTCTTCATCGCTTGCATTTCTCGTCTACTTTCATCTCTATCTACTTCTAAAGCTTCTCTCGCGCTCTCGATTTGATTACATTTTTTCTCCTTTGCCTCTAACGCATACACGGCTTCCCGTTTTTCTCTTCGTAAAATTTCCATTTCATTCACAGCCTTTCTTAATTCGACTTCGTACGCGTCTCGTTGATCGTACGAATCTTTGCACATCTTCGATAGCTCTTTGACGTTCTTCTTGTAATTCCTCCTATACATGTTTTCTTCTCCGTTTTTTTCTTCGTTTTCTGTTTCTCCAGTAGTAGTATTTGTAGTA